>ENA-ORRT01000097-ORRT01000097.1-human-gut-metagenome-genome-assembly--contig:-NODE-97-length-109644-cov-55.5799_pt1 | contig 109644 bp, 100 predicted proteins | sample MGYA00242181_ERZ509146 | MGnify/ENA primary metagenome ERZ509146 (study PRJEB26280, sample SAMEA2338624) | human gut metagenome | biome: human gut; feature: human-associated habitat; material: faeces...
ATTTGTGCCGTTAATTCTAATTTTATAAACCATCCTAGTTCTGAAAGAACTTATTTTTTCATCATTGATTACTGAACCCTAAAAGTGTCCTCCAATTGTAAGAGAGCTGTTTATTTGTGAGTTAGCTATTATCATTAATATGATTCCCGTATAGACTTATATACATAACTAGAATTTGGTAGATACCAATATCTGTATAAACAGTTGGGGCAGGTGTTTTTTTATTAGATTTACTTAGACAAATATGTGTTGGCTATGGAGTATCTATCATTACATCCGGCAATAAATAGCAGATGGCAACAGACGAAACAGGATAGTTACATATCTCCATCTTTTGGAAATGAAAGCTACTTTTTTCTTTTTAGAAATAGCCTTTTTAATTTGTTTCACAGCTTTATCAACGGGAGTAACCCAAAACAATCCTTCTCCTTTTGCCATAGCGGTGTCTACAAATCCGGGACGAATATCGGTAGTGTAAATAGAATAAGGAGATTTAGTTGCTTTTTGTCGTAATCCTTCCATATAGTTGATTTGATAGGCTTTCGACGCATTGTAGGCGGGAGCGATGCCACTGCCGCGTGTACCTCCAACAGAGGAAATAGTAACCAGATGCCCGCTTTTTTGCTGTTCGAAATATCGGAAACCCCAGTCTGCGATGTTGGTGAATCCTATCACGTTCGTTAGTAAGGTAGGTTCTTCCAATTGGTAGGAGAGTTCGGGATTTAGTTCTCCGGTCCCGGCACAGATAATCAATATATCCATTCCACCCATCTTTTGAGTGAGAGTTTCGAGGGATGAAATGGTAGCTTGTGTATCGGTGATGTCGCACACTTGATAGAATAGTTTGTCTTTGTCCCGGGCGCATACCTCTTCTAATAGATTTTCTCTGCGACCGGTAATGCCGATAAGATAATCTTCTTGAGAATAGACTTCTGCCAATCCACGACCGATGCCGGAAGTTGCACCTATAATTATAATTTTTTTCATGAAATACAATATACTTTGTTTGCCCGCAAAAGTAAGGGTAGGGAATAAATAAACTCTTGATTGAAATCAAGAATTTATTTTTGTACGACTTTTCTTCGGATACGACTTAATGTTTCGGGACGAATCAGAAGATAGGAAGCCAGTTCTTTTAAAGTTATCAGTTTCAGTAAGTCGGGACAACGGTTGATAATTTCAAGATAGCGTTCTTCCGGTGTCAGGCTGTACATTGAAATCATCCGGTCGTAGACTTCCCACAATAACGTTTCTGCGATGCGACGTCCTAACTTTTGGTGAGCGTCGTTGGTATCGTAGAAGTCTGCCATTTGCTGATAATTGATTACGTATACCGAGCAGTCACACAAGGCTTGTATATCTACATTTGATTTATCCTGTAACTGAAAAGCCGGATAGTTGCCAACAAAAGAATGATCGAAAGTATAGCCTACAATGCTGCTCTCGCCTACACTGTTGGTGCAACAGTACCGGAAAGAACCGGAACTGACGAATCCCATTGTTTTGCATACTTCTCCTTGGCGGGAAAAGTAGTCTCCTTTCTTATAATAGGTCTGCTTCCCCTGTTGCAATACAAAATCTACAATAGGGGAGTAGTTGATGTGGGAAGTATATTTGTTGAAATCTTCCACAGCGTATGAAAATTAGCCTTCGTTTATAACCTGAAATCCGGCCTGTTTCAAATCTTCCCAATATCCGGGATATGATTTGGTAACGACTTGCGGATCGGCAATAAGTAAATTGGGATGGCGGATAATTGCCGGTGCAAATGCCATTGCCATCCGATGGTCTTCATAGGTTTCAATCACCGGAGTTTCTTCCGGTTCACATCGTTCGCCATTCCACATTAATATACTGTCATTTTCTTCCTCGATCACATATCCCAGCTTTTTAAGCTCGGCTCGCAGAGCGGCAATACGGTCAGTCTCTTTTATTTTCAGGCTTTGTAATCCGGTGAAACGGAAAGGGATATTCAGCAAGGCACAGGTAACAACGAATGTCTGTGCCAAATCCGGAATGTCGACAAAGTCTTCTTCCAGTCTTTCCGGCGCTTTGCCTGTTTTTTTCAGTTTCACACCTTGCGATGTAAATTCGGTAGTTATACCTAAGCGTGAGAAAACTTCTGCTCCCCGGCTATCTCCCTGATAACTGTTAGGAAACAACCCCAATAATTCAATTTCTGCTTTGGGAGATAAGGCAGCAATCTGATACCAATAGGAAGCTGCGCTCCAGTCACTTTCCACTTTGAAAGGAATGCTCTGATAGAGTTGTGGAGCAACGGAAATGCTACTGGGAGAAGTCCATGCGGCTTTGGCTCCAAAGTCCTGCATCAGTTGCAATGTAAGATTGATATAAGGACGGGAAATTATCTCCCCGCTTAAATGCAAAGTCAAACCGTCTTTGAGTGCCGGACCTATCATCAATAGAGCAGATATATATTGGGAACTGACATTTCCTTTCAGTGTTATTTCGTTTCCTTTCAATTCTGCACCTTTGATGCGGAGGGGAGGATATCCTTCATTGCGGGTATACTCTATTTCAGCTCCTAACTCACGAAGCGCATTGACTAATATCTGTATCGGGCGTTGCTGCATACGGGCTGTTCCTGTGATTGTCCGTTCCCCCGGGGTCACACTTAAATAGGCGGTAAGGAAACGCATAGCAGTGCCCGCAGCCATGATGTCAATCGTCTCTTTCCCTTCGGTGAGAGCTTTTATCATCACCTGTGTATCGTCACAATCGGACAGGTTTTCAGGAGGATAAATACCTTTGCCCAGCGCATTGATGATTAATGCACGATTACTGATACTTTTAGAAGCCGGCAACTGGATAGTTGCTATTACTACTGAAGGAGGGATGAGTTTATAGAGCATCATTTCTATTTTCTTTGGTTTGAGATGACAAAAATAGACATAAATTGGTATATATGCAGTTATAAAGTCAGAAAAACAATAGAAAATTTAGAATGGGAAAATTACAATCGTATTTGAAGTAGAGGATAAAATCTCAAGAAATTACAATTGTATTTAAAATAAATGCTATATTTGTGATGTATTGCAATCGTATTTAAAAAGAAGTAGAATGAAAATACCTCGCATAATTAAACAAAGAAACACTTATGTTGACCGCATAAGACCTTTCATGAGGAAAACATTGGTAAAAGTGATGGTCGGTCATCGTCGTGTCGGTAAAAGCTTTATTTTGTATCAACTCATGGAGTTGATACGGAAAGAAGAGAGTGATGCGAATATTATCTATATAAATAAGGAAGATGTCAATTTCATAGATATAAAGACTTATAAAGAACTGAATGATTATATTCTTTCAAAATCGGTAGATGATAGAATGAACTATATTTTTGTCGATGAAATACAGGAAATACAAGATTTCAGGTTGGCTATCCGTTCGTTGGCATTGGATGATAATAATGATATATATGTGACAGGCAGTAATTCAGAGATATTTTCCAGTGATTTAGCGAATGAATTGGGAGGTCGGTATGTTGAATTTGTGGTTTATAGTTTGTCGTATATTGAATTTCTGGATTTCCATGAACTGGAGAATACGGATGCGTCATTGGAGAAATATATTCATTATGGAGGATTGCCTTATCTGATACATTTGCCGATGGAAGAACCTGTTGTTATGGAGTATTTGAGGAGCATTTACTCTACCATTATATTAAAAGATGTGATTCAGAGAAAGAATATAAGGAATACGGTCTTTTTGGAACAACTAGTTTCGTTCTTGGCAGGTAACATTGGCAACTTATTTTCCAGCAAGAGTATTAGTGATTTTCTGAAAAGTCAGAAAGTGGATATTTCTCCTTATGTTGTGAGTGAGTATGCGATGGCATTATCGGATGCTTTTATTGTACATAGGGTAGGAAGGTATGATATTGCCGGAAAGAAATTATTCGAAAGAGGGGAGAAGTATTATTTTGAGAATATGGGGATTCGTAATGTGATTACGGGGTACAAGCCACAGGACAGAGCGATGCGTTTGGAGAACTTGGTTTATAATCATTTGGTATATAGTGGATATGATGTAAAAATCGGGACATTGGGTACGGAAGAAATAGATTTTGTCTGTAAACGGAATGGAGAGATTCTCTATGTGCAAGTCTCTCTTGAACTTTCTAAACAGGAAACTATTGAAAGAGAATTCGGGAATTTATTGAAGATTAAAGATAATTATCCGAAAGTGGTAGTGTCCGGAGAAAAAATGTTTGAAAATACTTATGAAGGGATAGAACATATTTATATTAGAGACTTCTTGTCTTCTGTTTTGTTACATTCCATTACTCGTGTCATTTAATCAAAGAACAACTGTTTTTTCTTTTATAAATAAGTATGATGAAAATACCGAATATACGTTTACTCAACCAACAGTTATTAAGTCCTCTTTTCTTTCAACCCAAGGAACTTGTGTCCTGGATGGGAGCTATGCAGGCACAGAATTATTCCATGGTGAAATGGGCAGTAGGAATGCGTTTGAAGTCAGCAACGATTCAAACTGTGGAAAAAGCGCTCCGTGATGGTGAAATCCTGCGGACTCATGTAATGCGTCCGACATGGCATCTCGTAGCAGCAGAAGATATCCGGTGGATGTTGAAACTTTCCGCCGGGCGTATTATATCTGCTAATGAGTCTTATGCGAAGGGGCATGACTTGGAAATTTCTGAAGAGCTCTATACGAAAAGTCATAATCTGTTGGAGAAAATTCTTTGTGGGAAGAAAAGCCTGACGAGGCAGGAGATTGCCGAGCATTTTAACCGTTCGGGGATTGTAGCGGATAATCATCGTATGACCCGCTTTATGGCTCGTGCGGAGCAGGTGGGGATTGTATGTAGTGGGGAAGATAAAGGAAGTAAATGTACGTATGCGCTTTTGGAAGAGCGTGTCCCGCCGATGCCGGAATTGACCAAAGATGAATCTTTGGCTCGTTTGGCTAGAAGCTATTTTCGTAGTCATGCTCCTGCTGTTTTGCAAGATTTTGTCTGGTGGTCGGGGCTGCCTATTACAGATGCACGTCAAGCTATTTATTTGATTGATTCGGAATTAACGGCAGAAGAATGGAATGGACAGACATGGTATATTCATGAAGATTGCCGGACTCGTGGAAAAGTTACCGGCAGTTTGCATCTTCTTCCTTCTTATGATGAATATTTGCTTGGTTATAAAGACCGGACAGACGTTTTGCCTAAAGAGTATTACTCGAAAGCATTTACCAATAATGGTCTGTTTTATCCGATTGTTCTTCATGAAGGACAAGTGATAGGAAACTGGGATAAGTCTGTTAAAAAGAGAGGCTCATTGATAGAACATTCATGGTTCCGGTTGGATGATTGTGTTGATGAAGGTGCGTTGGATCGTGAGAAAGATAAGTATATACGGTTTTGGCGATAATATATGAAAAAACGTATATTTTATCGTTGTATAATTCCATATATGCAGGATATATTTAGGCATGAGTTGAAAATGAGAAGGATTTGCTGTTTTCGAATTTAGAAAAGAAATAAATCGATTGTGTTTTGGAATAATTTGTTTTAGTCTGTGTCTTTTATAGAATAGATGTATAGAACTTGCCTTTATTTTGTCTCAATTTGATATGTGGAGTGTTGGCTGTTTCAGGTGTAGGTTAGCTCTGGGATAGCACTTAAAATAAAGTTTTATATGCTCCTTTTAAAGGAATAAAGTGTTTCTCACCGATCAATGAATCGTTCCTTTAAAAGGAACTGGTTATTCCTTTTAAAGAAACGATTGTCAATAAGTTTATTATAGTGTATCTTTTGACTGTTTTTATGTAAAAAACTCCTCGAGAACTGTATATTCTTGCATTATTTTATACAACAGAACTGCTGGAAGAGGAAATCCGTGTGATGCTATTTATACTCATCATATTAAAAATAGAATATTTAAAGTAAGATATACTACCGCATTTATATTATAATAGAGCTTTCTCTCTATTTAAATAAATAGCATCAAGACTGATTTTTATTTGTTCATTTGCCTTTTTGCCCATTCCAGTCTTCGTTGATCGGCTAATGGAGTCACTTTAAATTCTTCGAATGTAGCAGTGAAACCTTTGCCGTCCGGACAAGCTCCCATTAATCCTACCATGACAGGACAATTATCTTGCAACCAACACGTGCGCATCATAATATATTCTTTATCATCACGTGAGAAAAATATTTCTACTGCATCCAGGCGACGGACTGCTTTTATCCATATCGAACGGGGAGCATCCGGCAATTGTACTACACTCCAGTCGCTAGTCCGATGCGTAACTACAGCACTTACATTCTGTTTGCCATCAACGTATTCCACACCTGCTTTTATCCAGTTTTCATGGTCGATGCGCAGCATTAATCCCATTTGGTCAAAGGTGGTGACATAGTTGCCGGTTATCTTTACTTTGGCTTCAAATTCTCCACCATAAGTTGCATAATAGAAAGGTCCGTCGTCCACTGTGAACCCATAATGAGAAATCCTCCAAAAGTCTGTTTTTGCAGGAACATCCATCACTAAGGTTTTGCCATCTTTTATTTCCCATTGTTGAGGCTCGTTCAGCCAATTCATTTTATTCAAACTTTGTGCCATAGAAGAAGTTGCTACTGCCATAAAGGCTATTGACATGATTTTGATTTTTAAATGTTTCATGATCATTTCTTATTTGATTATCTTTGTGGTGCAAAGATAGGTCATACCTCCGTGTGCAACAATACTGAATAATAACCATTTTATAAGATGGACGTATTACAAAAGGAAATAGATGAAGTTTATGCGACACAACTGATAGCCGATGAAATATTGGACAATGGAGTTGTAGAGCAACATCAACGCTTTATTCATTCATTGACGGAGATTAATGGTGGATGTGCTGTTATTTCAGATCTTTCGAATAGGAAAAGTTACATTGCCGTTCATCCTTGGGCGCATTTTCTAGGCTTAACTCCCGAAGAAGCTGCTTTGAGTGTGATTGATTCTATGGATGAAGATTGTATTTATCGGCGTATTCATCCTGAAGACTTGGTAGAAAAGCGGTTATTGGAGTATCAGTTTTTTCAGAAGACCTTTTCGATGTCTTCTGAAGAACGGTTGAAGTACCGGGGAAGATGCAGAATACGTATGATGAATGAGAAAGGAGTCTATCAGTATATTGATAATTTAGTGCAGATTATGGAAAATACTCCTTCCGGAAGTGTATGGTTGATTTTTTGTCTTTATACCTTGTCTGCAGATCAACGAACGGAGCAGGGGATATGTCCCACTATTACTCATATGGAACGTGGAGAAGTCGAAACTCTCTTTCTTTCGGAAGAACATCGCAATATCCTATCCGAACGCGAAAAGGAAATACTTCGCTGTATACGTAAAGGACTATCTAGTAAAGAAATAGCAGCTGCCCTTTATATTAGTGTGAATACAGTCAATCGACACCGCCAGAATATTTTGGAGAAACTCTCTGTCGGTAATTCGATAGAAGCGTGTCGGGCTGCTGAATTGATGAAACTGTTGGATTTGTAATCCAATAAGATAGTATTGTTTACTGATTTCTTTCTTCAGATTCGAAGCTTATCTGAAGAAAGAACAGAACTTATTTAAAACAAAAGCAGCAACTCATCAAATCTTTTCACCTGTTTTAGATGGTCATGTGTGAATGTGTCTACTACTTCATGTTTCCACATCACTTCAAAAGGAATATGTATGCCATATCCTCCTAGCGATAGAACAGGTTGAATGTCCGATTTCAGAGAATTGCCAATCATGACAAATTCGGAAGGAGCAATCTGTAAGATATTCAACATTCGTTGATATTCTTTCTCTGTTTTATCGGACATCACTTCAATGTGATCGAAATAAGAGGCTAATCCGGAACGTTCCAGCTTATTCTCCTGATCGAGTAAATCTCCTTTAGTGGCAACCACTAATTTGTATTTTCCTTTCTCTTTCAATTCTTTAAGCGTTTCTTTTACTCCCGGCAATAGTTCAATTGGCATTTTCAGTAATGATTTGCCTAATTCAATAATATGTTGGATGTCTGTTCCTGAAATCTTTTGTCCACTCACATGCAAAGCTGTCTCTACCATAGAAATGGTGAAAGCTTTGGCTCCATATCCGAGATATTTCAGATTATTCATTTCTGTTTGAAATAAAGCGGCTGAAATATCTTCAGAAGTGCCATAAGGCTTTAATAGGTCTGTATATTGTTTCTCTATTTCCTGGAAAAAAGGTTCATTGCTCCACAAGGTATCGTCTGCATCAAAAGCAATGACTTTAATAAGTTCTTTCATCGGTTTTCGTCGTTAATGGTGAATTTTAGATCATTTGTTTGGTATTTCGTATGCAAAGTTACAATAAAAAGGGGAATAAAGGCAGACGGTTTGTTTTTAGAACCGAATCTCCATTTAATTTCATAGAAATCTCTATCTTTGTTACTCGTTTTTTTTGAGTTTGAATTTTAATTGGATATACAATAATGAAAATAGGAGATAAAGTACGCTTTCTTAGTGAGGTAGGCGGTGGAATCGTAACTGGATTCCAGGGAAAGGATTTTGTGTTGGTGGAAGATGCGGATGGATTTGATATTCCGATGCCGATACGTGAGTGTGTAGTGATTGAAACGGATGACTATAATTTGAAGCGTAAACCGACTTCTTCTGCTCCGAAACAAGAGGGACCTGCTAAACCGGTAAAACCGGAGATGCCCGTCATTCAACGCCAGCCGGAAGTGAAGGGGGGAGATACGCTGAATGTATTTCTGGCTTATGTGCCTGAAGATGCAAAGGCTATGATGACTACTCCTTTCGAGACTTATTTGGTAAATGATAGCAATTATTATTTGTATTACACTTATTTGAGTGCAGAAGGAAAAGCCTGGAAGAACCGTTCGCACGGGTTGGTGGAACCTAATACGAAATTGCTGTTGGAGGAGTTTACAAAAGATGTACTGAATGATATGGAGCGGGTGGCCGTTCAGTTGATTGCTTTCAAAGATGGTAAGCCTGCGGCTATCAAACCGGCTGTCAGTGTGGAAATACGGATTGATACCGTGAAGTTCTATAAACTTCATACCTTTAGCGACTCTGATTTCTTCGAAGAACCGGCGTTGATTTATGACATTGTGAAAGATGATATGCCTACCAGGCAAGTATATGTTTCGGCAGAAGAACTTCAAGAGGCTTTGCTGCAGAAGAAATCTGTAGATAAGCCCAGATCACAACCTATTGTGAAACCGAATCATGCTCATGGTGGAAAGAGTGAGATTGTTGAAATAGATCTTCATATCGACTCTCTACTGGATGATACTCAAGGAATGGGTAATGCTGAAATACTGAACTATCAATTGGATAAGTTTCGCGAAGTGATGGAAGTCTATAAGAACAAACGTGAGCAGAAGATTGTCTTTATTCACGGCAAAGGAGATGGTATGCTTCGGAAAGCTATCGTTGATGAATTGAAACGGAAATATAGTAATTGCCGTTATCAGGATGCTTCTTTCCAGGAATATGGATTTGGAGCTACGATGGTGACTATTAAATAATGGGATAAAAAAAGTGGAAGCCCAAACTGGCTTCCACCCTCTCTCTCTTTTGCATATTACTCATTTTACTTATTCAGTTCAATACCTTTATTCTGTAAAGTGATGTTCATCAATGCGGCATACTTGGCATACTGTTCAGCACTAAGAGTCTTTCTCATCAGCTTCAAGTTACCATAAACAGCGTTACGCAATTTAGCTTCTTTATCTTTCTTTGCTGTTGTGGCTCTTGACATCTGTTCGGAGAAATAATCGCAGATGTTTGCAACCTCTTCACTCTGAACTGAATTCAAGTTCAAATATTTACCTAATTTACTAACATTGATGTTACCTTCCCATTTTGCAGTTGTAGGTTGATTTCCGGCTGCAAATGTTGTAGCAGCAAGGCAGAGCGCTGCCACTAATGTTAATCCTAAACGTTTCATAATACCTACTTTTTTAATTGTTATACCTAAAAACTATTCCTAAAAACAAATCTAATACCTATTGAAAATTAGTCTAAGCGCTTAGTTTTTTCTTTTTACCTATGCAAATATAAGAATATGTTTTATAGCATAAAAATAAAGAAAAGGAAAAGATTCTATTTAGCCTCATTTCTTGATGTAAGTCAAGAGATGATATGCTTTTTGATACAAAAACGGTTCTTTATGAAACATATTTGTAATACGTGTGCGAAAACGATAGTGAAAATAATCTGCTTTTTAGGATTTATTCCTGTTAAAATGATATTGAGCAAAGGAACGTGACTAGGAAAGGAACACTGAAATCAACAACAAAACCATGGAAAATGGAAATGATTACAAATTCTTTTCCCGAATATCGGGTAATAATAGGAAGAGTGGTATCCATTGTAGTGGCTCCACCAACAGAAATAGGGGCTAGCTTTCCGAAATACTTCACTAATAATGGCGCACACAGCAAAGCGATGATTTCACGCATGATATTGGAAAGTAACGCAATAGTTCCCAATTCGGGACCTTTGTATTCGGTAATGAAAATGCTGGAAAGTGAATAATAGCCAAATCCGGCTCCGACTGCCATACAGTCTAAAGGACCTCGTTGGCTCATAAAGGCTCCTGCTACGGCGCAACCTGCTAATGTGCCAATGATCGTCATGATGGGAAGGAATACAAGCCGCGGATTCAGGGAGCGAAAACTCTTCAGGGTGTTCGGATCGTTACCGATGCTGATACCTACGCAGAACATGAGTCCGCAGAGGGCATAGTAACTAAGTTTACTGTCGGTGAAGTCGTATGGGATAAGATGGTAAACTCCACAAAGAGTGCCGATAATGAAAAAAGAGACAATAATCAAACTACCTTTCATGCTTTTGTCTCCTTTCCTTTACTATATAATAGGTACCACAAGCCCCATGCACATAAAGTACTTCCTATGACCGCAGCTACCGTGATGACAACAGCTTCCAGTCCAAGAGTGTGTAATCCTTTGATGATAGATTCATTACCCCCTACATCTATTCCGAGAAGAAAGAGAAGAATCCATATAAGGAGAGTGATTATCTTGTGTATCCATGATAGTCTTTTACTGCGTAACAAGTAGCCAAGAAGCATGCCTGTCAGCATAATTCCAATAATGATAAACATAGTTAGTGCCTGCTTTTTGGCTGCAAAGATAGTATTAAATGTAAATCTTGGCTAATCTCTTCCACGATTTCTTTCATGGCTATTGACAGACATTCGACCATATCATCCACGCAAGCGGCATTGACAGACGGTGAATCTTCAAAACTACGGTTTATCGCAGTCTGCTATCCATAATTTATGATTTGTTTTCATCGTTGTGGTTTTTCTATATGAATGATCTTACTTGTCTCCGTACTGATTCCAATCATCCCAATTCCTCCATGTACATTGCTGGGGTACTTGATTGGTTCATTTATTGTTTCATCGTAAGCGTCGGAATCTACCAGGTTAAGTGCTTTCAGATAGTAATATTCTGTTTCCGTGATGCTTAAAAGACGTACAATAATATCCATCTTTACATTGGTGCCGTATTCAGGAAATCCGTCAATATCTGTCTGGTTGTAAACCGTCATTGTGTAAGATGTATTTTTGAATCGTGAGTCGTCGAATACACCATATATATTCTTTACGGTGTCGAACATGCCGTTGTCTTCGTCATCGCTGTTGGTGGGCTGTCCGTCTGTCAGCACAATATCCTCGCGGGATATAAAATGATAGCGATGTATTGTCCGGCTGACAAATTCTCCTGTTTCTTCATTATAGTCTTTCACTGTCATTTGCTTATCCATGATAAGCCGGTAGTAATTATCTTCGTTGGATCGATCTTTGATATTGATTTTGTATCGGAGAAAATTCTGCGTATAATAATACTTTGTCATTGGAATGGTGACCGTATCGATATCAGCTATTTCATGTGGACGCTGTGGTACGGTCACTTCAGCCCATGCGTGATATTGTCCGTCGTCTGTGAGGGCGTCGATACGAACTACATCTTCGGGAGTAAATTTGCTGGAAATATGGAAACGGCATTGCATATCTCCTTCCGTTTGGGGTGGGAGCGGACGTAAACTTTCTGATAACTGTCCGTTAACACGTACTTCCACCGTGGCATTTTCTACATGAGTGGCGTATCCTCTTCCCGTGAAATTGAGATAGAGAACGTTGGTCAGACTGTCTGCGTTGATTAGGGCGTTCATCACTAGTTTGGGGGGATTGTCCTTTACACTAAAAGGGAGTTCGTTTTCGCAAGAAACTGTTGTCAGCAATGCTATTAACAGGATAAATGGATAACATATACGAGTTCTCATAATGGGTTTAGAATTTATAAGTGTAAGTGAATGATGGAATTAATGGAAGTATAGTATACTTCTTGATAATCGGTTTGTTGGGATCGTTTTTGCTGGTGCTGCGATATACAAAGGTAGGATTCATCGCATTATATGCATTATACAGACTGATATTCCAAGTACGCATACCATGTTTGGTCTTTTTGTTGAAATTGACTCCCACATTCAACCGGTGACTGGCTGGTAACCGGTAATTATTACGATGCTCCACATATGAAGCTTCTCCGATGGTGGGTGAAGTTATGTTTGAATCAAAATAACCTCCATATCCATATCCTCCTCCAAATCCGTTGTTTGTGCCGTCACTAGGACGGATGACAGCGGTTTTCTCTTCAGGGATTGTACTTGTTCCACCTGTATAGAACACCCAGGAAGCACCGATGTCGATACGGTCGCTGAACTTATGGTTGATTGTCAGGTTGATATTGTGTCTTCGGTCATATTTATATGGGAACCGTTCACCGTTGTTGATACCGCCTTTGGCAAACTGACGATCACTTTTGGATAAAGTGTAGGACAACCATCCTGTTGTTCTTCCAAGGGTTTTCTGTGCCATAAACTCAATGCCGGCCGAACGTCCTTTGCCCATTTCCACTTTGTTTTCCCAACCGGAGGAAGAACCGAAGAAACTGACGCCTTCCTTATATTCCAGCACATTATACATATCCTTATAATACCCTTCTACCGAGAATTCCCATCCTTTGATTCCCGTATAGTATCCGCCCAATGAATATTGGTGGGAGCGCATTGGCTTGATCTTTTTAGTGACCGGAACCCATAAATCCGTAGGCATGGCAATGGGCATTGACGATAGTAAATGTACATATTGGCTCATTTGGGTATAAGATGCTTTCAGGGTTACATCTTTTCCCAATTGATAGCGTGCGGAAACACGTGGTTGCAAGGAAAAGTAACTTTGTTTTTGCACATGAAACAATGAGAAATGCAGTCCGAGATTCAGGCGCAGACGATCATTCATCTTGATGTTGTCTTCCAGGTAAGCGGATAACTCATGTCCGTAAATCCGGTTGTTGGCTATGCTGTGGTAGGTTGTGTCCAGGTCTATTTTATCTCCTGTCTTATTGGAGATTTTAGAGGTCATAACTTCCGGGCGGAAACGATGATAGATATATCCTGTTCCAAATTTGAGGTGGTGTTTGGGAGATGGATTATAATCGAAGTCGATCTGGTAATTCCAATCATTGATTCCCGAACGGTAATCGGCTGAATACCGGTTGGTAAATGATGTACCGCTACTGCCGAGATATTGATTGTTGGTATATGAGTTGATGTCGAATAAATAGTTGCTGTAGGAGACTGTCGTATTGCAGAATAAACGGTTGTTGAATACATAGTTCCATCTGGCAGAAAGAATCGTGTTTCCCCAATTCATTTTGCTTCCGTCTTTGAAATCTGTATTTCCATCATAATTGGCAGCAAAATGATCCTTTCCATTGTAGGCAGATAGATAGACGCGGCTCCGGTCGGAGAACTTATGATTGATTTTGGCATTGATGTCATAAAAATAATAACTGTATTCCTCGTCATCCGGCATGAATGGTTTAGCGATGAGGTCGACATACGAACGTCTGGCGGAAATATTGAAAGACGTTTTCCCTTTCACAATCGGACCCTCCAGGTTGATTTTGCTAGTTAGTAGTCCGATACTAAGTGTGCCGTGGTATTTCTGCATATCTCCGTCATTGGTACGGACGTCGATGACAGAAGAAAGCCGTCCGCCGAAACGTGCCGGAAAAGAACTTTTGAATAGTGTTACTTTTTTGACGGCTTCCGGAGTAAAAACCGAAAAGAATCCGAACATATGGTCTACGTTATATACAGGAATCCCGTCAAGTAAGATTAGATTTTGATCCGGGCTTCCACCACGTATATACAGTCCGGCAGATCCATCTACTCCTGCCTGTACGCCGGGCATCAGTTGGATGGCTTTCATTACATCTGCCTCTCCCAGTATGCTCGGAGTATTTTTTATTTGCGTCATTGGAATCTCGATAGATCCCATCTGGGTGGCTATAGTTCCTGTCTCGGTTTTGTCGGAAACGATGACTACTTCCTGCAATTGCGTGTTACCCTGCATGCGGATATTTAGTAATGTGTCTTGTGAGAGCGTAAAATGATGCGCTTCTGTGGCATAGCCCAGATAGGAGAAACGCAGTTCGGTTTCTCCTTCGGGCAGGGTGATGCTGTAAAAACCGTAAGGATTGGTGGTTGTTCCTTGATTTTGATGACTCTCAATGATGTTGGTTCCAATCAACGTCTCGGAAGACGTCCCATCAGTGACATATCCGCTGATAGTGAACTTGCGGCTTACAGTTTTTGATTCTTTTTTCTTTTGCAGAAGGATATGCCGGCCAGTGAACTGATAACTGATCTGCTCATTTTTGAACGCAAGGTCAAGTATCTCACGCAAAGGCTTATCCTTTACCTGCAAATTGATTTTATGTTTTATGGTAATTTCCTCACTGTAGATAAAAGAATATCCGGTTGAATTCTCAATCCGTTTGACGAATTCTTTCAATGTGGCGTTTCGTAGTGTCAGCGAAAGTCGGGCGTCCGCATTTTGCGCGTATATTTGTGTGGTGATAAGGAGTGCTACCCCTATCAGAACAATGGTTCTGACAGGGAAGCGATCTTGGAATATAATATTCATCTTAGTCTGGTTTAGCAGTGATAATAATCTGTTTATTGTTTTGTGAGTAGTCGAAATAACCGGCATTATGTAATACAGATAAAATAGTTGCCAGGTCTTCTCCATTGCGGAAGCGTGCTGTGATCCGGTAATTTTGCAAAGCCGCGTCGGCTATGTGGATCGTTGCTCCGAATGAATTGGATAGTTCGCGGGCAATCTCCTGCAAAGGTAGGTCGTCGAATATAAACTCTCCCTGCCGCCAGGAAATTTCATCTTCTACGTTTTCTAAAACCTTGCGGGTGAGTTTTTCTTCCACCTTATTATATATAGCAATCTCATTCGGTTTCAAAATCACACGAACTGACTTGCTTTTATTGCTGACTGCTACCGAACCTGTCAATAACGTTGTCTTTACATCCGGGTTGTTCTGATAGGCATCTACGTTGAAGTGAGTTCCCAACACCTGAACGTCAATCGTTTCAGTCTGCACGATAAACGGATGTTTCTTGTTCTTGCTTACTTCAAAATAAGCCTCCCCATTTAGTTTCACTTCCCGCTTGTCCGATTTGAACTTTTCAGGATAAGAAAGTGAAGAATAATGGTTGAGTGTGACGGTGCTGCCATCAGGAAGACAGACCGTGCGTGTCTCTGCCAAGGTGGAAACCGTTTGTATCGTGACCGGTTGCATATATAAATAGGCTGTCCATACCGATAGGCAAAGTAGAGTTACTGCCGCCGCTGCCGAGAAAGTACGTATCAGTGTCAGACGCCGGGTATGTGACTTCAGTCTTTTCTCTAGTTCCGGGTAACTGGTTGTTGCTGAAAACCGTCCTCGCGGTGAACGTGTGGAAGCGACGAGCTTGTTCAGTATTTCTTCTAATTCCGTATCGGTGTATTTCATCTTTTTTCTGTATTGCTCTTGATCTATTATTTTCGTTTCAACAGAATGGTCAGTTTGCTGATTCCTCCTTCTTTCCACTGGGGAGTGCAGGATAAAGTGACATTCTGCTTCTTCAATATCATCTGTTTAGGATAGATTTTTATGACAGTTGTTGCTGACTTCTTACCCGCTTTGATGATTACTTTTTTTTCTGTTAGCTGTACCACTGCTGCTTGTCCTACTACCGGAGGGGGTGTGGCAAGTACTACCGTCCGGTCTTCTTTTGTTTTTTCTGTTGCAACAATTTTAATTTTCAACTCACATTCGGGTTTGTCGCTTTCACATTCTACTGTTTCCTTCGAATGTTCAAATCCTGCATAGTCCTTTGGTAGGTTGTCGTTGTCATTGTTGCATGAAAACAGGCACAGACAAACTGAAAGAAGGACAAAGATTCCCATGTTTGCGTCATTTAGCTTTTTCATTTTCTGTCTTTTTTTAGTGATTGATTGACTTATTTGTTGATAAAGACCGGAGGGGGACAGAAACTCCCTACGCTCTTTGTCTAAAAGAATGTTAATCTATTTCGGCCCGGCTAATCATCTCTTTTAAACGTGTGATTGCTTTCTGAAGTTGTGCGTCCACTGTATTCATGCTGATGCCTAATTCTTCTGCTACTTGTGCGTAACTCTGTTTTTCTTCACGGATGCGGATGAACACTTCTCTGCAACGTTCCGGAAGCCGGTCGAGTGCCTTTACGTAAAGAGCAAATAATTCTTCACTAATGAGTGATTCTTCCGGTGAATAGTTCTGTTCCTGTGGCTCCGGCAGAGAATCGGGATGAATGTAAGTGTGTTTTGATTCTTTTTCCAGATAATTGAGCGAAGCATTCTTGACGAGAATGAAACAATAATCTTCAATGTTTCTCACATCAAGTAAATTGCTACGCTGTTTCCATAGTTTCAGGAATACATCGAGAACGATTTCCTGCGACCATTCTTCCTGTTTCACATAATAATAGGCAATACGAAAGAAACGGTCGTAAGTCATGTTGTAAAAGTCCCGGAAAGCAGTTTGCGAATCCAGTTCTTTCATTTGCCGCAATAACTTTCTTACTTCTGATTCGGTCATCGGCTTTTTGTTTGTTTGGTTAGTCTACCCAAAGTAAATCACTCATTATACTGTCGGAAATAAAAATCCCTTCACGCGTCAGGCGCAAAGCTCCGTTGTATTCCTCCAGTTTACCATTTTTCAGATAAGGTGCAGCCATTTTTTGACAATATTCCCACATTTCATTGCCGAACATCTGTTTCAGTTTCTCTATAGGTGTTCCCCATACGGTACGTATGGTAGTGATAATAAATTCGTTGTAGCGGGTGGTTGGGTCCAAATACTCTGTCTCGAAAGCACGGCAGTCTTCTTCTATACCTTTTATATAGGTGTCGATTGAAGACACATTCCATTCCCGTGTCATTCCGTCAAAAGAATGTGCCGATGGTCCGCATCCCAGATAAGATATTCCTTTCCAATAGGAAGTGTTGTGGCGGGAATATTTTCCGGGGCGGCAGAAATTGGAAATTTCATAGTGTTCAAATCCTGCTTTCTGCAAATGCTCTATCAGTAATGTGAAAAATTCTAAACTGGAGTCTTCGTCTACCTCGGATATCTGGTGCTGTTTTAACATATTATATATAGGTGTATCTTCCTCATAAATCAAGTGATAGGCGGAGATATGTTCTACATTCAGACTGATAGCTTGACGGAGATCGTTTTCCCATCGTTCTTTTGTTTCTCCGGGCAATCCGTAAATTAGGTCGATACTGATGTTCTGGAAATCGGCTTTCCGGCATCTGTCAATTGCTTCGATGGCTGTACGGGCATTGTGGCGGCGTCTCAATAGTTTGAGCGTAGCATCATCAAAAGTCTGTATTCCCATGCTGAGGCGGTTGAAAGGAAGTGAGGAAAGCATTTCCAGATATTCCTGCGATAAATCATCCGGATTAGCTTCCAGAGTGATTTCCTGACAATGATTCAATCCGTAGTGCTCGCGGATGGTATCAAATATTTGTTCAAAATCCTCTTTTTCCAGTTGAGACGGGGTTCCGCCACCGAAATAAATAGTTTCTATATCTTTTCCTTTCAGGTATTCTTTACGCATCGTCAACTCCCGGCAGAGAGCCTGTACATAACGGGTTTTGAGTTCGCTGCGAGTGGTTGAGTAGAAGTCGCAGTAGATGCAGCGCGTTTTGCAAAAAGGAATATGAAGATAGATACCTGCCATAGCTATGCTGTTTGGGTTTGTGGGTGTAAAAGTAAGACTATTATTAGATATATCAAAAAAAGCAGTTGACGGAAATTATTTATAGTGGGGTAGGAATACGCTAAATAGATAATTCCCCATCGATTAGTAGAAGATAATTTCCTGCAATGCTGAATTTAAGATCTTTTCTTTTATAAATAAGATTCGAACTTGTAGCCGGGTTTTCGTTTGACTTAAGTCAAACGATAGAATGACTTAAGTTAAACTATCGCTTGACTTAAGTCAAACGAAAACTGATTAGGCAACGGGGAAACTATTGTATGAAAGGAAAACAACTAAAAATAACATCGTGCCGGATTACTCGTTGCAACTATGAAATTAGTTTATAGCCATGCGAAAATAATTTTTAACCCGATTCGAAAATGTTCGTGTTAAAGATGTGTTACATAACATTGTTTAGTAACACTGCCATAAGTGTTGCTTTTCCCCCAATTAATCCCTAATTTGCGCATCACAAAATTAATGGTATGTGAGAAACATACTGAGTAATTACTAAAATCTTATATATTATGAAAGTATATCAGACTAATGAAATTAAGAACATTGCCTTGTTGGGAAGTTCTGGCTCTGGGAAAACCACTCTCGTGGAAGCGATGCTTTTCGAGAGTGGTGTTATAAAACGTCGCGGATCTGTTGCCGCAAAAAACACAGTTAGCGATTATTTTCCTGTTGAACAAGAGTATGGTTACTCCGTTTTCTCCACCGTTCTCCATGTAGAATGGAATAACAAAAAACTTAATATTATTGACTGTCCGGGATCGGACGACTTCGTAGGCAGCACAGTGACTGCACTAAATGTGACCGACACAGCAATTATCCTTCTCAATGGCCAATACGGCGTCGAAGTCGGTACACAAAATCACTTCCGTTATACAGAAAAGCTGAATAAACCTGTTATTTTTCTAGTCAACCAGCTTGATAATGAAAAATGCGATTATGATAATATCCTCGAACAGCTGAAAGAGGCATACGGCTCTAAGGTTGTTCCCATTCAATATCCGATAGCTACCGGTCCGGGCTTTAATGCGCTGATCGACGTATTGTTGATGAAGAAATACTCATGGAAACCCGAAGGAGGGGCTCCGACAATCGAAGATATTCCGGCAGAAGAAATGGATAAGGCCATGGAAATGCACAAAGCGTTGGTAGAAGCTGCTGCCGAGAATGATGAAAATCTGATGGAGAAATTCTTCGAGCAAGATTCCCTGTCAGAAGACGAAATGCGTGAAGGCATCCGTAAGGGATTGATCGCCAGAGGTATGTTCCCTGTATTCTGTGTTTGCGGAGGTAAAGATATGGGCGTTCGCCGCTTGATGGAATTCTTGGGCAACGTTGTTCCTTTTGTATCTGAAATGCCGAAGGTACAGAATACGGAAGGTAAAGAAGTGGCTCCTGACTCCAATGGACCGGAATCTCTTTATTTCTTCAAGACAAGTGTGGAACCGCATATCGGTGAAGTTTCCTATTTTAAAGTAATGAGCGGCAAAGTTCATGAGGGAGACGATTTGCTGAATGCCGACCGTGGTTCGAAGGAACGTATCGCGCAAATCTATGTGGTAGCTGGTGGTAACCGTGTCAAGGTGGAAGAATTGCAGGCCGGTGATATCGGTGCTGCCGTGAAACTGAAAGACGTGAAAACCGGTAATACGCTGAACGGTAAGGATTGTGACTACAAATTCAATTTTATCAAATATCCGAACTCTAAATATACCCGTGCCATTAAGCCGGTGAATGAAGCGGATGTGGAAAAGATGATGAGTATCCTGAACCGTATGCGCGAAGAAGATCCTACCTGGGTGATCGAGCAATCAAAAGAACTGAAACAGACTTTGGTACACGGTCAGGGAGAATTCCATCTTCGTACCTTGAAATGGCGTTTGGAAAACAACGAAAAACTTCAGGTAAAATATGAAGAACCGAAGATTCCATATCGTGAAACGATTACAAAGGCTGCCCGTGCCGACTATCGTCATAAGAAACAGTCCGGTGGTGCCGGCCAGTTTGGTGAAGTTCACCTGATCGTAGAACCTTATAAAGAAGGTATGCCTGTGCCTGAAACATATAAGTTTAATGGACAGGAATTTAAGATTACCGTGAGAGGCACGGAAGAGATACCATTGGAATGGGGTGGTAAACTGGTGTTTGTTAACAGTATCGTCGGTGGTTCTATCGATGCCCGCTTCTTGCCTGCTATTATGAAAGGTATTATGTCTCGTATGGAGCAAGGACCGTTGACGGGTTCGTATGCTCGTGACGTGCGCGTTATTGTTTACGATGGTAAGATGCACCCGGTAGATTCGAATGAAATCTCCTTTATGCTTGCCGGACGTAATGCCTTTAGTGAAGCCTTCAAGAATGCCGGTCCGAAAATTCTGGAACCGATTTATGATGTAGAAGTGTTCGTTCCGTCTGATAGGATGGGAGATGTGATGGGAGATCTTCAGGGACGTCGTGCCATGATTATGGGTATGAGTAGCGAAAAAGGTTTTGAGAAACTGGTTGCTAAAGTACCTTTGAAAGAAATGTCGTCTTATTCTACGGCGCTTAGCTCTCTCACGGGTGGACGTGCTTCGTTCATTATGAAATTCTCTAGTTATGAGCTTGTTCCGACGGATGTTCAAGATAAGTTAATGAAGGACTTTGAAGCTAAACAAACTGAAGAATAAGTATAAATGATAGGTGATAATTGATTGAATATTCACTATAATATTCGGTATTTATCATCTGTTAGGCATAAAGAATCAACTAAAACGTTAAAACCGCCGCCTTTTTTAAGTAAAAGGGGGCGGTTTTTGTTTAACTATGATTAATAAAGATGGAAAAACACAAGGAGAAGATTTAATTTTTTATTAAATTTGCAAACCAAAGGAGGGGTTTTATTGTTGTAGTAATCAGAATACAACCTAAATAGCTCCTTACGGTTAATTTCCGGGAAGTTCCGGTTAAATCAAGTTAATGCATTAGGAGTGTTAATTAGGGAGTGTTAATTTTGTTGCTATGAAGAAGTCAACAATTTGGATATTAGGTATTGTAATGGGGCTTTCCTTCCTTAGCTTGCTGTATTTGCAGGTAAGTTATATAGAGGAAATGATGAAAACCCGTAAGGAACAGTTTGATTCGGCTGTACGCAATAGCCTGGATCAGGTTTCCAAGGATGTGGAATATGCAGAGACCAGACGTTGGTTGATCGAAGATATTTCAGAAGCAGAAAGAAAAGCGCTGATTGCGAATAATGCTTCCATACAACAAGACAACTTGATTCAGCAAACGCAGCGGTTTACAGTGAAGTCTAAGGATGGAAAAGTATATTCGGATTTTGAGCTGAAAGTGATGACCACTAAGCCCTCCGAGCTTCCGAAGGCTATGATTTCTCCTTACAGGGGGACAAAGACCATTCCGGAAACTTCGCGTTCATTAGTGGAAGCCATCAAGAATCGGTATATGTATCAACGGGCATTACTCGATGAAGTGGCCTGGCAGATGATTTACCGGGGAAGTGACAAGTCGATTGGAGACAGAGTACGGTTTAAAGAACTGGATGACTATCTGAAATCGAGCTTATATAATAATAGTATAGATTTGCCTTATCACTTTACAGTGATCGACAAAGACGGAAGGGAAGTCTACCGTTGTGCGGATTATGAGGCAAAGGGAAGTGAAGACGCTTATCAGCAGGCATTGTTCAAGAATGACCCGCCTGCAAAAATGAGTATCTTGAAAGTGCACTTTCCGGGGAAGAAAGATTATATCTTTGACTCCATCAGTTTCATGATTCCGTCGCTGATATTTACACTGGTATTGTTAGTGACATTCATCTTTACGATTTATATCGTATTCCGGCAAAAGAAACTGACGGAAATGAAGAATGACTTTATCAATAATATGACGCACGAATTTAAAACACCGATATCTACCATTTCATTAGCAGCCCAGATGTTGAAAGATCCGGCGGTGGGAAAATCTCCACAGATGTTCCAGCATATATCGGGAGTGATTAATGATGAAACCAAGCGCTTGCGCTTCCAGGTGGAAAAGGTGCTCCAGATGTCGATGTTCGAACGTCAGAAGGCCACTTTGAAGATGAAGGAGATTGATGCGAATGAATTAATAGCAGGAGTTATCAATACCTTTGCGCTGAAAGTGGAACGGTATAATGGTAAGATAACATCGAACCTTGAGGCCACTGATCCTGTTATATTTGCAGACGAGATGCATATCACGAATGTAATCTTTAATCTGATGGATAACGCGGTGAAATATAAGAAACCGGAAGAGGATCTGGAACTGAAAGTGAGAACGTGGAATGAGTCGGGTAAACTGATGATTTCGATACAGGATAATGGTATCGGTATCAAAAAAGAGAACCTGAAAAAGATATTTGAAAAGTTCTATCGTGTACATACGGGTAATCTGCACGATGTGAAGGGCTTTGGACTGGGATTGGCTTATGTGAGAAAAATTATATTGGATCATAAGGGAACCATCCGGGCGGAAAGCGACCTGAACGTGGGAACTAAATTTATTATTGCATTACCTTTATTAAAAAATAATTGATATGGACGAGAAACTGCGTATTTTATTATGCGAGGATGACGAAAATCTTGGCATGCTTTTAAGAGAATATTTACAGGCAAAAGGTTATTCTGCTGAGTTATATCCTGATGGAGAAGCCGGTTATAAGGCTTTCTTGAAGAATAAATATGACTTGTGCGTGTTTGACGTGATGATGCCTAAAAAAGACGGCTTCACACTGGCACAGGATGTCCGTGCAGCAAATGCTGAAATTCCTATTATCTTCCTGACGGCCAAAACGCTGAAAGAAGATATCCTGGAAGGCTTTAAAATCGGTGCGGATGATTATATCACCAAACCGTTTAGTATGGAAGAATTGACATTCAGAATTGAAGCAATCTTGAGACGTGTTCGTGGAAAGAAGAACAAAGAAAGCAATATCTATAAGATTGGTAAGTTTACTTTCGACACACAGAAACAAATTCTGTCGTCAGAAGGCAAACAAACTAAGCTGACTACCAAAGAGTCTGAACTGCTCGGATTGCTTTGCGCACATGCCAATGAGATTTTGCAACGTGACTTCGCTCTGAAAACAATCTGGATTGACGATAACTATTTCAATGCCCGTAGTATGGACGTGTATATCACGAAATTGCGTAAGCATCTGAAAGAAGACGATTCAATCGAAATTATCAATATTCACGGAAAAGGCTATAAGCTGATTACTCCGGAAGTTGAATCTTAATGATTGCGTTTGAGATAACTCTAAATAAAAAATCCCGGGAACATTCGTTTCCGGGATTTTTTATTGATTTTGCGAAATTAATCAGCGATCTTCTTATTAATAACAATATAAGAAATGAGTCCCAGTACTACAAGTACTACTGAAGTACCCAGGATGGCGTTGTTGTTTACATTTCCTGTAAAGGAACAAGCCAGCAGGATGACTACTCCGACCAAGATTAATATCAATCCTAAGTTCTTTAATAAACCTTTCATGTGTGTGTATTTTAATAGATTATAATATTCCAGTCACAAATTAAAGCATAATTCTTTAACGGGCGAAATTATTTGGATAAAAATTCCATTATAAATGCACGATTTAGTGGATTTTATGATTTGGAGAGAAGTTCTTCTATCTAATCTTTTGTATTGTAGAACACCTTTTTCAGTACCTCCTGTCCAATGCTCAATTCGTCGAGAGTGATACCGTGAAGAGCCTCTTTCAGAGTCTGTCCGGCAATGACACGCGCTTTTTCCTCCAGTTCTTTTCCGTCTTTGGTCAGATGGATCAAGTTGGTGCGGCGGTCTTTTTTATCGGAAATGCGCACAACAAGATGTTGCCGTTCCATATTATCTATCAAACGGGTCATGCTGGGCTTGTCTTTAAAAGTTGCATTACACAACTCTTGTTGCGTCACGCCGTCTTTTTCCCACAGGAAAATGAGTACCGTCCATTGTTCAGGACTGATTTCCAATCCGTTCTGACGGAAGTTACGGTACAGTTTCCGGTTGATTGCCGCAGAAACTTTGCCATTTAATATGGCAAATATAAGTCGAATGTCGAAATTAAATTGCTCTATCATGAAATTATTGTTTAAACAACTTTGCAAAGGTAAGTCTCTTCCCGGATAAATCCTATCTTCGGATACAAAAAAAGATTAAATATTTGTAGTTCAAAATAAAATGTCTAACTTTGCACCCGCATTTAAAATCAAATAATTTATTTATTTAATTAAACGAAGTATGAATCAATACGAAACCGTTTTCATTTTAACTCCCGTTTTATCTGATGTTCAGATGAAGGAAGCGGTAGAAAAATTCAAAGGCGTTCTTCAAGCTGAAGGTGCTGAGATTATTAATGAAGAAAACTGGGGACTGAAGAAATTGGCTTACCCAATTCAGAAAAAGTCTACAGGTTTTTATCAACTGATTGAGTTCAATGCAGATCCTACTGTAATTGACAAGCTGGAAATTAATTTCCGTCGTGATGAACGCGTAATCCGTTTCTTGACTTTCAAGATGGATAAGTATGCTGCTGAATACGCAGCAAAAAGAAGAAGTGTTAAATCAAACAAAAAGGAGGATTAATCATGGCACAACAAGTTCAATCAGAAATCAGATATTTAACTCCGCCGTCAGTAGACGTTAAGAAGAAAAAGTACTGCCGTTTCAAAAAGAGTGGTATTAAGTATATCGACTACAAAGATCCTGAATTCTTGAAGAAATTCTTGAATGAACAAGGAAAAATCCTTCCGCGTCGTATTACAGGTACTTCTTTGAAGTTCCAACGTCGTATCGCGCAGGCTGTGAAGAGAGCTCGTCACTTGGCATTGCTGCCTTATGTAACTGACATGATGAAATAAGAAGGAGGAAAAGTATGGAAATTATATTGAAAGAAGACGTAGTAAACTTGGGTTATAAGAACGATATCGTAAACGTGAAATCCGGATACGGTCGTAATTATCTGATCCCGACTGGAAAAGCTATCATCGCTTCTCCTTCTGCAAAGAAAATGTTGGCTGAAGAACTGAAACAGCGCGCTCACAAACTTGAGAAAATCAAGAAAGATGCTGAAGCTATGGCTGCTAAGTTGGAAGGCGTTTCTTTGACTATCGCAACTAAAGTTAGCTCAACCGGTACTATCTTCGGTTCTGTTGGTAACATCCAGATTGCTGAAGCATTGTCTAAACTGGGTCATGAAGTTGACAGAAAGATCATCGTTGTAAAAGACGCTGTGAAAGAAGTTGGTAGCTACAAGGCTATCGTTAAGCTTCACAAGGAGGTTTCGGTAGAAATTCCTTTCGAGGTAGTTGCTGAATAAGAGCAAATTTACTTCATATATGAAAAGCGATTTGTTCTGAACGAATAAATCGCTTTTTTTTGTTATCTTTGCTATTACTATTATGAAATTCAACTATTGTTTTCTAAAGAAGAGGTTTTTGCTTCTGCTGATTGCTTTGGGAATTGGCAGTGTTCTTTATGCAAATAATGAGTTGAAACTATTGACTGATTCTTTGCGTAGAGTGATAGATGAAAAACACGTCTTTGTTAAAGAGAAAGAGGATCGGATAAACCGGATAAAATGTATGTTGAGAAGTCCCGGTTTGACTCTTGAAGGAGAATATAGAATCAATCTACGGTTATATAATGAATATAAAAAGTTTCATATTGATTCAGCCATCCATTATGTTGATCGCAATATTGAGATTTCCCGCCAGTTGAATAGACCTTATTTCACCAACCAGTCGTCTTTACATCTTAGCCTTTTATATTCGATGTGTGGCAGGTTCCGCGAAGCGGAGATTATTTTGAAAAGTATAAAGACTTCAGAACTTCCCAGAGATTTATTAATAAACTATTATCAAACTTATTCCAGCTTTTGGGGACACTATTCGATTTCTGTCGCCAATAATCTGTATGGCAAGCAGCAGGCTGCTTACCAGGATTCGTTGTTTGCCCTCATTGACCACACTTCTTGGGATTATCGAATGTCCCAGGCTTCTTATTATATTTGGCGTGATACGCTGAAATCGAAAGAAATTTATAAAGAACTGCTGGAGATTGAGGAAGTGGGGACGCCCAATTATGCTATGATAACTCATTCATATTCTAGGTTATGTCACCATCAGAAAAAGTATGATGAAGAAAAAAAATATTTGATGTTGTCGGCAATAGCCGATACCCGGAATGCTACGCGGGAAAATGCATCCCTGCAATCTCTTGCATTGATAGCTTATGATGAACAGAATTTAGCTGATGCCTTTAAATTTACACAGTCTGCTATCGATGACGTTATATCTTCCGGTATTCATTTCCGTGCCATCGAAATTTATAAATTTAATTCTATTATTAATACAGCTTATCAGGCGGAGCAGGCCAGATCACGGTCGCATCTGACTACTTTTCTTATTTCTACAAGTATTATCCTTTTTCTTTTAGTCCTGTTGGTGCTTTTCATCTATATTCAGATGAAAAAGACGTTGAAAATAAAACAGGCATTGGCACAGAGTAATGAGGAACTTTTGCGATTGAACAACAAACTGAATAGCATGAACAGCCAGCTGAATGATACAAATAATCAGTTGTGCGAAATTAATAGTATAAAAGAGTATTACATAGCCGAATTCTTTGATGTCTGTTTTAGTTATATCCATAAAATGGAGAAATATCAGAATATGCTGTATAAAATAGCTATTAATAAATACTATGATGAACTGATTAAGAAGCTAAAATCATCTGCGCTTATTGATGAAGAGCTTGGCGCTTTATACACTCGTTTTGATAAGGTCTTTTTGGGTCTGTATCCCACTTTTGTATCTGATTTTAACGCTCTGTTGAAAGATGAAGAGAAAATTATTTTAAAACCGGACGCTTTATTGAATAGGGAACTTCGTATTTATGCTTTATTACGCTTGGGTATTACGGATAGTGGAAAGATAGCGAACTTTCTCCGTTGCTCTACAAGTACGGTTTATAATTATCGTACGAAAATGAGAAATAAGGCAGCCGTCGACAGGGATGAATTTGAGAATGAAATTATGAAAATTAGTTCAACACAAGAGACATAATTATTATTTTAACATTATAATACTTTCCAAATCATCTACATTTTTTTGATGTGTCAAGTTAGCTAAGTTGTTGATTAATAGTAAAAAATGCTATTTTTATATCTACATAAAGTAGTGTAAGTCAAATAAGCCGTTATTTATTTAGCTAGATTTGCAATATCAGTTTTTAGCTCATCAGTTTGGTAGTTAGAAGTTGATGTTTTATCTATTATTTGTACTTAAATTCACTATGTTTAATTATGAACACGCAATCTTCAGTAAACACGAGAATTAAAGTTGGAATTATCGGTTTTGGTAGGATGGGAAGATTCTACTGGGAAGCGATGACTAAAAGTGATCGGTGGAATATTGCTTATATTTGTGATACTAATCCGGCATCACGTCAGTTAGCCAAGAAGCTTTCTCCTAACTCTATTATATTAGAAGATAATCAAAAGATTTTTGAGGATGAAAGTGTGCAGGTAGTCGGGCTTTTCACTTTGGCTGACTCGCGGATGGAACAAATAGAAAAAGCTATTCGTTACGGTAAACACATTATTTCAGAAAAACCAGTTGCAGATACAATGGAAAATGAGTGGAAAGTTGTAGAAATGACAGAAAACACAAATCTCATTTCTACGGTAAACTTGTATCTGCGAAATTCCTGGTATCATAATTTAATGAAGGAATATATCCAGCAAGGGGAAATCGGAGAGTTGGCTATTATTCGTATTTGTCACATGACTCCCGGCTTGGCACCAGGTGAAGGTCATGAGTATGAGGGACCTGCTTTCCATGATTGCGGAATGCATTATGTAGATATTACCCGTTGGTATGCAGGATGTGATTATAGAACATGGAATGCCCAGGGAGTGAATATGTGGAACTATAAAGATCCTTGGTGGGTGCAATGTCACGGAACTTTTCAAAATGGGGTCGTTTTTGATATTACCCAAGGATTTGTTTATGGGCAATTATCTAAAGACCAGACACATAATTCGTATGTAGATATTATAGGTACAAAAGGGGTTGTGCGTATGACGCATGACTTCAATACTGCTGTTGTCGACCTACACGGTGTCAATCAGACCATCCGTGTAGAGAAACCTTTTGGCGGCAAGAATATAGACGTGTTGTGTGACCTGTTTGCTGATTCGGTAGAAACCGGAAAACGCAGTTCACGATTACCGCTAATGCGCGATTCGGCTATTGCATCCGAATATGCATGGACATTCTTGAAAGATACCCGCAAACACGATTTGCCCGCTATTGGTAATTTGCGCACTTTGGAGCAAATACGCGAACGAAGAAAAAACATGAAAAATGGATATGGATTGTTGCACGGCAACCTTCCAAAGATTATTAACCCTTAAACAAATAAAATCATGTCAAACATTTCGAGGAGAAAATTTCTCAAAACGGGAGCCGCTGCTTTAGCAGGTATAACCATTGCTCCTAGTACAATTTTAGGTATGAGTCACGGGCATGTGTCGCCTACTGACAAATTAAATCTTGCAGCTGTGGGTATTGGTGGCATGGGACATGCCAACATTAATCACGTAAAGGGCACTGAAAATATTGTAGCTCTTTGTGATGTGGATTGGAAGTACGCAAAAGGCGTGTTCGACGAATTCCCCAAGGCTAAAAAATACTGGGACTATCGTAAGATGTATGATGAAATGGGTAAATCTATCGACGGTGTGATTATCGCAACTGCCGACCATACTCATGCTATTATCACTGCTGACGCAATGACAATGGGAAAACATGTATATTGTCAGAAACCATTGACCCACTCTGTTTATGAATCTCGTTTGTTGACAAAACTGGCTGCATCAACGGGCGTGGTCACCCAAATGGGTAATCAAGGGGCATCGGATGAAGGTACGGATTTAGTATGTGAATGGATTTGGAATGGTGAAATCGGTGACGTAACGAAAGTAGAATGTGCAACAGACCGTCCTATTTGGCCTCAAGGATTGAATGTTCCTGAAAAGGTTGATAAAATTCCTAGCACATTGAATTGGGATTTGTTTACAGGTCCTGCTAAAATGAATCCTTACAATGCTATTTATCATCCTTGGAACTGGCGTGGATGGTGGGATTACGGAACAGGTGCATTGGGTGATATGGCTTGTCATATTTTGCATCAGCCGTTTAAAGCATTGAAATTGCAGTATCCTACCAAAGTGGAAGGTTCATCGACATTATTGTTGAATGCTTGTGCTCCACAGGCACAACACGTGAAAATGATTTTCCCTGCTCGTGAAAATATGCCGAAAGTAGCTATGCCTGAAGTGGAAATACATTGGTATGATGGCGGTATGATGCCAGAACGTCCGAAAGGATTCCCAGAAGGAAAACAACTGATGCAGAGCGGTGGTGGTTTGACTATTTTCCACGGAACAAAAGATACATTGATTTGCGGATGTTATGGACAGAATCCTTGGTTGCTTTCAGGTCGTAAACCAAATGCACCGAAGGTTTGCCGTCGTGTTCCTAAAGCAATGAATGGTGGTCACGAAATGGATTGGGTACGTGCATGTAAAGAAGATAAATCTAATCGTATCATGACTAAATCTGACTTCTCAGAAGCCGGACCTATGAATGAAATGGTAGCAATGGGTGTATTGGCTATTCGTTTGCAAGCTCTGAATAAGACTCTCGAGTGGGATGGAGCTAACATGTGTTTTACAAATATCGGTGATAACGAAACCATTCGTACTGTTATCAAAGACGGATTCAAGATTCATAATGGTCATCCTACATTTGATAAGACATGGACAGATCCGATCAATGCAAAACAGTTTGCGGCTGAATTAGTGAAACATAATTATCGTGAAGGCTGGAGACTGCCTGATATGCCAAGATAAAAGTAGATTAAAAATTAAAGATTAAAAATTAAATAGTTGATATCATGAAAAAAGTATTTTATCCATTAGCTTGTTGTTGTCTTGCTGCAGGCGTTTTCGCTTCTTGCGGTGGTCAGAAGAAAGCAAATGCTCCGGAAGAGCAAAAAGTTGCGTTGACTTACTCTAAATCATTGAAAGCGGCAGAAACAGATAGCTTGAATTTGCCTGTTGATGAAAATGGTTATATCACAATCTTTGATGGCGAAACATTTAACGGATGGCGTGGTTATGGAAAAGACCGTGTTCCTTCTAAATGGACAATTGAAGACGGTTGTATCAAATTCAACGGTTCTGGTGGCGGTGAAGCTCAAGACGGTGATGGTGGTGACCTGATTTTTGCTCACAAGTTTAAAAACTTCGAACTGGAGATGGAGTGGAAGGTTTCTAAAGGTGGTAACTCCGGTATTTTCTATTTAGCTCAGGAAGTTACATCGAAAGATAAAGACGGTAATGATGTGCTTGAACCTATTTATATTTCCGCACCTGAATATCAGGTATTGGACAATGCCAATCATCCGGATGCAAAATTGGGTAAGGACAACAATCGTCAGTCAGCTTCTTTGTATGACATGATTCCGGCAGTTCCTCAAAACTCTAAACCGTTTGGCGAATGGAACAAGGCTAAGATTATGGTTTATAAAGGTACAGTTGTTCACGGACAAAACGATGAAAACGTACTTGAATATCATTTGTGGACAAAACAATGGACTGATATGTTGCAAGCAAGTAAGTTCAGTGAAGAAAAATGGCCTTTGGCATTTGAATTGCTGAATAATTGCGGTGGCGAAAATCACGAAGGTTTCATTGGTTTGCAAGATCACGGTGACGATGTTTGGTTCCGCAACATCCGCGTGAAAGTTTTGGACTAATCGAATAGCAATAAAGAAAGGCACGGGTTACGTGTATTTCACGTTTTTTTTGAATGGCGATTGCCATGGAGTAACCGTGAAGTCTGTGTAATCCGTGCCTGTTTTTTTCTATGTAAACCTGAATAATTGTAACCCACTAATATCTATTATATGAAAACTAGAATTTATATCTGTGCATTGGCTGCTCTTTTCATGATTCCACTGGCAGTAACGGCACAAACCAAGAAAAAAGCTAAAAAAGAAGTAGCAATTCAGCTCTATTCTGTCAGAGATATATTAAACAAGGTAGACAACAAAAATGGTAAGTGTGACCCCACTTATACTGCTCTTCTGAAGAAATTGGCAAACATGGGATATACCGGTGTTGAAGCAGCCAATTATAACAACGGTAAATTTTATGACCGTACTCCCCAACAATTTAAGAAAGATGTCGAATCGGCAGGATTAAAAGTCTTGTCTTCACATTGTACAAGACAATTGTCTAAAGAAGAATTGGCTTCCGGCGACTATTCAAAGTCACTTGAATGGTGGGATCAATGTATTGCCGATCACAAAGCTGCCGGTATGAAATATATTGTAGCTCCGTGGATGGATGTACCTAAGACACTCAAGGATTTAGAAACATATTGTGCATATTATAATGAAATAGGCAAGCGTTGCAAACAACAAGGTTTGTCGTTCGGATATCACAATCACGCTCATGAATTTCAGAAGGTAGAAGATAAAGTGATGTATGATTATATGTTAGAACATACGAATCCTGAATATGTTTTCTTCCAGATGGACCTTTATTGGGTAGTTCGCGGACAAAACAGTCCTGTTGATTATTTTAATAAATATCCCGGTCGCTTCCAGATATTCCATGTGAAAGATCACAGAGAGATTGGACAAAGTGGAATGGTCGGTTTTGATGCTATCTTTAAGAATGCAAAAACTGCAGGCGTTAATTATCTCGTTGCTGAAATCGAAAAGTATAGTGTTCCGGTAGAGGAAAGTGTAGAAGAAAGTCTGGATTATTTATTGAACGCTCCCTTTGTGAAAAGTTCATACGCTAAATAACGTGTGGCTTGCTAAAATAAAGGCATAAAAAAAAGTCTGTGCATGCTTTCGCATGGCAGACTTTCAATTCTCTCTAGCTGTTTCTGAATTATTCAGCTACAGTTTCAGTTGCAGTGCTATCAGCATTCAAAGAATCTGCTGCTGCGGCTGCTGCTTGTTCAGCTTCAAGAGCTGCTGCTTCTACTGCTGCGATTGAGTCAGCGATACGGATAGAATCTGCAGTTGCTTTTGCTGCGTCAGCTGCTTTGTTACCACATGATGCGAATGATACTGCTACGATAGCTACGGCCATCAAAACTAATTTTTTCATTTTCTTTGCTTTTTAAAAACGTAATACAATCAATTGCTTTATTAAAACGATGCAAAGGTATGTACTTTTTCAATATGTTGTTCTCGAAACGCCAACTTTTTTTATATTTTTTTTTGTAACTGGCCACTTTTCTCCCCTTTTTATATGTTTTAGAACATGCTAATCGACAGCAATACTGTTATATAAGTATCTTTTTATGCTTCTTTTGGGCGTTTTTTCAAATTCAGTAGGGTAGAGTTGGATCTTGCTGATTTTCTCATAAGCGGCTACGTTGCTGTTCAGGTTCTTAAGATTTTCATCCATGATTGTTTTCAGGTTATCCGGATTATTTAATCCGAGAGAATCCAACGCTTCGTAATCGGCATAAACAAGTGCCACTAATTTTTTATTGCGTTCGATAACAAGACTTTCGAGAATGAAAGGCAGGTTATTCAGTTTGGTTTCCAACTCTTCGGGGAAGATATTCTGTCCGCTAGAACTTAAGATCATAGTTTTGAGTCGTCCCCGGATGAAAATATTTCCGTTGCTGTCCATGGAACCGAGGTCACCGGTACGTAGCCAGCCGTCCTGCGTGAATACTTCCTGTGTTGCTTCCTGGTTCTTGTAGTAGCCCACCATCACATTTTCTCCCCGAACCTGGATTTCTCCGGTTTCTGCTTCCGGGGTTTCCTTATAGATACGTGCTTCCATTATATCTAGAATCTTTCCGGAAGAACCTAGTACAAATTCATCCCAGGGGGCGTAGCTGATAAGCGGACCGCATTCTGTCATTCCATAACCGATGGTAAAAGGGAATTTGATTTTGTAGAAGAATTCTTCTACTTCCTTATCCATAGCGGCGCCACCGATAATGATCTCTTTAAACCGTCCTCCCAGTGCATCAATCAGTCTTTTACGTATCTGGTTGTAGATTTGGGTGTCGAGCAGAGGGATATTGAGTGCCCACTTCATACCTTTTTTATTAATGAGTGGCTGGATAATATTCTTATATATCTTTTCAATCACTAGCGGGACAGTAATAATAAGGTTAGGTTTCACTTCCTCAAAAGCTTTCATTATAATTTTAGGAGAAGGCGTTTTTCCAAGCAAAGTGACATGGGTGCCGACAGCCGTTGCTGTCAGAAAGTCGAATGCGCAACCGTATGCGTGGGCGAGGGGAAGGAAAGAAAGCACTTTATCCCCTTTTTTAAGGAGTTCGGTACGAATACCGAAAGTGACATTGCCGGCAAGATTGTTTCCTGTCAGCATCACACCCTTACTGAAACCGGTGGTTCCGGAAGTGTAATTTAACAGCATCACTTTGTCATTGGATAAAGTGGTGTACTGAACATCTTCACGGGTAAATCCTTTCGGATACAAAGCATGCATCTCTTTATCGGTATTTTTCAGAAACTTCTGTATGGTTTCCCCGTCACGTTGATAAAGACACCGGAAATCAGTCAATGAGAATACTCCCCGTAGTCCCGTTAATTTTTCCTCTTCCAAATTCTCCCAAATGCTGTCGCTGGTGAACAGGAATACAGATTCGGAATGATTGACGATATGATGAACGTCATTAGGCGTAAAATCTTGAAGGATAGGGACAATGATCGCTCCGTATGTGATCGTTGCCATATAGGCGATGCACCAATGAGCGTTATTTTTGCCGATAACTGAAATCTTATCTCCTCTGCGAAGGCTACAATGTTTGAATAACAGATGTAAACGGGCGATTTTTTCAGCTACCTCACCGTATGTGTATTGGGTATCTTCTCCATAATCAGTATAACAAGGCAGATCCCAATTCTCACGAAAACTATTTTCGTATAGTTTAATGAAATTCTCTTTAATCATTGCACGTTTTTTAGTGAATTGTGCAAAAATAGGAATAAACTTTCGTATCCTAAAGTGTTTTACTGATAATAATGTGTAACTTTGCAAAGTTAATGTGTTTATAACAGCTTATGATAGATACCACTGTATTTCAAAATAAGACAGCCGTTTATTATACTTTAGGCTGCAAATTAAATTTTTCAGAGACTTCAACTATCGGTAAAATCCTGCGTGAGGCAGGAGTCCGGACTGCGCGCAAAGGAGAGAAAGCAGATATCTGTGTGGTAAATACCTGTTCGGTGACAGAGATGGCGGATAAGAAATGCCGGCAAGCCATCCACCGCTTGGTAAAGCAGCATCCCGGTGCTTTTGTGGTAGTGACCGGATGTTATGCGCAATTGAAGCCTGGCGACGTGGCAAAGATAGATGGAGTAGATGTAGTGCTGGGAGCGGAACAGAAGGGAGAGTTACTTCAATATCTGGGCGACCTCCAAAAGCATGAAAAAGGAGAGGCTATCACTACTACAACCAAAGATATCCGTTCGTTTTCTCCCTCGTGTTCACGGGGAGACCGTACTCGTTTCTTCTTGAAGGTGCAGGATGGATGCGATTACTTCTGTTCATATTGCACGATTCCTTTTGCCCGCGGGCGAAGTCGTAACGGGACTATTGCTTCCATGGTTGAGCAGGCCGGGCAGGCAGCTGCTGAAGGCGGAAAAGAAATCGTTCTGACCGGAGTGAATATCGGAGATTTTGGTAAAACAACAGGAGAGAGTTTCTTTGATCTGGTAAAAGCATTGGATCAGGTAGAGGGAATCGAACGTTATCGTATTTCTTCCATAGAACCCAATCTGTTGACTGATGAGATTATCGAGTTTGTGTCTCATTCCCGTAGTTTTATGCCTCATTTTCATATCCCTTTGCAATCCGGTTGCGATGAAGTTTTGCAGTTAATGCGCCGTCGTTACGACACTGCTCTTTTTGCTTCGAAAGTGAAGAAGATAAAAGAGGTGATGCCGGATGCTTTTATCGGAGTGGACGTGATTGTGGGAACTCGTGGAGAAACACCCGAATACTTTGAACAGGCTTATCAGTTTATTGATGGTCTGGATGTGACGCAGTTGCATGTGTTTAGCTATTCCGAACGTCCTGGAACGCAAGCCTTAAAAATAGAATATGTGGTTTCTCCGGAAGAGAAGCATCAGCGTAGTCAGCGTCTGTTGGCACTATCGGATCAAAAGACACAGGCTTTTTATGCACGTCATATCGGGCAGACAATGCCGGTATTGATGGAAAAATCGAAAGCTGGTGCTCCGATGCATGGATTTACGGAGAATTATATTCGTGTAGAGGTGGAAAGTGATGACTCGCTGGATAATCAGGTAATTAATGTACGTCTGGGAGAGTTTAATGAGGAGATGACAGCACTTAAAGGTACAATTTTGATATAAGTATGAGATCAAAACTTATCTATTGGTTGGTATACAGTGGAATGTGGCTGTTTTCAGCTCTTCCGTTCCGGGTTTTATATATGCTTTCGGATTTTAATTATCTGCTGATGTATCGTGTTGGAAAATATCGTCGGAAAGTAGTTCGGGGAAATCTATTGAGATCATTTCCGGAAAAAACTGATGCGGAGAGATTACAGATAGAACGCAAGTTTTATCGCTATTTGTCGGATTATATGCTTGAAGATTTGAAATTGTTGCATATGTCTGCCGAAGAACTTTGTGAGAGAATGACTTATAAGAATACGGAACAATATCTTGAACTGACAGAAAAGTATGGAGGTATTATAGTAATGATTCCTCATTATGCCAATTATGAGTGGTTGATAGGCATGGGAGCAATCATGAAACCGGGGGATGTTCCCGTACAGGTTTATAAACCGTTGAGGGATAAATATTTGGATGAGTTGTTTAAACGTATTCGTTCTCGTTTCGGGGGGTATAATATTCCGAAACATTCTACAGCCCGTGAAATTATTAAGCTCAAACATGATGGAAAAAAGATGGTAGTCGGTTTGATTACTGATCAATGGCCCAGTGGATATGATAAATATTGGACTACCTTTTTAGGACAGGAAACTGCTTTTCTGAATGGTGCGGAGCGAATTGCCAAAATGATGAATTTCCCTGTTTTCTATTGTGAGCTTAGTAAGAAGCGCAGAGGATACTGTGAAGCGGAGTTCAAGTTAATGACGGAAACACCGAAAGAAACAAGAGAAGGAGAAATCACGGAAATGTTTGCTCATAGATTAGAACAGACGATTCGTAAAGAACCGGCATATTGGTTGTGGTCTCATAAACGTTGGAAAATGACTCGTGAAGAAGCTGACCGATTAGAAGAGAAAGAATTGAACAAGAAGAAGGAATAACAATGAAAGTTTCAGTTGTAATTTTAAATTGGAACGGATGTGATATGCTCCGTACTTTTCTTCCGTCCGTCGTCCGGTATTCGGAAGGGGAGGGGATCGAGGTCTGTGTGGCTGACAATGGTTCTACGGACGCTTCCGTTACTTTGCTTCAACAGGAATTTCCTTCTGTCAGAACGATTGTTCTCGATCAGAATTATGGCTTTGCGGATGGATATAATTTAGCATTGCAGCAGGTCGACGCAGAATATGTAGTTCTTTTGAATTCGGATGTCGAGGTGACGGAGCATTGGTTGGAACCAATGATTGCTTATCTTGATAAGCATCCGGAGGTAGCTGCTTGTCAGCCGAAGATACGAAGCCAGCGGCAAAAAGAATATTTTGAATATGCCGGAGCAGCCGGTGGCTTTATTGATAAATACGGTTATCCTTTTTGTAGGGGGCGTATTATGGGAGTTGTGGAGAAAGACGAAGGTCAGTATGATACGGTAATTCCTGTTTTCTGGGCCACGGGGGCAGCGTTGTTTATCCGGCGCACTGATTATGTGAATGTCGGAGGATTGGATGGACGTTTCTTTGCTCACATGGAAGAAATAGATTTGTGCTGGCGACTCCGTTCGCGGAATCGTGAGATTGTCTGTGTACCTCAAAGCATTGTCTATCATGTGGGGGGAGCTACTCTTAAAAAAGAGAATCCTCATAAGACTTTTCTTAATTTCCGTAATAATCTTGTCATGCTCTATAAGAATCTTCCACAGGAGGAGTTAAATAAAGTGATGCGTATCCGGACCTGTCTCGATTATCTGGCGGCGTTCAATTTCTTGTTGCAAGGGCACTGGGATAATGCTAGTGCTGTGATGCGTGCGCGGAAAGAGTATAAACGATTATGTCCGTCGTTTTCTTTATCCCGTGAAGAGAATATGAGAAAAAAAACTTTGAATCCGATACCTGAACGGACAAAAAGTAGTATCTTGTGGCAGTTTTATGCGAGGGGATGCAAACGATTCTCTCAATTGTCGGATTTAAAAGGATAGCAAATGAAATCAAAGGTTAGAAGAGGCATCGGGCTGGTAGCGCATGATGCAATGAAAAAAGACCTCATCGAATGGGTACTGTGGAACTCGGAACTGTTGATGGGTAATAAATTCTACTGTACAGGTACTACGGGTACTTTGATATTGGAAGCATTGAAGGAGAAACATCCTGATGAAGAGTGGGATTTTACGATTTTAAAATCAGGTCCGTTAGGTGGTGACCAACAGATGGGATCACGTATTGTGGATGGGCAGATTGATTATCTCTTCTTCTTCACGGACCCTATGACATTGCAACCGCATGATACGGATGTAAAAGCATTAACCCGTTTGGCCGGTGTAGAAAATATTGTTTTTTGTTGTAACCGTTCTACGGCGGACCATATAATTTCCAGTCCGTTATTTATGGATCCTGATTACGAACGCATTCATCCGGACTATTCCAGCTATACAAAACGTTTCCAGGATAAACCTGTGGTGACGGAAGCTGTCGAATCGGTAAATAGAAGAAAAAAGAAGAGAAAATAAGCCGGTAGTTTACGGCTGTGAAAATAGAAGCAGATCTTGCTTAAAAAAGGAATGCAGATGATACGGATTACTTTATTAATATCGTATTATCTGCATTTCGTCATTTATGTTTCATTTCTAGCTGTGATTATCTTATTTCTTGCTGCAGTGTAGCTCAATTCCTGCGGACTCTATATCTGCTCCCATCGGTGGGTTTCGTTTGGAAAGCCGGAGTTCGATTTCTTCAATACAGGGGAATTGGTCAAAGAGTTTTTGTATAATCCGTCCGCTAACGTGTTCCAGCAATTTCGAGGGAACAGCCATTTCATTTTTTATCACTTGATGTACTTCGGCATAGTTGACGGTGTCGGTAACTTCATCTGTCTGGGCAGCTTTGCTGATATCTACTTTCAGTTTCAGGTCAATGAGATATTCATTCCCAATCAGATTTTCTTGCGGTGCGACTCCATGATAGGCGTAACAACGAATTTCTTTCAAAAGGATATAGCTACTATTTATCTTCATATACTGTCTTTTTAGTGTGATCTTGTTTGACTTTTAACAGGTCTTTCTGTGCAACCATTTGTGGAATCACTTTAAGAAAGACGGGTGTGAGCAGAAGGCAGATGCTTAATGTTATAAGCAGAAGTGCGCTTGCTTGTGCCCAACTATTGTGAATATAACGGCTGACTAATGGACCTAAAAAATGAAGTATCGGTCCATGAATACTCAAGGTGATGATTGAATATCGTCCCAAGTAAGAAACAACCTTTATCTTTTTCACTTTTTTGCAAAGTAACATAATCATAAATATTCCTGCAAACGCAGCGATATATACTTGAAAAATATTTCCCGTATAATTGTTGGTACGCATACCCAATGTGGTAGCGGTAAAGTACATTACCACCAGTGCCAATACAATAAAAACCGGTATCAGTTTGTCGAAACGATGGCTGGGATATAGAAAGAAATTATACCGTCGGATCCAGAAACCGGCCACATAGAAGGGGAGGGCAGTCATAGAAACATCTATATACAGGGGTAACTCTATCTGTAATTTTCCGAGATAAAATCCTGCGCAACCAATCAGGATTGTCACAGCGAACATGACAGGCAGATGCTTTTCGCGCAGAAAGTGAATTAGATAAAATAGGATGTTGCAATTGAATAATGCGAGTAGAAACCAGATCGGTGGATTGAACTTGATAAGGTCGTGTCCATGAAATACAACCAAGAGTTCATTCCACGACACAGGCAGTTGAAACACCCCCGGAGCAATCTTCCAAACAATGTATTTCATTAGAAATGCACTTAGATAGAAGAAAAGAAAAGGAATAATCAATTTGTTTATTTTTCGTAGGATGAATCCGAGCAGGCCTTCGTATGATTTGAAAAACACTCCCGAGATAAAGAAGTAAAGCGGCATGCGGAAACAGGATAACATCGAATTCGTATCCAGTTGTTCGAAGGCCCCTCCAACGTGTGCCATTACCACAAGGATAATGCAGACTCCTTTGGTTAAGTCCACAAAATCAATACGTCTGCTCTGGTTGCCTTCCATTATCTCTTTTAATTTCTCTTTTTCGGCGCAAAGATACTTTATAAATCGGAATAAAAAGAGGAACATTGAAAAAATAAACGAATGATGCGAAAAGCGAAAAAGTATGATATATAGTAATGATATTATTGCGAAAAAAACGGTTGACTATGTTTTGAAACTCCTTATTTTACCTCTGTTATCAATATATCCTTGAAAAACGAATGACGCGGATCACATAGATTTTTAGCGTTCTTAATCTAGTGTTATCCGCGTCGGTAGTGTCCGGAAAATATCCTTTTTGAAAGTTACTTGTATCTTTTATTCTATTTATTCGGATCTCTTCCTGTGTATTTAATCAATTCGCTAATCTTATCATTAAGTGTTTTTGCTTTCATCAACTGTTCCAGAGTGAGATGCATCCGGTATCTCCAGTAGTTTCGTGGATTGGATGGAACATTAATTCGCTCTTCCGTCACATTCGGATTTCTCCATTTCCCGTCTATCGATAACCAATCCTGGAAAGACAAGATACAGAGAATGGAATTACTGTTGAGATGGTTGCGTACGATTTCCTCGCACAACTCCGGGGTGGCAGTTGTCGGTGCAACTCCGTAATGTCCTAACGTTGCATTATAGTAACGTTGGGTCTGTTGATAATCTTCTTCCCACCAGCCACGCAACGTAGACATATCGTGAGTGGAGATTGTGCAGACAGACCGGTACGGATACTCATTTAAATGCCCGAATTCATGCATTGGATTCTTAGGCATTCGCTGAATTTCCAGACTAAGAATCCGGAGATCATTCATCACCGACGACACACAAGCAGGAATCATCCCCAAATCTTCTCCACAAACCAACATGCGGGTTGACTGTGTCAGTTGAGGTAACTTCTTCATTGCTTGTTGATACCAGAACTCGTTGTGCCGATGATAATAATACTGGTCGTATAGTTTGTTAAACGCATTTTTATCTTCTTCGTTCAGCGACCGGAATACGAAATCTCGTTGCACACCGATGCGCGGGTGGTATTTACCTTCTTCTTTCTTATCCGCAACAAATAAGACGTTACTGATTAATGAATAAAGCCCTTCCCGAATCCATACACTATCTTCATCATTTCTACCGGCAAAGAATTGTTCTACCTCCCGTTGTGTTTCGAATCCCGGTTTCATCCGATAAAGTCCGGAGTCATCAACCAATTGAAGAAAGTCCTGTTTGACTAAATGGGTATGCGGTCCGAACAACTGTCCGAGGAAAGATTCATGGATGAATGGTAGCAGATATTCATCCCGGAACGTTAGACCATAACTTTCGATTTCTTCCCGGCTCATCGGTAAAGAAGGATCAAACTGACCTAACAATCCGTGTACAGCGTGCATTGGTATTTCCCAAATACGGAAGAAACCGAGGATATGATCGATCCGGTAAGCATCGAAGTATTCCGCCATTTTCTGAAAACGCTTCATCCACCAGCGGTATCCGTCTTTTTCCATGACATCCCAGTTGTATGTGGGGAATCCCCAGTTTTGCCCGTTGATCGAGAAATCATCGGGCGGAGCACCCGCTTGTCCGTCGAGATTGAAGTAATGGGGTTCTGTCCAGGCTTCCACGCTGTTGCGGCTGATGCCAATCGGAATATCCCCCTTTAATACGACACCGTGTTGGCGGGCATATTCGGTTGCAGACAACAACTGCAGGTGCAAATGATACTGGATATAATAATACAACGAGATGTGCGGATAATCTGCCGTTCCCGGTTGGCACATTTTTTCTATATCTTCCGCTTGGTAAACAGAGTGTCGCGGCCATTGGCGGAAATTGGGCGTTTTGTAGGCATCGCGCAGATAACTAAAGACTGCATAAGGTTGCAGCCATTCCTTGTTCGTTTCAAAGAAATCTTTGAAACCTTTGGAAGTCAATACCTTTTCTCCTTCCTGTCGGAACAGTAAGTTAAAAAACTCCCATTTAGTTTGGTTGACCGCTTCGTAGTCAATAGCAGGGAGGCTGTTCAGTTCCTTTTGTTTCTTGCTGAATTTCGATGCCGCTTCTTTATCTTTCAGAGTTCCCATTTGCCTGATATCCGCATACATCGGATGGAAAGCATAAATAGAAATGCTGTTATAAGGATAAGAGTCCGTCCATGCATGAGTCATGGTGGTGTCGTTGACCGGTAAAATCTGAATAACTTTCTGGCGAGTATTTACTGCCCAGTCGACCATACGTTTCAAATCGCCGAAATCACCTACTCCGAAACTTTTCTCTGATTTTAAAGAAAATACGGGTATAGCGATTCCTGCCCCTTTCCATGCGGGAATGTCGAAATAAACATATCGGTCGGAAATCACGAGCGTTTCGTTGGTCTTCAGTTCCGGGTCTGCCAGATAGCGGTTAGGGTTTTTCTCCCAGCAGTCTGCTTTCTTTTCCTGTTTGTTGTAGAGGATGAATTTATATTCCAGCGGATATTTTAGTTTGCTGGCGTCCAGCTCTACCTGCCATTCCGGGAAATTGGTATCACTCATCAACACCGCTTTCTCCGGGTCCCAGTGACCTAATGATTTCTGGTTGCCACAAATTGCCAGGCAATAATCTTTGTTGATACGTGGGGCGTAGGCCTTGATAACCAGTCCCTTCTTATAACTTTGCGGGATATTCTCTTTTTCAGGATGTGCTAGTAAGGCTTCTGTAAAAGCAGAACTATAAAGATACAGTTGTTCCGGGATATTTTTCCAGCAATCATTGATTCTGTATATCTTCCTGGAACTGCCTGATAAGAAAATAGATCTCGAAAAACTGTCCCATTCCTTGCGGATAACTATTCCGTTTTGCTCTATCTGATAGCTATAATTGATGGTCATCCCTTCTTGAGGGACTTCAAGCTCAAGTTCTGCCGTCCAATAGATACCATCGGTGGTGTGTAAAGGAATTGATTCCGGAAATAAGCCGGAAATCCTTACTTCTTCTCCCCAATTGGTGCGGTATTCAATATTAAATGATAGAATCATATATATTAGATTTTGATTGTATATGTAAGACACTGCAAGTATAAGACATTTTTTTGAATAAAAAATAAAAGGAGCCGCACCGGACTCCTTTTAATCTTTTGTTTATATATTAATTAACATACGTAGGACTATTATCCACATCTGGAAGCGCCGCAAGTAGTACAAATCAGACAGCCTTCCTGATAAACCAATGTCTCGTTGCCACAGTTCGGGCACTTCTTACCTTTGGCTTCCGTTCCATCCTGAATATACTTCTTCAATGCACGTTCTACACCGTTTTTCCAAGTGTTGATACTTTCACTGTTCAATTGCAGAGAGCCAACCAGTTTGATAACCTGTTCAATCGGCATCCGGTAGCGAAGCACGCCGGAAATCAATTTTGCATAGTTCCAGTATTCCTTGTTGAACTTCTCTGACAATCCTTCAATGGTCGTCTTATATCCGCGTTTGTTCTCGAATTGGAAGTCGTAACGTTTGGTACCGTCTTCATCCACATTTTTGATGATACGTCCGCAAGTTACGCTCTTAGGCAGCAAGATACCTTCGTCGTCATCTTGCAAACCAGTGAATATTTCATAAGGGTGTCCGTCCAATAATCCGACAAAAGCTACCCATTTTTCCTTGTTGTTCTGGAAACGGACAACGTCTGCTTCCAATATTCTCGGACGTACCTCTACAACCGTAGGCGGTTTGCAAGGAGGAAGTCCTTCTTTTTTGTCTTTATCCGATTTCGTAGAGATCAGCACTCCGGAGCGTGAACCGTCACGATATACGGTACAACCTTTGCAGCCGGATTTCCATGCCTCTACATACAGGCGGTTTACTAAATCTTCGTCCACATCGTTCGGCAGATTGATGGTTACGCTGATAGAGTGGTCTACCCATTTCTGGATTCTTCCCTGCATCTTCACCTTCATCAACCAGTCGACATCGTTAGAAGTCGCTTTGTAATAAGGAGATTTGGCAACCAGTTCGTCAATCTCTTCCTGGGTGTAACGTCTGGCCGGATCGTATCCGTTAGCTTCCATCCAAGTAACAAATTTATGATGGAATACGATGTATTCTTCGAATGCGTCCCCTGTTTCGTCTACAAAGTCTACATGCACATTCGTATCGTTCGGGTTTACCTTTCTTCTACGTTTGTAAACAGGCAGGAATACAGGCTCGATACCCGAGGTGGTCTGCGTCATCAAACTGGTCGTTCCGGTTGGAGCAATCGTCAGGCAGGCAATGTTGCGGCGACCGTATTTCTTCATGTCCTCATACAGTTTCGGGTCGGCTGCTGCCAAGCGTTGGATGAACGGATTGTTCTGTTCACGTTCGCTATTGTATATTTCGAAGGCACCGCGTTCTTTGGCCATTTCCACTGAAGAACGATAGGCACCGAGAGCTACTGTCTTGTGTACTTTTTCAGAGAATTCCGTTGCTTCTTCCGTTCCGTAGCGCAATCCTAATGCAGCAAGCATATCACCTTCTGCAGTGATCCCTACGCCGGTACGGCGACCTTGTCCGCTCTTCTTGTAGATTTTCTCCCAAAGTGCACGTTCCGCATGTTTCACTTCTTCGTTTTCCGGATCTTCGTCAATCTTGGTCATGATACGTTCGATCTTCTCTAGTTCGAGGTCGATAATATCGTCCATGATCCGTTGAGCGAGAGCCACGTGTTTTTGGAACAGGTCGAAATCAAAATAAGCATCCGGTTTGAACGGATTTACCACATAAGAATATAGATTGATAGCCAGTAAGCGGCAAGAATCGTAAGGACATAGAGGAATTTCTCCGCATGGGTTGGTAGATACCGTTCTGTAACCCAGGTCTGCATAGCAATCAGGCACAGATTCACGGATAATCGTATCCCAGAACAAAACACCCGGTTCTGCCGATTTCCATGCATTGTGAACGATTTTCTTCCACAAGGTAGAAGCGTCGATTTCCTTGGTGAATGTAGGTTGGGCAGAGTCGATAGGATATTGCTGTACATACGGCTTTTCGTCTACGGCAGCCTGCATGAAAGCGTCGTCCAACTTGACAGAAACGTTTGCTCCGGTCACTTTACCTTCGGTCATCTTGGCATCAATGAATGCTTCCGAATCCGGATGCTTGATAGACACGCTCAACATCAATGCACCGCGACGTCCGTCTTGAGCTACTTCACGAGTGGAATTCGAATATCGTTCCATGAACGGAACAAGACCGGTAGAAGTCAACGCCGAGTTTTTAACGGGAGAACCTTTCGGACGGATGTGTGATAAGTCATGACCTACACCACCGCGTCTTTTCATTAGTTGTACCTGTTCTTCGTCGATTTTGATAATAGCGCCATAAGAGTCGGCTGCACCGTCCACTCCGATAACGAAGCAGTTGGATAGTGAAGCAACCTGGTAGTCGTTACCGATTCCTGTCATCGGGCTACCTTGGGGGACGATGTACTTGAAGTGATCCAGTAAATCATACAGTTCTTTTGCTGTCAACGCATTCGGATACTTCGATTCTACGCGTGCCACTTCATTTGCAATTCTCCAATGCATGTCTTCCGGGGATTTTTCATAGATATTACCGAAAGAATCCTTTACTGCGTATTTGTTTACCCAAACCCTTGCAGCAAGCTCGTCGCCTTGAAAATATCGTAAAGATTCTTCATAGGCTTCGTCGTAAGAATAAATCTGTTTTTCCACGATTCAATTTGTGTTAAATCTCGTTTTTAATAAGTAATATGTAGAAGTTTACTTATCGTTAACAAATGTAGGCGCAAAGCTAAGAATGTTTTTTCATCTATCAAAATAAAAATGAATTAATTTATTAACAGGTTGCAAGTTTTCCATTTGTTTATGCTAAGTGTTTGATAAACAGTTAGAATTGAATTTTGTTCAAAGGTTAAAGTTCTCCAAAAAGAAAACTATTCTATTCCACTAGTGTGGTGGATTATTTTTTTCTTTTTATATCTTTGCAAAAAAAAGATATGTTTGAAACCGTAAAGAACAGAAGAACTATCCGGAAATATCTGCCTAAAGATATAAATCCGATTTTGTTAAATGATTTGCTTGAAACCTCTTTCCGTGCTTCTACGATGGGTGGGATGCAACTTTATAGTGTGATTGTGACTCGCGATGCGGAAATGAAAGAGAAACTTTCGCCTGCTCATTTCAATCAGCCGATGGTAAAAAATGCTCCGGTCGTACTGACTTTTTGTGCTGATTTCCGTCGTTTCAGCAAATGGTGTGAACAGCGGAAAGCTGTGCCGGGCTACGATAATTTAATGTCTTTTATGAATGCGTCTATGGATACTTTGCTTGTTGCGCAGACTTTTTGTACGCTGGCGGAAGAAGCAGGACTCGGCATTTGTTATTTGGGAACTACCACTTATAATCCTCAAATGATTATTGATACCCTCCAACTCCCCGAACTGGTATTCCCTCTTACCACAATAACGGTAGGTTATCCGGATGGTATTCCCGCACAAGTAGATCGTTTGCCTTTGGAAGCTGCCGTGCACGATGAAAAATATCACGACTATACACCGGAAGAAATAGATAAACTCTATGCCTACAAAGAATCGTTGCCGGAAAACAAGCAGTTTATCGAAGAAAATAAAAAAGAAACATTGGCTCAAGTCTTTACGGACGTGCGTTACACAAAGAAAGATAACGAATTTATGTCCGAAAACCTATTGAAAGTACTTCGCCAGCAAGGATTCTTGAAATAAGTATTAAGTATTTTTCAAGTATAAAGTATTAAGTATTACCCTGGTGCGAAACCGCATAATAAAGCCTGTCCGCATGGATAATACTTAATACTTTATACTTAATTTCAGTTTCTCTTTTTCAGTAACGATTCTATTTCCTGTACTTCTGCACTAAAGCTTTTGTCCACCTCCAATTGTCCTTTTACGGTTTTGCAGGCGTGAAGTACCGTTGCATGGTCTTTGTTACCGATAAACTTACCTATCTTAGAAGTTGAAAAGTCTGTGTGGTTTTTAGCTAGATACATGGCGATCTGTCGTGCTTGAACGACTTCCCTTTTTCTGGATTTTGTATGTATGGCAGACGGTTCCAGATCAAAATGTTTGCATACCACTTTGAGGATATCATCGATGGTAACCGCTTTCGTTTCGTTATGAACCACGCCATGTACAATGTGTTGTGCCAAATCCAAATCTATTTCTTTGTTGAAAATAGTGGAACGAGCCATGATAGCAATGACGATACCTTCCAGATCGCGTACACTTTCATTCACATTTTCGGCAATATAATCGATCACTTCCGGCGGGAATTGTAATCCGTCGCGGTGTATCTTGTTACGTAGAATGTTTTTGCGAAGTTCTACCGTCGGCTTTTCAAGCTCGGCTACCATACCCCATTTGAAACGGGTCAGGAGGCGTTCTTCAATACCTTGCAACAATACAGGAGCACGGTCTGAAGTTAATATAAGCTGTTTGCCGTTCTGGTGTAAATGATTGAAGATATGGAAGAAGTTGTTCTGCGTCTTGGTGACACCGGCAAACTCCTGAATATCATCAATGATTAATACATCGATCGTCTGGTAAAAGTTAATAAAGTCGTTGGTCGTGTTATTGCGTACAGAATCCGTATATTGTACCTGGAACAAATGTGCCGAAACGTACAATACTCTTTTCTCTGGATAAATTTCTTTGATTTTCGTGCCTATTGCGTTTGCCAGGTGCGTCTTTCCTACTCCGGATGCCCCATAAAGGAATAACGGATTGAAAGCAGTCCCTCCCGGTTTTTGCGCTACGGCTTCCGCCACACTTCTTGAAAGTTTATTGCTGTATCCTTCAATGAAGTTCTCAAAATTATAATTGGGATTCAAATGCGGGTCCAAATCCTGAACGGCAGGGGCCTGTAGGAAGCTGGGAGCTTTGTTTCCTCCGATTATGCTTTTGGGAGTAACAGCCGTAGAACGATTGCTTGCTTCGAGATTCACGGTTTGATTCGGAATCGAAGTCTTGTCCACCATGACATTGTACATCAACTTGGTTCCTTCGCCAATGACCTTATATAATGTCTTACGTATAAGATCTACGAATCTCTCTTCCAGTATTTCATAGAAAAACTGGCTCGGGATCTGTAAGATCAACGTTTTGTCCTCATATTTCAACGGAACAATAGGGGCAAACCAAGTATTATATGTCGTCTCGGGAACATTGTCTTTAATAACGTCGAGACAGCGGTTCCAAAGTACGACATGATTTGATTCAATCATAGTAACTTTTAATACATTTATTAATTAAGCAAAACTTCTACGTTTGCAAAATTGGGAATCTTATTCGGAAAAAACAAATCTATTTTTTCTTGTTTTTTTCATGCTAACAATAATGTGTTTACTTTCAATGACTTATGCGTTTGTTGTCGGACACACTCTGTTTACCCTCTCTTGCAGTTTTGTAAGTATCTGTATGTTAATGTCTTATATATATAATTTTAGCCTTTTTTCTCACTTTTGTACGTTTGTACGGGAATATTATTTCGGTTTGTAGATAGACATTTGAAGAGCAATCTACTTTCTTTTGAAAGCCCTTCGTTATTTAGATAAAATCTATATAACGATAATTTGCTACTTGTCTTTCTTGCCGAATAATGAGAAGTGAACGTACCGTTTCGGATGCTCTTTCAGGTCTTCTAATAAGCTGGCTGCATTTTCAGTTGTTGCATTCAGATTATTGTATAAAGTCGGGTCGTTGAAGAGCAGTCCGATAGTGTTATCTTTGCTGTTTAATTTTTCTGTAAGTATTTTTACGTTAGCCAGCGTTTCGTCTATTTTTTTGAAAGTGGCTGCATAGTCTACTTCTTTCAAATTTCCGCTGATGACAACGAAGTTGTCTCCGATGGTGTTCAGTTTACTGGTGAGTTGAGGTATGTCATTACTCATCAGCCCTTTTACCTGCGAACTGACTACTGCCAGGTTGGCGGTTGTCTTCTCTATCGAGTGCAGGGTGGCAGGGATGCTCTTGTCTCCTAATATATTGTTCAGAGAGATGAGGATAGAATCCAGTTTCGGAAGCATTTCTTCTACCTTTGGGATCAGTTTCGCCGCGCTTTCCATCATTCCGTTGTTCAGTGTGCCGGGGATCGTATCTCCTACGGCATATTTTTCGCGCGGGTTGTTTGCCAGAAGAATATTCATGCGTACGCCTCCCATAAGTTCGGATACAAGCTCGGCACTACTTCCTTTGGGAATCCGCAGTTCCGTGTCCAGTTCCACTTCGACAATTACATTTCCGGGTTTGGCATAATCATAATAGATGTCACGCACGATACCTACACGAACACCGTCGGCAAATACCGGGCTTGATTTGGTGAGTCCGTTTACATTTTCAAATTTGGCATAGAAATAGCTGGAAGGTTGAAACATGTGTATACCTTTCAGCCAGTTAATTCCGTATATAAGCACACATAGTGCAACGATACCTGCAATACCTATTCTGACTTCTTTTGTAATGTACTTCATTTTATCTTTTTATTTATTTCTTCTTTTCTTGAATTCGGCAATCGCTTCATTGACGTTCATTTTCTCGCCGTTCCGGAAAGCGATGATAAAGGCGTCTTTGAATTGTGCCGTAATGGTGCGCTTCGTACGCAACACCTTGTTATAATCGGCGGAGGCTCCATACGTATATTTGTATATTCCCCCTTCCTTATAATAGTCTACATCTTTCAGTCCTTTCAGCCGTTTGTCGTTTTTGGCGAGAGGTTTGGAAGAAGTAAGTATCTGTATCTTAAACGTAATTTCACTGTCATTGGTTGTACTCTCTACTACAATTGGGCGTTTCGGTGCTGTTTTTGCTGTCGCGGCAGGTTTTGTTTTTGCTTCGGCCAATAGCTTTTCCTGTTGGGGAGCTGTGTTCACACTTTCGGTATCCTTTTGGGCAATTGCCGGGGCATTGTCTTCTTCCTGTTCGGTTGGGACGATCGTTTTGCTGACTCCCGTTAGGCGCAGTTCATGTTCTCTCTTATAATTTAAGAAAGCACGGTAGATGCCTTTTGCCATGGTGCCGGCCCCTTCTTCGGTATTCAGATAGCGTTCCTCTTCGGGCGTAGAAATAAATCCTAGTTCTATCAGAATGCTCGGCATGGCACTCGCTTTTAAGACAAGGAATCCGGCTTGATGCACTCCACGGTCTGCCCTTCTACAAGTTTGGCGAAATTGTTTCTGCATCAGCGAAGCCAGGTGTACACTCTGCTCCATGTATTTATCTTGCATGAATTCAAATATAATATATGACTCGGCAGAGTTCGGGTTGAAACCGGCATATCTTGTTTTGTAGTCACTTTCGTAGAGGATTACGGAGTTCTCTCGCTTGGCAACTTCCAGATTTGCGTCTGATTTGGCCAAACCCAGTGTCCAGGTTGAAGCACCTTTTGCGGTACGATTGTTAGCCAGTGCATTGGTGTGAATGGAAATAAAGAGATCAGCCTTCGCGTTGTTGGCAATTTCTGCGCGTCGGTCTAAAGGGATGAATACATCTTTGCTACGGGTGTAAATCACTTTGACGTCGTCGCAATTCCTTTTAATCAGATTTCCCACTTTCAGGGCAACGTTCAGATTGATATTTTTCTCTTTCGAGATTTTGCCGATGGCGCCCGGATCATGTCCGCCATGTCCTGCGTCAATAACTACTACAAAATCCTTCCCCCATAAGTGGTTAGTACATGAGGGTAGAAAAAGTAGCCAGAGGCAAATGAATATGTATAATATGTACGGTCTATTCAGTTTCATATCTATAATACGGTGCAAATGTAGTAGAAATTTGTAGAAAACTCATTATTTGCCATTAAGTTTTGTGTTTTTTTCGGTTTAATGGTAGCTTTTTTCCTGAAATCTCCGTTACTTTGTGCTTCGAAGTTAAAATGTACGACGATGCTTAAGTTTTTGAAGAATTGGACGTTACCTATTGCTATGCTGGTAGGTGCTATAGGTTATCCGCTGTTTATCAGCCTTTCTTTTCTGACTCCCTATCTTATTTTTACGATGTTGCTATTGACCTTCTGTAAGGTATCTCCTCGTGATTTGAAGCCTAAACCTCTCCATTTGTGGTTGTTATTGATTCAGATTGGCGGAGCGTTGGCTGCTTATTTGTTGCTTTATCGCTTTGATAAAATAGTAGCAGAGGGAGTGATGGTTTGTATTATTTGTCCTACGGCTACGGCTGCTGCGGTGATTACTTCCAAGTTGGGTGGGAGTGCAGCCAGTCTGACCACTTATACATTGATAGCAAATATCGGTGCGGCTATTGCTGTGCCTATTCTTTTTCCTTTGGTGGAGGTGCATCCTGATGTCACTTTTTGGGAGGCGTTTCTTGTTATTTTAGGTAAGGTATTTCCGTTGTTGATTTGTCCTTTTTTGGCTGCCTGGTTGTTGAGTAAGTGTTTGCCAAAGGTGCATCAGAAGTTATTGGGCTATCATGAACTTGCTTTTTATTTGTGGGCTGTATCTTTAGCTATCGTAACAGCGCAGACGTTGTATTCCTTGCTCAATGACCCAGCGGATGGTTTTACGGAAATCATGATTGCTGTCGGAGCACTGATTGCTTGCTGTTTGCAGTTCTTTTTGGGGAAGACAATCGGCTCAATTTATAATGACCGTATCAGTGGCGGGCAGGCGTTGGGACAAAAGAATACGATTTTGGCTATTTGGATGGCACATACTTATTTGAATCCATTGTCTTCTGTGGCTCCCGGTTCGTATGTGTTGTGGCAGAATATTATTAATTCGTGGCAGTTGTGGAAAAAGAGAAAGAAAGAGGCTGAGATTTCTGCATAATACTAAAAAACTGAGATTGAAATTAAGGGCAAATGTGGTGGAGCAAAAGATATTTGAAATAGAAGACTTAAAAGAACTGGAAGAATTTTTGCAGTCTCAATCAGAAATAGAACAGTTGCGCGAACGCTTGTTTGCCGAGTTTCTGAAATATGCGGATTATAAAAATGCCGGAGAATGGAATAAAGCCGTTCGCCTTTGCGAGAGTCTGGCTATTATCGGCTGGGGAAATCACGAACCCGTCGAAGCATTGAGAGGACAATTCTTTAATGGAAATCCCGCGACTTGTTTTCAAAATAAATTTGGAGAAACTCGTTTTGTCGATGCCATTTGGTCGAAAAGAGTCAACGGTTTTACTATGGAGCAGGGAAGGACAAGTTATTGTTTCAGTCCTGACGACCCGAATCAAAAGCAATCCGTATTTTGGGAATATGAGATAAAGGAAGATATACAGGATATAAGGCTTGAAAGCCAGAGAAACTGGATTCCTAAAAATCCGGTTTGGATAAAGCGGACAATTGGTAACTGCTATGAAAACTCCAAGGTAGTAATCGAGAGCGTTGACAAAGAACTGAAACCGGAGTTGGATAGAAGGATGCGCCCCGAAATATACGGACGTGCTATTAATCGAATTATAATTAATTGTTCGTATAGTTATTATGACCACGACCATTGTAAAACAAACTATATCATAGCCGATGAAAAGTTGAAATTGAAACAAAAAGATTTCTATCGGACACTGCTCACTATGTTTACCAAGCAAGAAATAGAGAAGAACGGATATTTCCTTCGCAATCGTTTTGAATTTGGACCATTCAGGGCAGATACCGGGAAAATTAGAATCGGACTAAACCTTGAAAAAGAATTCAGCGAATTAAGTCATTCCGAACAGAGGTTAAAGCTAAGTGAATATATTCTGTTTGCTTTAAACCACGTAACTGACAAGCTAAAAAAGAAGAAGCTGGATTATGACTTCAACTTGATGCTTGAAGATTTTAATTCAATACTAACCGAGTGGAAAGCATGAAAGATATAATAGAGTTATTACAAAACGAAAGAACAAAAACAGTTGACGCTTTAAAACAAGGCGAGCAGGATAAGTTATCTCATCTTCAACAGTTAGACAAGGCTTTAGGCTGGCTGAAAGTCGTTGAAGATAATGAGTTGGCAACTGTAGGGAGCTATAAGATTCATAGATTGCCTGATCCACGCTCTGGCTTCTCTTATTATCATTTAATGATAGACAACGAAAGTGGCGATCCGAAAGATTGGACAGAGTATAAACCCGATAATCAGTCATTGGAACTCTGCTTTGATGATATTATAATAACACGAAAGTAATCTTTTACGTCAGTTATATTTTAGAACTGGTTCTTTTTTGTTATCTTTGCGTCGAAACATTGTAACACACAAAGAAAACATGAAAAATAAAGCCGTTGTAGTCCTTGTTATTTTAGGAAGTTTGATTATATCGATATTTGCAGGTTGCCGACAATCTCCTTTGAAATACATTCCCCCGACAATAGATTCTGTCAATAACGACAAAAGCAGGATGGGGTTGAACGGAAAAGTCAAAACGTTGGATATCTATTATTATCGTCCGGAAAATACATCGTCTTTCTTTTCGACGAAATTCAAAAAAGGCGAGAAATGGGAAGAGGACGGAATACATCACTACCATTTTCATTTCAATATCGACGGCAATCTTGCTCAATGCAACGAGTACGATAAACAAGAAAATATTATCCGAAAGACCGATTATACCTATGAGACTTGGGGACATACATCTACACTTAGCTTTCCGAAAACTAACAGTACGATTGTCAGTAAGTATAATACTGACGGGAAACTGTTGGAAATTGTGTATAGTGATTCCCATGGGGAGATAAATACTTATGACGACAGGGGAAATCTTATCCGAACCAAACAGATTGACGGCACGATTGACAAACCGGCTATGACCGAATATGATTATAACGAACATGATTTGTTGGTAGAGAAGAGGGAATATTATAATATAGGGGAATTATCGGGAAAAACAGTCTATGAGTATGATACAAATGGCTTGTTGGCGCAGACCCAAGTGTATGATTTGTTGAGTCGTGATAGGCCGGAAACGCATTTCATCTATGAATACAGTGACAGTAACCGCGTTGTGGAAAAATATAGGATTGACGATGAAGGTAATAAAGAGTTAGAGTTTTGGTGTGAACGTAAATATTATCCGAACGGTAAACTGAAAACCGTTGTTCGTAATAGTATCGTGCAAGAGAAATACGATGAACAAGGACGACCGATTGACGAGCGGCCAGGATTTGAAATACTCTACAAAGACTTCCAAGACTACGGCTGTGATGCGAATGGCAACTGGATTGAAACAAAGAATTTCAAAGATTATGTTGATTTTGGCACGGGGCTCGGTCGTATATTAAAACCTTATATCGAGCGTATCTTTACTTATTACGAAGAATAAAAACTTAAAATTGAACAATATGCACACAAACACACCCACATAGCAAGCGGTAAGATTCCAGAAATCATAGTAACATTGTTAGTGCATACTAAAAAAAAGAAAACGATGGGAAAAGTAATGAAAGTATTCAAGACACTGATAAACGAGTTGTTTGGAACTAAGAGAGAGTATAAAGTGGAAGGTTTGGGCATCTTTACCTGTAAGGTTTGTGATTGGTGGCGAGATAAATGCTGCCTTTGGAGTGGTGCAGTGCAATTGCCCTTTTACTCGGTAGAAACTCTTGTTTTGATAGAAGGGGACGCTTCTGCTCCGTTCTCCAGGCAATTATTGGAATTACAGGTGCTATTGCAGAACTGGGTACCTATGGCAGAACAACTAGATAGCATGCTGTCCAGCAAAAGCCAGCAGAAACATAAAGAAAAAATATACGGATCCTGGCAGGATGATTTTTATCCCTATACGATCGTGCCGGCTGTACTATATAGTGACAGTTGGGAGATTGTGTTTTACAGGAATAGTGGTGTAAATTATAATTTCACTGTTTTTTGGAAAGACAACAGAGTACAGGATTTACGTTTAGGAGGTTCTTGAATCCTCCCTTTATTTATAGCATTTCCCGTTCTTTCTTTGTCAAACTTTTAACTACAATATCGTAGGAGTTGCTTACAAGCTCTTTGATTTTCTCATCAGGTACATCTTGGTTGAAATAGACACTGATCCAATATTTCTTGTTCATGTGCCATCCTGGTCTTATGCCGGTATATTCAGTTTGCAGTTCTCCGGATTCGTCAGGGTTGCATTTGATACAACAAAAATCGAAAATCTCAATGTTAACGAAACAGAACCATTTGTCCGCTACATAAAAGCATAGAACGTCACGGCTATATTTGTCGGGCACATTGGGAAACGGCATCTTCTCATGGACTCCCTTAAAAGACAGGCAATATTCTCTAAATTCTTCGATATTCATTTCACTTTTTTATGTTCGGTTATCTATGCAAAAATAGTTAGAATAAAGGAGTGGATAACCATCTTTCTATGAAAATATTCAGGTGAGATGTGTTTCCACGTCTTTGTTTGGTTAGTCGACTTCTTCAAATGAATAGCCGATCTTAAAAACTACTTGACGCTCCACCGCCACCGCTACGTCCACCACCAAAACTGCCGCTACTACTACTGCTGCTACTACTACTGTGACTATTACTAGGACTGTCACTATTTGGGGGTGTCTTGCGGGGAATCTTCTGTGTTGTCTGCTTTTTATCTCCGCACATTAAGCAAAGATAGTCGGCAACCTCCAATCCGGCATCGGAATATGTGGCTTCTTTAACTGTTTTCCACGGACTGATACGCTTGGAAGCAATGGTATGGCATTGATTACACATCTTATATTCGCTTCCGACGACAGATTTATACCGCAATATCCAGCCGCAGGAAGTACATTGATAAATACGGTGGATGGCAGAACCTAGTTTGTGTTCCATTTGCTCGGAAGCAGATAATAAAGGGGTTGCAAGCTCATTGGATAAAAGTTGTAAAGCCACAGCTTTGCAAGAGTCGCAGGTCTTACTCTGCAAAATAACACGTTGTTTTTGGTAGAACTTATACCATAAGGATGCCGCAATAAGTGCAGGCCAGACCGGAAAAAACAACACAAGACATCCAAGTGGGCTGTAAAGTGTCAGGACTTTGATTGCTGCTAATGCTGAACCGTCTTTGGGGCGAGCTTTATTTACCTTCATGCGATAAGTGAGAACATTTACCAGTATCAAGAATATCCAAAGCATAGGCGACTGATTTGCCAGAAAATTCCACAACGTATTGCCGGCACTTTTCCAGTAATTATCAGAAGTGCCTTGAGAAACTGGTTCATAGTCGCTTCCATAGAGCACCAATGTTACAGCCCGGACTCCCTCTGTCATTCCTCTGTCAAAGTCGTTTTTTCTAAACCACGGAACCATTTCATTCTGTTGAATGCGAAAGCATAAAGCGTCGGGAAGTACTCCTTCTAAACCGTATCCGGTTGCGAAAGTGACTTTACGTTGATCGAGTACTAAAAGAATCAGTAATCCGTTGTCGTCCGCTTTCTTTCCGATGCCCCAGTGCTCAAAAAGCTTGTGGGCAAACTCTGCCGGAATATCTTCTCCGATAGAAGAGAGCGCAACAACCGCCACTTCAATACTCAATGAATCTTCTAACTGTGACAACATATTATTTATCTCCCACACATAACTTTCATCCAATATCTGATTCGGATTGCTAACCCAATTGGAAGAGCTTTCATTACGCGGATTGGGGACATCTGTTACTTTATAAATTTCTACTGTTTGTTCGTGCTCTAAAGCCAATGCAAAAGCATGACTACCAAAGGCATAACAGAAAACAAGAAGTAATGTCCGGGCTATTTCCCTGAAGCTTTTTTGTGTTTTATCTTTCATTGTTTTGTTATTAACTGATTGTTCTTAGAGTAGAAAATAACTATCATAACTCTCATTCTTTTTGCTAATATAGTTATAATCTGATGAATAAGAATGATAGATGTCTCTGAAATTTTGTATCCATCATACTTTCTTCATGAAATATGGGTATCTATCATTCTTATTCCACTGTTTTTACTGTTTAATCTTTCATGGTATTAACCCGCACATAAATTTTATGACTGCCGCTTCCAATGGTGTCAAGTACTCCTTCTTTTACCCAACCGTTCAATTCATTCAGCGCTTTGTTCTTTAGTAGTCCCGTCAGTTGCGTATACTCTTTGCGTCGTATCATCGGTCGTTCATCCAGAAACTTCTCCAGCCTGCGCCGACGTTCTTCCACCGGAACTTCGGCGGAATGTGCAAATCCCGACTTCGCTTTTTCCACAAATCCGCGAACCTTCTTTCGGAAAGAAGATGATGGACGAAAATTTACATTATCGAAATAAATGGACTGTGCATGTATCTCTTTGGCATCCATCACCGGACGTGCTTTCAGCTTGGCTGAAAAATATCCAAGGTTCCCCAACTGAACGTGATGTCCGCTGACTAAATATTCGGATATTTTATTTTCAATAGCCAGTTGAACTCCTTCAATGTCTGCCGGTGTAAAACTGGAAGCTTGAGCGATCTCTTTTACAATTTGTTGAAAGTCGATGGTTCCGTTCGATACGATGCGGGGATACAACGGCTGTTCGTCTTCGTCTTCTTTCGAAGACGGTTTTTTGCGAAAATCATACTTTGCGTACATGTCTTTTCTATTATGGGTTAATGTGGCTAAAACGCCTTTTGAAAGGCATTTTAATGATTGTTTTGCAGTAAGATAACCTACAATTGCAGCCTGGATAATCAACTGGAATCAGTGGCTTTTCTTGGGCACACATTCGTGGGCTGTAGAGCCCACAAATGTAAACTATACAGCCCGCATAGGTGGGCTGTACGGCACACTTATGCGGGCTGAAGTCTAACTGCCTGCAAAGATACATTATCCTGCCTTTATTCGCAAATTTAGTAAGCATTATTTCTATAAAATAAAGTCGTGTGGCGTAGCAAATAAAAGCGGTGAAATTTGTTTGGACGAAGAGCATGTTGTATCTTTGTATGGCTGTAGTGCAGCTTTCCTTTTACTGGAAATAATAATAAAAAAAGATGAAAATAACATTAGTCAGAGACGATGGCAAGGTAAAAACCTTACGGACGTTGAAAATGGAGCTCCTTTTGGAGCAGATGAAAACGGAAGTCAAGGCGCAGCCCGTCTCAAAGATGAGGGAAGTCTTGCGGTATACTCTTCCGGGAAATTCGATTGAAGAGGTGCGTAAAGTTCCCAAAGTGATGCCTGCCGCAGCTTTTGTCCGTAAAGAAGGGGTAATGACCTTGAATGAATATAACGGCATAGTGATGATGGAAGTCAACAATCTTTCAGGGAGGGCGGAAGCCGACGAAATAAAGGAACTGGTCAAAGAGCTTCCGCAAACATACCTTGCTTTTACCGGATCTTCCGGCAAATCAGTAAAGATATGGGTACGGTTCACCTATTCGGACGACCGCTTGCCGACTTTACGCGAGCAAGCGGAACTTTTTCACGCGCATGCTTATCAGACGGCTGTGAAATATTATCAGCCACAACTGCCTTTTGATATCGAACTGAAAGAACCGTCACTCGAACAATATTGCCGGCTGACGTATGATCCCGAACTTTATTTCAATCCGAAAGCAATGCCTATTTATATGAAGCAGCCCGTCAGTCTTCCGTCCGAAACGACTTTTATCAAACGAACGCGGGAAACCGATTCTCCTTTGCAGCGAATGGCGCCCGGATATGAAAATTATGAAGCATTATCAGTACTTTTCTCCGCTGCATTCAACAGGGCGCTCGAAGAACTGGACGGATATCGGGAGGGAGACGATCTGCAACCGCTACTAGTGTGTTTGGCGGAGCATTGCTTTCGGGCAGGTATTCCCGAAGAAGATACGGTGCGGTGGACAAAGGCGCACTACCGGCTCCCTTCGGACGAGTTACTGATTCGCGAAACTGTGAAAAGTGTCTACCGTTCCGCCAAGGGATTCGGCAAGAAGAGCAGTCTGACGGCCGAACAGCTTTTCGCCATGCAGATGGACGAATTTATGAAGCGCCGTTATGAATTTCGATACAATACGCTGACCACGGAAGTGGAATATCGCGAACGGAATAGTTTTAATTTCTATTTTCGTCCGGTGGACAAGCGGGTGCTGGCGAGTATCACGATGAATGCCATGTATGAAGGGGTGAAAATGTGGGATAGGGCCGTAATTCGCTATTTGGATTCCGACCATGTGCCTGTTTATCAGCCTGTGGAGGATTTTTTGTATCATCTGCCTCACTGGGATGGTAAAGACCGGATTTTGGAACTGGCCAACCGTGTTCCCTGTGATAATCCGCATTGGGCGCCGTTGTTCCGTCGGTGGTTTTTGAATATGGTTGCCCATTGGAGGGGAATGGATAAGAAACACGCCAACAGTACGTCACCTTTGCTGATTGGCCCACAGGCATATCGGAAATCGACTTTTTGCAGAATGCTTCTTCCTCCTGCTTTACAGGCGTACTATACGGATAGCATTGATTTTAGTCGGAAACGGGACGCGGAGTTGTATCTGAATCGCTTTCTGCTTATCAATATGGATGAATTCGACCAGATTAGTCCTACCCAGCAGGCTTTTCTGAAACATATTCTGCAAAAGCCGGTGGTGAACACACGTCGTCCGAATGCTTCGGCGGTGGAAGAGCTTCGCCGGTATGCATCGTTCATTGCCACGAGCAATCATCGGGATTTGTTGACGGATACTTCCGGTAGCCGTCGTTTCATCGGTATTTACATGACGGGAGCTATAGATGTGTCGCGTCCTATTGATTATGAACAGCTTTATGCACAGGCGTTGGAGTTGCTTTATCACAACGAACGTTATTGGTTTGACTCCGAAGAAGAAGCTATCATGACGGAAAACAACCGGGAGTTTGAACAATCACCTGCCATCGAACAATTATTTATGGTTTATTATCGTAGGGCGGAAGAAGAGGAAGAAGGAGAATGGCTGCTGGCTATTGATATTCTGCGGCGGATTCAGAAAGCAAGTAAAATGACGTTTTCCGCCAGGCAGGCGTCTTATTTCGGACGTATCTTGCAGCGGCTCGGAGTGAAATCTAAACGGAAAACGTATGGTACGTATTATCATATTGTACCTTTGGAGGTAGAATAGAATTTGTTATTTATTAATTATTTACATCATATATATAATGCTATGACTAAAAAAGATGCTATAAAAGTATTTGAAGATAAAAAGATCCGTGCTGTTTGGGATGACCAAAAGGAGGAATGGTATTTTTCCATTGTGGATGTGATTGAAGTATTAACAGACAGTGAGCGTCCTCGTAAGTATTGGGGGGATTTAAAAAAGAAGTTGAAAACAGAAGGAAGTCAGTTGTCCGAAGAAATCGGACAACTGAAATTACCCTCTTCTGACGGCAAACTGTATAAGACAGATGTAGCTACAACCCAACAGCTTTTCCGTCTAATTCAATCTATTCCCTCGCCCAAAGCGGAACCCTTTAAAATGTGGATGGCTCAAGTCGCCAAAGAGCGTCTGGATGAAATGCAGGACCCCGAACTGACTATAAATCGGGCGATGATGGAATATAAATCTTTAGGTTACTCGGATAATTGGATTAATCAACGATTGAAATCAATTGAAGTACGAAAGGAACTAACTGACGAATGGAAAAGAAATGGGATGCAAGAGGGCGTTCAGTTTGCTGCATTAACGGATATAATTTATCAGACATGGGCTGAAAAGTCGGCAAAAGAGTATAAGCAGTTTAAAGGATTGAAGAAAGAAAATCTCCGTGACAATATGACGAACACTGAACTGATCCTTAATATGCTTGCTGAAACGGCTACTACGGATTTGTCCAAAGAGAGAAACCCATCCGGTTTTGCTGAAAATGCCGAAGTGGCAAAAGATGGAGGAAATGTGGCAAGAGTTGCTCGCAAGCAATTGGAAAGTCAGCTAAAACGCCCTGTTATATCTCCACTTAATGCAAAAAGTGCATTGCAAGTTGGTGATGAACGGGAAAAAAATGAAACTTCAGGAGAGAGCGTGGATTGATCAAGTATGATAGATACCTCGTTTTTGATGGTCTAAGTATGATAGATACCGGAAATAATAGTTATCTATCATACTTATTCTTTTAATTATAAGTGGTTTATGAAAATGAATGAGAGTATGATACTAGTTTTTTACTCATAGAGAAGATATTTTTTTCTGATCTCCTTGTAATCCTGTAATTCCTTTTGCCAACTATTCCGGATAGCCTCTTCCGATTCTCCTTTGAGGATAGCTTTGCGTACGCTGTCAGTTCCCATCAGCAAATCAAACCATCGGGCACGGGAGAAGAAAGCTGCTTTTTCGCCGGATAAGCGATAAAAGTCCAAGAAGTAGCGGAGTGTAAATCCGTTCACATTGGTTACATTCCGGAGGTCTTCCCCATAACAGGTGATACCTTTGTGCATCGGATTTTTGTCAAAACCGGGTAAGGAGCGGGGAGTAAAAGTGAAACTTCCATATTTCTTATTAGGTGCGCCTAATACCTGGAAAGGGAAAGTTGTCCCCCGTCCCACGCTGACGCGAGTGGCTTCAAAAGGACAAAGTGAGGCATACAATCGGATAGACTGGTCGTTCGGGAGGTTGGGCGACGGTTTGATGGGAAGTGAATAAGGTGATCCATGTTTCCATCCGGTCATTGGAATTACCTTTAATGAACAAGGATTTTTCTTGTTGGCAATCCATCCTTCCCCGTTTATCATCTGTGCCAGTTCGCCGATGGTACATCCGTGGAGAACCGGAAGAGGTAACATGCCGACAAAACTCCGGTAGGCAGGTTTGAGTATCGGACCATCCACATAATCGCACGGATTGGGGCGATCCAGTACAACTATTTCTTTCTTGTTCTCTGCGCAAGCTTCCATCACATAATACATCGTGCTTATATAGGTATAAAAGCGTGCCCCTACATCCTGAATGTCGAATACAATCACATCGACATCTTTTAGTTGGGCAGCAGACGGCTTTTTGTTGTCACCATAAAGCGATACGATAGGAATGCCGGTGCGGGAATCTTTTCCGTCTTTCACTGTTTCACCCGCATCTGCGTTACCACGGAAACCATGTTCGGGAGCAAATACCTTGACCACCCGGACGTCTCTCTTTAATAAGGTATCGAGAAGATAAACCTGCTTTCTTCCTACAACAGAAGTGTGATTGACCACCATTCCGATGCGTTTTCCTTTCAGCAACGGCAGATATTGATCCATCTGTTCTGCTCCCGTGACAATTTGACTGTTTACACGCATTGGCAACAACATAATGAACAAAAATATAAGAATGAAGGAAACTCTAGTTTGCATATCGGTAATTTTTTTGTAATATTGCACAAAAATATTAATTTCTCATCAAGAGAGCAAAAAATAAAGCACATGAATCCATACGAAATCATTGATAAGCATTATCCGGAGAATACCCAGCAGAGACAAATATTAGTAATACATAGTTTGGCCGTGTCCGGAAAAGCAATGAAAATGCTGGATGCTCATCCCGAATTGCGTTTAAACCGGAGTTTTGTAAAAGAAGCCGCTCTGTTGCATGATATTGGTATTTTTCAGACGGACGCTCCAACCATTCAGTGCTTTGGCACTCATCCTTATATCGCTCACGGATATTTGGGAGCCGAAATCTTGCGGGCGGAAGGTTTTCCCCAACACGCATTGGTGTGCGAACGCCATACGGGAGCCGGGCTTTCGTTGGAGGATATCATTGCCCAGCAACTTCCTGTTCCTCATCGCGAGATGCTGCCCATCACCCTGGAAGAACAATTGATTTGCTTTGCGGATAAATTCTTTTCTAAAACCCATCTGGATGAAGAGAAAACAGTGGAGAAAGCACGGCAAAGTATTGCAAAATATGGTGAAGAAGGTCTAAGCCGCTTTGATAGATGGTGTTCTCTCTTTTTATAGCACTAAAAAATAATTAAATAACGAAGATTCTAACTCATATTTGGTGAAGATTGTGTACTTTTGCCACTTCAAGCGTAAACTATTAGTTAATGGCGCCATTGAAAGCAAAAATACTTATATCATTCATACTGCTGATTGTCTTACTGATGCTTCCCGATGAGGCTACGTCTCAACGTCGAAGAAGAGGAATGATTGCCTCCAATACCGTGAAAACGGATTCCCTTCAGGGAAATGATTCGTTGAAAGCAGATACGGTAACGGTACGCATTGATTCTATCGCACCGGTAAAGAAGAAACAACCACTCGATGCACCGGTTGTTTATGAATCTAACGACTCCACTGTCTTTACTTTGGGAGGAGCCGCTACACTTTATGGTAGCGGAAAAGTGAATTATCAGAACATCGAACTGGCTGCGGAAGTTATTTCGATGAATCTGGATAGTAGTACTGTGCATGCTTATGGTATCAAGGATACTACCGGAGTGGAAAAAGGTAAACCGGTATTTAAAGAAGGTGATACCTCGTATGATACGGAAACAATCCGATACAACTTCAAAACCAAGAAAGCGGGAATTACTGATATCGTCACCCAGCAGGGAGAAGGATATGTGACCGGAAGCAAGGCGAAGAAAGGAGCCAATGATGAAATTTTCATGGAGCATGGGCGTTATACAACCTGCGATCATCACGATCATCCCCACTTCTATATGCAGCTGACGAGAGCTAAGGTGCGCCCTAAAAAGAATGTGGTGACAGGACCTGCCTATCTGGTTGTGGAAGATGTGCCTCTGCCATTGGCTGTGCCGTTCTTCTTCTTCCCATTCTCCAGCAGTTACTCTTCCGGTTTCATTATGCCGACTTATATGGACGACTCCAGCCGTGGTTTCGGTTTGGCAGAAGGAGGATATTACTTTGCCATGAGTGATATCATGGACTTGAAAATAACGGGAGATATCTTCACGAAAGGTTCATGGAGATTGTCCGGATTGACAAACTATAATAAACGCTATAAATATTCCGGTACGCTGCAAGCGGACTATCAGGTCACCAAGACTGGAGATAAAGGGATGCCGGACTATGCAGTTGCTAAGGATTTTAAGGTAGTATGGAACCATCGTCAGGACGCCAAAGCCAGCCCGAACAGCACATTCTCCGCCAGTGTGAACTTCTCGACCAGTAGTTATGAACGTTCTAATATCAACAACCTTTATAATTCGCAGTTGTTGACTCAAAATACCAAAACATCAAGTATTAGTTATTCTCGTAGTTTTCCTGATATCGGTCTGACCTTATCCGGAACTACCAATATCGCACAGACAATGCGTGACTCTTCTATTGCGGTCACTTTGCCTGACTTGAATATTACATTAAGCCGTCTGTTCCCCTTCAAACGCAAGAAAGCGGCAGGAGCCGAACGTTGGTATGAAAAGATTTCCGTTAGCTATACGGGACGTCTGACAAACAGTATTCGTACCAAAGACGACCGTCTGTTTAAAGCCGGATTAAGTGAATGGGAGAATGCAATGAATCACAATATTCCTATCAGTGCTACTTTTACACTGTTCAAATATTTGCAGGTTTCTCCTTCGGTCAATTATACAGAGCGTTGGTATACTCGTAAGATTAATCAACAATATAATGAGGTAGACCATAAATTGGAAGCATTGCCGGGTGATACATTGAATGGTTTCTACCGGGTTTCCAATTATTCGGCAAGTTTGAGTTTGAGTACGAAACTGTATGGTATGTACAAACCTCTTTTTGCTAAGAAGAAAGAGATACAGATTCGTCACGTATTCACGCCGCAGGTAAGTCTTAGCGGTGCTCCGGGATTCAGCAAGTACTGGGAAGAATATACAGATTATAATGGTAATACGCAATATTATTCTCCTTTCACGGGGCAACCTTATGGAGTACCTTCGCGCGAAGGGTCGGGAACAGTCAGCTTCTCTATTTCAAATAACTTGGAGATGAAGTATTACGACGCCAAAAAAGATACGCTTAAAAAAGTCAGTCTGATTGATGAATTGGGAGCGAGTATGTCCTATAATATGGCTGCCAAAGAGAGACCTTGGAGTGATTTAAGTATGAACCTCCGTTTGAAACTGACGAAGAATTATACTTTCAATATGAATGCATCGTTTGCTACGTATGCCTATACATTCGATAAAAGCGGTAATGTAGTGACTAGTAATCGTACAGAATGGTCGTATGGTCGTTTCGGACGTTTCCAAGGATATGGTTCTTCTTTCAACTATACCTTTAATAATGACACATGGAAGAAATGGTTCGGTCCGAAAGAGGAGGATGAAAAAGGAAAAGATAAGAAGTCGGAGGATAGTGATGATGAAGAATCCGACGGAACGGAAGGAGATGGTACTACACCTAAGAAAGTAGAGAAAGCACAGGCAGACCCGGATGGTTATCAGGTGTTTAAGATGCCTTGGTCGTTGAGCCTTAGCTATTCGTTCAATATCCGTGAAGATAGGTCTAAGCCTATTAACCGTTATTCCATGCGATATCCTTATACGTATACGCATAACATCAATGCAAACGGAAATATAAAGATTTCTAACAACTGGTCGCTCTCGTTCAACTCGGGCTATGATTTTCAGGCAAAAGAGATTACGCAGACTTCTTGTACAATCTCCCGTGACTTGCACTGTTTCAACCTGTCCGCCAGTCTTTCTCCTTTCGGACGCTGGAAATATTACAATGTTACCATCCGTGCGAATGCAAGCATCCTGCAAGACTTGAAGTATGAGCAGAGAAGCCAAACGCAAAGTAACATTCAGTGGTACTAGGATAAGTTGAGAGTGGAGAGTTGAGAGTGGAAATTCGGACGTGTAATTGTTTTGCTACAATATAGAAAAGAAAAATGGCTGCGCTATCATTCGACGAATAGTGCAGCCATTTTTTTTACTCTTTACTCTTTACTCTTTACTCTTTACTCTTTACTCTTTACTCTTTATTCTTTATTCTTAACTCTCAACTCTCCATTCTCAACTTCTCCAACTACCATGCGATTTCTGTTTTTCCATGGGTTTTCAGGTAGTCGTTTGTACGGCTGAAATGTTTGTTTCCGAAGAAGCCGTTGTAAGCAGAAAGAGGAGAGGGATGGGCGGAAGTGAGTACCAAGTGTTTGTTGCGGTCGATAAACGCTCCTTTCTTTTGAGCGTATGATCCCCACAGGATAAATACCAGGTTTTCTTTTTCTTCTGCCAGGGCATGGATTGCAGCATCAGTAAATGTTTCCCAGCCACGGTTCTGGTGTGAACCAGCTTGGTGAGCACGTACGGTCAGCGTAGCGTTGAGCAACAATACTCCCTGTTCTGCCCAGCGAGTCAGATTTCCCGTAGCAGGGGCATCTGTGCCGATGTCGGCTTTGATTTCTTTGAATATATTCACTAATGAAGGGGGAAAAGGCACTCCGTCGTTTACAGAGAAACAGAGACCATGCGCTTGTCCCGGTCCATGGTAAGGATCTTGTCCTATAATTACAACTTTCACTTTGTCGAAAGGACAAAGGTTGAAAGCATTGAAGATCAGTTTTCCCGGAGGGAAGATCTGATACTGGCTATATTCGCTTTTGACGAAATCGGTCAGTGTGCGAAAGTAGTCTTTTTCGAATTCGGGTTCTAAATGTGCTTTCCAGCTTTCTTCAATTTGTACATTCATAGTTTGTTATATAAGGTGTATTTCAAGTTCTTCACATTCCTTGCGCATATCTTCGGGCCAGATGCTGGCTTGTATTTCTCCGATGTGAGCTTTGCGAAGGTAGAACATACACAAGCGGGATTGTCCGATACCTCCTCCGATAGACAGGGGAAGGGTGTCATTCATCAATCGCTTGTGGAAATAAAGTTCCAGTCTTTTTTCTTCTTTTTCTTCTTTCAACTGACGTTGCAAGGCTTCTTTGTCAACACGGATTCCCATAGATGATAATTCGATGGAGCGTTGCAGTACATTGTCCCACAGAAGGAGGTCGCCGTTTAGTCCGGGCAAGTCGTTCAATCCTTTGGTTGTGTAGTCGTCATAGTCCGGTGCGCGTCCGTCGTGCTTCTTGCCGTCGCTAAGTTTGCAGCCTATGCCTATGATAAACACAGCTCCGTATTTCTGGCAAATGGCATGTTCGCGACATTTGGGTTCCAGATCCGGATAAAGTTGGCGCAATTCTTCTGAATGGATGAAATGTAGCTTTTGTGGCAGGCACGGCTTGATTTGTGGATACATTTCGTATACCATATATTCTGTACGGATCATAGCCGCATAAATACGGTTGACGATCTCTTTCAGGAAGTTTACGTTCCGGTCTTCATTGGTGATGACACGTTCCCAGTCCCACTGGTCTACGTAGAGAGAATGCAGGTTGCCCAGTTCTTCGTCTGAACGGATTGCGTTCATATCCGTATAAATACCATATCCGGGTTCGATATGATAGTCAGCTAAGGTCAACCTTTTCCATTTAGCCAATGAATGAACCACTTCGGCTTGTGCATCGCCCAGATCTTTAATAGGGAAAGAAACGGGTCGTTCTATTCCGTTCAAATCGTCATTGATACCCATTCCTTTCAATACGAAAAGGGGGGCAGTTACACGTCTAAGGCGTAGCTCGGATGACAAGTTTAATTGGAAGAACTCTTTTATTTGCTTGATTCCCAGCTCGGTCTGTTTGAGGTCGAGTAGCGGATTATAGTTCTTAGGTTTTATCAAGTAACTCATAGGTTTGTTAAATGTTAATTGTCGGCAAAGATAGGAATAAAATTGATATATGTAATGGATATTCTCTAAAAGATTGTCAATTTGATAAAGTAAATGCTCTAAAGCATTTCAAAATAACAGTCTTCTAATATAGGGAAGTACCTTAAGAACTATAAAAAAAGGAGAATCATTAGGAAGATGAGAAGATTTTTTATACTTTTGTCCTCGCATTTAGAAAGAATGGCCCCGTAGCTTAGTGAATAGAGCGTCAGATTCCGGTTCTGAAGGTCGTGCGTTTGAATCGCACCGGGGTCACAGAAAAATCCCTTGATAATCAGTTGATTATTGAGGGATTTCTGTTTTCTTATACCTTGGATAACTAAAACTAAATGCAGGATTTAGCCCTTGTAATTGATTTTTGTTGGTCTATTGTTGTTCCCAAGAAACCAATGTTATATGTTGACTATCAAAGTGAAATCTTTCTTTTATCTCGTAAGAGGTTCTATTATTAGTCTTTCTTTGTATAAGAATTACAAACTAATCGTCTATTTGGGTCATCTGGAAAATCCGGATTAGTTATTTGATTATAAAATTCCCAGTCTCTTTCAAGTCTTTGGGCTACATCTATGTTGGCTGTATAGCAGATGTATTTTTTATTTGCTACATCCAGAATGCCATAGGTAAGAATATCCTTTTCCTTTCCCTCCTTATTTATATATGTACTCTTGACCAATAATATCTTATATTTTCCGTCTTCCCGAGTACAGTATTCTTTATTGTTCTCAAGAGTATATGTGCCGGAGACATCTGTAAAATCATTGGAGGCCATTTCTACGATAATCTGTTTGGGCTCTCCTGTTTCCGGAGTGTCTGTCGAGTCATTGTTGCATGCGGATAGCAAGATGGCGGATAAGAATAATAGTTTAAGTAATTTCATCTTTATATTTTATTTGTTTTTGATCCTTTTTTTAGTCTAGTATATTATTTATAGTGCAAATGTACAGTTTTTGTGTGATATAAAAGCGGTAATGAGTAAAATAAATGTGTTTCATATTCTTGATATTTACATTCATAATCCTTAGATAGTCAGTCATGTATTTTGCTTTGCATTTTCTCAAACCTAGTTAGTTATTATTGTATGTAGTTGCATAATTTAGCCTAAATAGAATGAAAAAGTTGATTTAAATAAAAGGATTCTCGTGAGAAATGCTAACTTTGTAGATATGAAAAAGTAAGGAATGATATTCTGTAGTAGTATGTTCATAGCTTTCCAGATGTAGACATTTGACGATAAATTATATTAATCCCAATAAATATAAATAAGAATGGAAGAAGCTAGAAAAAAGAAATGGGGTAGTGTTGCGCTGATTATCGGAGCTATTGCTTTTATCATTATTATGATTTACTTTACAGTTATTTCAAGTCTCAACATGTAAAACAGATCATTATGGCGTTGAAAAATTAAAGCTTGGACATTTCGTTTGAATCTGTCCAAGCTTGTTTTTTATGGTTCCGGATGATTGACCGGCAATATGGTAACGCTTTCTCTTTAGCTTCTTGAAACCTGAAGTCCCTTATCAGAAAGAGTCATTTCTACAAAACGAGCACGAGGATTGGGGGCTTGTTCCGTCAGTATCCGTCGGATTTGTCCGGCTGCTTGCGGGTCTTTGGCTACCATATATAAATAGCCTCCGCCACCTGCACCGGGGAGTTTGTATCCCAGGGTGTAATCCTTGATTTTTTCGATAATGGCTGCTACTGCCGGTGGATTGGTTCCGCAGTCTAATGCCTGGTTCTGTATCCAGGTTTTGCCGACCAAACGACCGAAACTCTCGAAATTACTTCGTAAAATGGCTTCACTCATATCCATTGCATGAGCTTTCATTTCGGCCAGCAAGCTTAGATGCGGACCGGAATTGAGGAACATGGAACTGACGATCTCTGCCAAAATACTTTTAGCAGTACGAGTAATTCCCGTATAATATAACAGATGACAGTCGCGGTAATCAGGATGAACAAAGAACTGATCGGGTAACCAGCGTACTAATGGATTCTGTTCGAAACCAGCTTCGGATTGAAGCAACTTAATACCGGAAAAGACACCGCCATATTGATCTTGCCAACCTCCTCCAGTGGTCAGGAGCTGTTCTAATACTAATGTGTAACTACATATATCATTTTTATCCCAAGCCAATCCGCAGAAATCATTGATTGCTCCGAGCACGGTAGATGCCAGTATGGAACTGGTTCCCAAGCCAGAGCCCGCAGGAATAGCAGCCAGCAGAGTAATTTCGATTCCTGAACCGAAATCTTCCAGCTGTTTAGCTAAAGAAGGATAAGATTCCGTAGAGAATGCCGGTGCAAAGCCCGCCAATGTAAGGGCGGCTTTCGGAATAGAGAATGGAGAACCTACCTTTTTATAATCTTGCAGTTCCTCGTAATTCCTTATCACTTCCATTGCACCCATGTCGATAGAGCGAAGAGTGATGTGATATTCCTTGCATGGTTTCACATATACTTGTAGCGGTGGTTGACCGTTTAGTTCGATAGCAAGATTTACAACACTTCCCCCTGAATAAAGAGAGTAGGGAGGTGTGTCCGTCCACCCTCCGGCCACATCAATACGCACAGGACTGCGTCCCCATACGATTTGATCGGAATAAACGTTGAGTATGGGATGGCTCTTTCGTTCGCTCATTACCCCCAATAAACCGTCGCGAAGCAGTTGAAAGGCTGCCTGTTCCTCTTTGGCACAATCCTTGTCTTCATGTAGTTTCATGATACGTGCACGAAGCATCCGGTTGTGTATCCGTAACATGGGGGCAGCATCTTCTTTCAAGACGTCAGGCATGCCCAGATTGAAACGTACAAATTCATTTGCGGCATCCAGCAAATCGAGTTGATAGAATACGCTCTTCTCATAATTGGCCGCCAATCCTTTCCAGTTCTCCTTGCGGAAAGCATTGCGCTGTTCGTAAAGACGCTTGAGGTTGGCGTTTGCGGATATTTCGTCTGCAGAAACTTTTTCTGCTTTCAACCAAAGTTTTTTCCCTTCTTCCAGTTGTGGCTCCGAGGTCATCCAGCGTACTAATATGCCTAAATCTTCCACAGAAGCCACTTTGGGGAAGATGGATGCCGATTGTAAATCATCTGTACGCCCTTTTATATCCTCCCAGGTAATTCCTCTATCTTCCATCCAACGGGTAAAAGGAACATTAAGGTAAGTAGTCGTTATTTTGTCCAACGCTCCTTTGAATACATCATCCAATCCATACGGACGCGCAACAAACTCATTCTCACCGATAGGAATAATGTCGATGCAAACCCCATCCGGCAAATTGATGCTCCACTGGTTTTCAGGAACTCCTGTAATAATCTGGCGGGAACCTAATTTCCATTCTTTTCCCACATGGCTATTCTCAATCCATAAATTGGCGTTGTCGGCAGAAAGAGAAACTTGTGTGATGGAATTCTGTATAAAGATAGCCGGATTTGGCTTTACTTTCCGGTGCATGATTCTTCTTTGGTCCCGTACCTTGTCCTGTATGGCTAAAGTAGAAGAAATCAGTTCGTGACTTGTGCCGTAATGGTAGAATTCTCCACCTGGCAACGGCAATATAGCTACGGATAACTGATTGATTTCTTCATCTTTCGTTTTAGGATGCTCTCCCAAAGCCAAACCATAGTCCGAGTATAAGTCATAATAAGTAATATCCTTCGTACCTTCTTTCAATGACCGTTTCATCAATACTTCTATGGCGCGGTCACTCAAAATCCAGATGCCGATATCCATCAGGAAAAGATGAGTTTTCGACAATCCTTCCAACTCTTCCAAAGAAGGTTTCTGCAACATGAAATCGAGCACCTCCGGTTTTTTCCGGTCGGAAACAAACACGCCATGATGAGTTGCCAATGAAGGATTCACCCACAGCCCGTAGCATACTACATCTGCGTTCGGAATATCCTGAAGCGGTTTTTCCGAACGGATATATACGTCTCCGCTAGCAATCAGCGTATTCAGACCGGCCGGAGCCTGATTCATAATCCTTTCATAGAGCGGGAGCTGCAATGATAACAGATTCTGTCCCAGCTTTTGTCCTCTTTCCCAACTGAAGATCGGGATAGGAGTTAATATTTTGCCGGAAGGGCCGTAGCTGGGTAGCCGACGGCTTTGTCCGCCTGCATGGAGCAATATTTTTTTTTCGTGTCCTATCCAGTTGCTGAAAGACTCTTGTGGAGCGAATGCCTGATGGCAAGCTTGCAATAACCATGTGGTTCCGCCGCCGGAGCCTAGTTTGCTCCCTATGGGGTCTGATGTACAAAACCAATCGGTATGGTTAACTTCTTCCAGTTCGTGGAAGCAATGGATCAAATTGGGTGGTAAAGATAATAACTTTTGCATAGTAGAATCTGCGTTGGCTTAGATAGAATCTAAGCGAATTAAACTCCCGTAAAAATACTATTTATATTCCTGCTTTTCAATATTTTTCTTCTGTTTTGAAGAATAAATTTTCTTTTCAGCTTTTAGATGTCATTTTCAGTCATCATGTCCCAGGTGTCATTAAGTGCCTGCATGGATGGAAATAATAAATCAGCCCCGGCATCCAGCAACACTTGCCCGTTCAAAGGACCCGTATTGACTGCTATGGTGAAAATACCCGCGTTGTGTCCGGCTTCCACTCCTAACGGAGCGTTTTCTACTACAACCGCTTCATCCGCTTTGATCCCTCCTTTTTTCAAAGCCATCAAATATGGCTCGGGATTGGGTTTGCCATATTTCACATCGAACGCTGTAACCATCAGTTCTTTGTGAAACATTCCCGGATAGTTGTGTTCCAGCCGTTCGAGCAGAGATAACTGACCGGAGCCGGTGACCACCATCGGAATCAGCCCGTCCTTCTTCACTTTTTGCAGTAACTCCCATGCACCGGGCATAGGCTTTGCTTCGGGATATGAATTGAACAAAACACTTTTCTCCTGATAGATACTTTCTATCTCCTCCTGTGTGGCTTCTCTACCCAATTCACGTTGAAAAACAATATTGATTGTAGAGGCTCCTGTCCGTCCTTCATGCATATATGCTTCTTCGCGACTAAGAGTGAGCCCATGAGATTTCATTACTTTATGCCAGGCTTCCGAATGATAAGGCATAGAGTCAAAGAGTACGCCGTCCATGTCAAACAGGACGGCTTTCAGTTTCTTTTTCATACTTTGTACGTTGCGGAATCTTTTTAAGATGATATTTTATTTTTTTATGAGCATTTTCTTCAGATCAGACATGGGAATAACTACATCGTATTGTTTCCCGGAATCCTTGCCGATATATCTGTAGGTAATATTTTTATTGTTCTCCACGCAGGTTTTTATGAATATCTGGGTGGCAGGATCGGTCTGACTTGCTAGCGTTGACACAATACCCTCTTTCACTTCAGCTGCGTTTTCTTCAATCTGGCTGATAGGACACAACTCTTCGTCCACACTGCATATATAAACAACCGATTCACCTATGATTTCGATTTTTTCGACAACGACTTCTTCACTGGCCTGCATTGGAAATTGCAGATTCGCCATTTTCAGTTGCGCTTCAAGCTTTGTCTGTCCGCTTTGTGCCGGGTCGGCATTTGTATTGATAACCTCTTTCAATTCTTCGGCAGTAAGTTCGCAAACCGCTTGTTCGCCCGACTTATTCCCTACAAATATCATGTGTAATCCGGAATTACACTTAGCCATCAACTTCAGCATTTCCTTTACATCAGCAGCCGGATTCTGAAACATCATTTTGATAGATGATTTCATGCTTTCCGGATTATCTTTCAAAATCTTAATATTGGTAATTTCCTCGTTCATGTTGAGAGTGTACACTACGTTATCCCCGTCGTAGATGATACTGGTAATATTGCCGACTTCTCCCATGTCCAGCGGACACTGTTTGTTGGCTATCCCGATTACAGTTTTGAGTTTGGCTTCCTGACAACCGGTCATGACTATCATTAGCAATGATACGCTACATAGTAGCATGAGTCCACTGGACTTCTTTAATAAATTTCCTGCCATTCTATTTGTTTTTTAAGTTTGATTCGCTTCATCTACAACTGTATACGAGGCAAAGATAACGATAAAAAATGAGAGATAAGTTAGAAAGGGAAGATAGTTGCAAATGACGCTCCCAAGCGATTAACTACATAATTATTTGCTGTTTAGAAGAATATGTGTATTTTTGTAACGTTATAAACTCGACGATAGCATGAAAAAGAGAGTATTATTGTTGCTACCATTGTTTTTAGGCGCCTGCTCTGATAGTGGGGAAAGTCCTGTTATCAAGATAGAAAAGCTTTATGCGAAGATCGAATCGGACGGTGAAAATACCAGTTCCGATGAAAAAGACTATGCGAATCAGAGGGAGGAACTGCCCGCCTTGAAAGTGGGAGATGAAGTGAAAGCCTTTCTGCTTTTGGATGGAAATGGGGCAGAACTGAAAACCTTTAAACTTCAGAATGACGATGAAGTGGATACCAAACTCTTTTATGAGCAAACAGAAGTATCTACAGAGGGAAATCTGACAGATGTGGAAAAAGGACAGCTTCGTTTTAAGGATGGGGTGTCAAAAGCCAAAATTATGGTGATTGCGACCATTAAACAGGTAGATAAGAACGGTGATGTGAAATTAGAGTTCTATCTTTCTTCCAAAGCCGAATGTGAAGGAGCACAGGAAGAAATCGGTTTGAAGACGAAAGTGGAAGATGAGAAGTAGAAGTGGTGAGCAGTAAACGGTACAACGGGCAATAAGCGGTACAATCGGAAACTGCAATCAATTGAATATAATAATGAACGGTGAACAAATCCATGTATATAGCATAGTTGTTCACCGTTCATTGTTTATAGTTTACCGTTTATAAAACGTTCTTGATTTATAGTTTTGCACGGATTGCTTTGGATTCTTCTTCATAACCCGGTTTGTCCAGCAAGGCAAACATATTCTTTTTGTATGCTTCCACACCCGGTTGGTTGAATGGGTTCACGCCCAACAAATAACCGCTGATACCACAAGCCTTTTCGAAGAAATAGAGCAGACCACCAATGTTGTATTCGCTCAATTCCGGAAGTACGATGCGCATATTAGGTACGCCACCGTCTACGTGAGCCAGCTGCGTTCCCAGTTCGGCCATCTTGTTCACTTCGTCCACACGCTTGCCGGCTAAGAAGTTCAAGCCGTCCAGATTTGCTTCGTCAGAAGGAACTTCCAGTTTGTGGTTAACTTTCTCTACTGAAATCACAGTTTCGAAGATAGAACGTTCGCCTTCCTGAATCCATTGACCCATAGAATGAAGGTCTGTAGAGAAATCTACCGATGCAGGGAAGATACCCTTATTGTCTTTTCCTTCCGATTCTCCGTAAAGCTGTTTCCACCATTCGCTTACATAGTGCAGTTTCGGGCAGAAGTTAACGAGGATTTCGATCTTCTTGCCATTTCTGTACAACTCATTGCGGGTAGCAGCATAAATAGCAGCCGGGTTTTCAGTAAATGCAACGTCCGATCCGCATACTTTTTCCATATCGGCAGCACCGGCAACCAGTTTGTCAATATCAAATCCGGCTACTGCGATAGGCAGCAAACCAACCGGAGTCAGTACAGAGAAACGTCCGCCTACGTTGTCAGGAATGATAAATGTTTTATATCCTTCTTTGTCAGCTGTAACACGGGCAGCACCTTTTTTAGCGTCCGTCACAGCAACGATTACTTTCTTTGCTGTTTCTTTGCCGCGCTGATCTTCGCATTGTTTTTTCAGCAAACGGAAAGCAAGAGCAGTTTCGGTGGTAGTTCCTGATTTAGAAATATTGATGACACCGAATTTCTTATCTTTCAGATATTCAGTTAGTTCATACAGATAATCTTCGCTGATATTGTGTCCTGCATAGATCATGACAGGAGCCGTTTTCTTTTCCTGCAGCCAAGTGAAGCTGTTAGACAAAGCTTCGATTACGGCACGGGCACCCAGATAGCTGCCACCGATACCGGCAACGATTACTACTTCACAGTTATCTCTTAATACTTTTGCTGTAGCGTTCAGGTCGGCTAAGTGTTCTTTAGTGATAGAAGAAGGCAAATGCAACCATCCTAAAAAGTCATTACCTTTGCCTGTACCTTTTTCAAGCATTTCCTGTGCGGCTTTTACTTCAGCTTCGTAAGCAAAAACCTTTTCTTTGGAGATAAATCCAAATGTCTTTTCAATGTTTAAACTAATCATATCGTTCTTGTTTAAAGATTATCTAAAAGAGTCAGTCAGCAATTTAATCTCGATCATTGGTGAGATACGTTCGTATAGGATGTTATACACAGCGTCTAGTATCGGCATATTGACATGATGATGCTTATTGATTTCTTTGATACATTTCGTACCATAGTACCCTTCTGCAATCATTTCCATTTCAATTTGCGCACTCTTCACGGAATACCCTTTACCTATCATCGTTCCGAAAGTACGGTTACGACTAAAGTTGGAGTAGCCGGTCACCAATAAATCCCCCAGATAAACAGATTCATCCACGTTTCTGTTCAACGGATGCACCGTGTTCAGGAAACGATTCATTTCCTGAATGGCGTTAGAGATCAATACAGCCTGGAAGTTGTCGCCATATTTCAGTCCGCTACAGATACCGGCAGCAATGGCATACACGTTTTTGAGCACCGAACTGTATTCGATACCCGCCACGTCATCACTGACAGATGTTTTGATAAAACTGCTTCCCAGACGGCGTGCGAAGATACGTGCCTTGTCTTTATCAGGGCAGGCGATAGTCAGGTAGGAGAGTCGCTCCAAAGCTACTTCTTCTGCGTGGCAGGGACCTGCAAGGACTGCTATGTTTTCTGGTGGCACACCATATTCTTTTGTGAAGTATTCCGATACAATAACGTTGTCATCGGGTACGATTCCTTTGATAGCGGTGATGATAAACTTATCTTTTATCTTGGTTTTCAGCTTTTTCAGATGTGCTTTCAGATAAGGAGAGGGAGTGACGAAGATCAGTGTATCCGATTCTTTCACAACATCGTTGATGTTGGAACTGAAAGTGATGCGTCTCGTATCAAATTTCACTCCTGTCAGATAAGCCGGATTGTGCCCTAATCGTTTAAAATCGGCAATGCGGTCGTCTCGCCGCATGTACCAATTGATAGAGTCCTCTTGGGCCAGACACATCTTTGCGATGGCTGTAGCCCAACTTCCTCCGCCCATTATCGCTATCTTGCCGGGTAATTTCATTTGTATGGATTTGGATGAAGAACTTATTAAATTTTCTGTATCCACTCAGTTACGTCGTTTACCGACGGATTGGTCAGTTCTAATTTATATTTCTTGTTAATGCCGCAGATGTCCTGGTGCAGCTTCTGCGGATTGACATCTTTCATGTCGGCAACTGTGTTGTAACCGGCTTTTTGAATCACCGGAACCCAGTCTTCTGCAATTCCCAATTCCATGTATTTGGCAGCAGCGTCTTTTTTCACTACTTTTTCCGGGCGCATTTGCGGGAAGAACAATACTTCCTGAATGGTAGTCTGTCCGGTCATTAACATCACCAGACGGTCGATACCGATACCGATACCCGATGTAGGAGGCATACCATATTGTAAAGCGCGCAGGAAGTCCTGATCGATAATCATCGCTTCGTCGTCTCCCTTGTCGGCCAAACGCATTTGTTCTTTGAAACGTTCTTCCTGATCCAGCGGATCGTTCAATTCCGAGTAGGCATTAGCCAGCTCTTTACCGTTCACCATCAGTTCGAAACGTTCGGTCAGTCCCGGTTTAGAGCGGTGCATCTTGGTCAGCGGAGACATTTCAACCGGATAATCGGTGATGAAAGTCGGCTGGATATATGTACCTTCGCAGAATTCTCCGAAGATTTCATCAATCAGCTTGCCTTTACCCATCGTCTCGTCGATTTCTTCCATCTTCAGTTCCTTGCAGACTTGGCGGATTTCCTCTTCGCTCTTGCCGTTCAGGTCATATCCTGTCTTTTCTTTGATAGCGTCCAGAATAGGCAGACGGCGGTAAGGAGCTTTGAAGTTGATGGTTTTTCCGTCAACCACTGTTTCTGTGCTACCGTTTACTGCGATACAAATACGTTCCAACAACTTTTCGGTGAAATTCATCATCCAGTTGTAATCCTTATATTGTACGTAGAGTTCCATACAAGTGAACTCCGGGTTATGGGTTTTGTCCATACCCTCGTTACGGAAGTTCTTACCTATTTCATATACACCTTCAAAACCACCTACGATCAGTCGCTTCAGATAAAGTTCTGTTGCGATACGCAGGTAAAGATCCATGTCCAGTGAGTTATGGTGAGTGATGAACGGTCGTGCGCTTGCTCCACCGGCAATAGATTGCAGGATGGGAGTTTCCACTTCCGTGTAACCGGCTTCGTCCAAAGCATTGCGCAATGTTTTCACAACAGTGGCACGTTTCAGGAATGTTTCTTTGATACCGTCGTTCACTACCAGGTCCACATAGCGTTGGCGATAACGGAGTTCGGGATCTTCAAAAGAGTCATAAGCTACCCCGTCTTTGTATTTAACGATAGGCAACGGTTTGATAGACTTTGCAAGTACAGTCAGTTTCTTAGCATGGATACTGATTTCACCCATTTGTGTGCGGAACACGAAACCTTCGATACCGATAAAGTCACCTAAGTCGAGCAGGCGTTTGAATACAGCGTTGTACAGTTCTTTGTCTTCTCCCGGACAGATATCATCGCGGGTGATGTACACCTGGATGCGACCTTTAGAGTCCTGCAATTCAACGAAAGAGGCTTTACCCATCACGCGGCGGCTCATGATACGGCCGGCTACGGAAACCTGGCGTGGTTCTTCGTCGTCTTTAAATTCAGCTTTAATATCTGTAGAGAAAGCATTGGTTACATACTCTGCAGCAGGGTATGGATCAATACCCATTGCACGAAGCTCATTCAGACTGTTACGTCGAATAATTTCCTGTTCACTTAGTTCTAATATATTCATTTCGTTACGTATTAACTCAATTTTGTGGGCAAAAATACGAAACTTTTCTCATATATCCTGTAATCCGTCTCTTTTTTGTATCTTTGCACCCTCAAACTAATAGGTATGACAGGACAAAAGACACCCACTGCGTTGGGTACGGAAAAGATTGGAAAGCTTTTAATGCAGTATGCCATTCCGGCAATTATCGCCATGACGGCGTCTTCTCTTTATAATATGGTAGATAGTATTTTCATCGGTCATGGAGTAGGGGCGATGGCTATCTCCGGGTTAGCATTAACCTTTCCGCTAATGAATCTTGCCGCGGCTTTTGGCTCTTTGGTGGGGGTAGGTGCAGCTACATTGATTTCTGTGAAGTTGGGCCAGAAAGATTATGATACCGCACAGCGGGTTTTGGGAAATGTGTTTGTATTAAACCTTATTATAGGTATCTCTTTTACGCTGGTCGTTCTGCCTTTTCTTGATCCGATACTTTATTTTTTCGGCGGAAGTGATGAGACTGTCAAATATGCCCGCGAATTTATGCAGGTTATTCTGCTGGGAAATGTGGTAACTCATTTATATTTGGGACTGAATGCAGTGCTTCGTGCCTCGGGACATCCGCAAAAAGCGATGGTGGCAACCATCACGACCGTGTTAATCAATGTATTACTTGCACCTTTGTTTATTTTTGTATTCGACTGGGGAATTCGCGGGGCGGCCACAGCTACGGTTTGTGCGCAGTTGATCGCCTTGGTCTGGCAGCTTCATCTGTTCTGTCGCAAAGACGAACTGATACGATTGAAAAAAGGTATTTTCCGTTTGAAACGGAAGATCGTGTTGGATTCATTGGCTATCGGTATGTCTCCCTTCCTGATGAATATGGCGTCTTGCTTTATTGTGATTCTGATTAATCAGGGATTAAAAGAGCATGGAGGTGATTTGGCGATCGGTGCATTCGGTATTGTTAATCGTATTGTTTTTGTCTTTATTATGATTGTATTGGGACTGAACCAGGGGATGCAGCCCATTGCGGGATATAATTTTGGTGCGAAGCTCTATCCTCGTGTGACGGAAGTACTGAAAGTAACCATTTATTGTGCAACTGTAGTGACAACGATTGGTTTCCTGATAGGTATGTTCATTCCGGAAATCGTATCTTCCATTTTTACTTCGGACGCAGAATTAATCAGTATCGCTTCTAAAGGATTTCGTGTAGTGGTGTTCTTCTATCCGATTGTAGGTTTTCAGATGGTAGCTTCCAATTTCTTCCAGAGTATCGGAATGGCAAGTAAAGCCATTTTTTTGTCGCTGACCCGACAGATGTTATTCTTAGTGCCCTGTTTATTGATTCTACCTCATTATTATGGACAAATGGGTGTTTGGGCCAGTATGCCTGTGGCAGATTTGGCGGCTAGTCTTATATCCGGAGGTATGTTGTGGTGGCAGTTCCGGCAGTTTAAGAAAGTTACTGTTTGATAAGTTTGTTCCGATATTCTTTAGGAGATATACCGACATACTGCTTGAAATATTTCCCGAAGAATGATTGTGTGGGGAAGTTGAGCTTGGTCGCTATTTCCTTAATACTTAAATCGGTATTATCGAGCAGATATTTGGCTTCTGTAATGACATTCTGTATAATCCACTGCAAAGCACTACTCCCTGATTTCTCCTTGATGACAGAAGAAAAATATCGGGCGGACAGACATTGCTTGTTTGCATAGAAAGTAACATCCCGTTCCTGATGATAATATCGATAGAGGGTAATCATGAAATTTTGGAAAATCTTATCCTTTTTATCCTGTGGTAGTGGTGTTTGCGGTTCGTTGTTGAAATAGATGTTTAATAACTCATAGCATATCACTTGTCCCCAGGATTTGATTAATTCAGAAATTAAATGTTGTTTCTGTCGGGAACTGTTACAGATATTCTCCCTGTTAATTCGTTTTTCTACAGATTTGAGCAAGTTCTCTACAAATGTATATTGCTCTTCGGAAAGCGACAGACAGGGATTTTCCCGCAAATAAAGCAAGTTTTCCGAGTTGGCTACTTTGTTTACTATCGGTATGACATAATCCAGATCGACCTCTATCATGATTCCTTTCAGGTCTGCGCTTCTTTGGCGTATCTGTAGAAGGTTGGCTGCAGTATATATGAAAAGATTCCTTTTGTTAATCTGATATGGTCTACCTCCCAGCAGGATTTCCGCCTGTCCTTTCTGGCAGAGGAAAAGTCCGCATTGGTTGAATTCGGAAATAATGCATCCTTCTTTCATGGAAGTATCTTCCGGAGATATTATAACATACTTGAATGGCATCAGTGGTTCCATATTCCTTTTCGTTGAAATGAATTTCCTTACAAAGTAACAAACAAATAAATACAAATAGCAAACTATTTCGGCTTTTTATCTTAGCTAACGTACAAATAGAACAATGTTTCGTCTAAATCAACCTTTCTCCTCATGTTTGCTTGGGATACTTTTGTGACAACTAACTAATAAGTGAAAATATGAGACGATTAGACTTCTTATTAACAGGATTTTTAGCAGTTCTGTTGACTTCGTGTGGGCAACGTGTACAAAACACAGACAGTAAGCCGGCAGTGAAGATTGATACCGTACTTTCTGCCGACAGACAAATAGCTTTGCAGTTTCCGGGACGGGTGAAAGCGGCACAGGACATAAGTCTGTCTTTCCGGGTGAGTGGTACTATTCAGTATATGCATGTAAATGACGGTGCCTATGTGCGTAAAGGGCAATTACTGGCAGAATTAGATCCGACAGACTATCAGATTCAGCTGGATGCGGCAGAAGCAGAATATCAAAGTGTGAAAGCGGAGGCGGAACGGGTGATGGCACTTTATAAGGAAAATGTGACAACACCGGATGCTAACGATAAGGCCGTGTACGGATTGAGACAGATTACCGCCAAATATAACCATGCTAAAGATCAGTTGGCATACACCCGTTTGTATGCTCCTTTTAGCGGATATGTGCAGAAACGTCTTTTTGATTCCCATGAGACGGTAGCTGCCGGTATGCCCGTCGTTTCCATCATCAGTGAGGGAAGCCCGGAGGTAGAGATTAATCTTCCGGCAGTGGAATATATTCGTCGACAGCAGTTTACCCGCTACTATTGTACATTCGATATTTATCCTCATCAAAGATATGCTTTGGAACTGATTAGTGTCACCCCTAAGGCAAATGCCAATCAGTTGTACACCATGCGGCTTCAACTGAAGAAAGAAGATAAACAGGCAGTTCCATCGCCCGGCATGAATACAATGGTAACTATCGAATGTAGTGAAGGAGATGTGCGTAACCTGTCGGTTCCCGGTGGAGCGATTCTTCGTGAGAACGGGCGTACGAGTATCTTTCTTTATGATGCTTCCAGTCACGCTATTCGCCGTTGTGATGTGACCGTCACCCGTCTGCTTAGCGACGGCAGATGCCTGATTACTTCAGACGGAGCGAATCCCGGTGATTTGGTTGTCGCTTCGGGGGTGCATCATGTAAAAGAGGGAGAACAGGTGGAACCGCTTCTTCCGGCTGCTGAAACCAATGTGGGAGGACTGCTATGATTGATATTAGTAAATGGGCATTTGAGAACAAGAAGTTAATCTACTTCCTGATTGCCGTACTGATTGTAGGAGGAGCTTATTCCAGTTATGAAATGAGTAAACTGGAAGACCCAGAAATAACGGTAAAGCTTGCCATGGTAGTCACCACCTATCCCGGTGCGTCTGCGCATCAGGTAGAATTAGAGGTGACGGATGTACTGGAGAAGAATATTCGCTCCATGGGGAATATAGATAATGTGGAAAGTTATTCCTACAACGATCTCTCCCTGATTCAGGTAGAACTGAAAACGACTGTCAAAGAGACGGACGTAGAACAATGCTGGGATCTGTTGCGTCGTAAAGTGGCGAACGCACAGGCAGAACTTCCCGAAGGTGCCAGTCCTTCTATTGTAAAAGATGATTTTGGAAATGTTTACGGAATGTTTTTCGCTTTGACGGGTGACGGACTTTCCGACAGGGAACTGTCTGATTATTCAGAACTGGTGAAACGTGAAGTCAGCGAACTGGATGGGGTGGAACGCGTCGACTTATACGGTAAACGTCCCGAATGTATTAATATCTCTCTTTTGCAAGACCGGATGGCTAACTTGGGTGTGAAACCCGCCGAAGTGCTAGCCACATTGAACGGACAGAACCAAACGACTTATACTGGTTACTATGATAATGGCGATAATCGTATCCGGGTGACAGTCAGTGACAAGTTTAAGACGGTGGAGGATATCGGTCGTATGCTGATTCAGGGACATGATGCCGATCAGTTGCGGTTGAGTGATATAGCCCGTATTGAGAAAGATTATGAAGATCCTACCCGCAACGAATTGTTTTATGACCGTCAGCGTGCGATAGGAATAATGGTGGCCGCTTCTTCGGATGCCGACATTATCAAAGTGGGGCATCAAGTGGAAAAGAAATTGGAGCAACTGAAAGTCGAACGCCTTCCAGCGGGGGTAGAGTGCCATAAAGTTTTCTATCAGCCGGAACGTGTAGGCAGTTCGTTGGGGACGTTCATTCTTAATCTGATAGAATCTGTGATTATCGTAGTTGTTATTCTGATGATTGCTATGGGATTTAAGAGCGGGGTGATTATCGGTATCAGTTTGGTAGTGACGGTATTCGGTTCCTTTCTGTTCCTTTATTTTATGAACGGTACGATGCAGCGTGTTTCATTGGCCTCGTTCGTGCTTGCGATGGGGATGCTGGTGGATAATGCGATTGTTATCATCGACGGTATTTTGGTAGATTTGAAAGCCGGAAAGAGTCGGATGGAGGCAATGACTGCCATCGGACGGCAGACAGCGATGCCTTTGCTGGGAGCTACTCTGATTGCCATCATCGCTTTTCTTCCTATCTTTATGTCTCCTGATACGGCAGGCGTTTATACGCGCGATTTGTTTATCGTACTCGCTGTTTCCTTATTGCTTAGTTGGGTGCTGGCTTTGGTGCACGTCCCGTTGATGGCTGACCGGATTTTGCATCCGGAAATCTCTGCGGCAACTACTGCTGCCGGAAAACGTGTGTATGAAGGAAAGATTTATGCTGTGCTCCGTTCATTATTGAAATTCAGTCTGGCACATCGTTGGAGTTTTGTGTTTACAATGATTGCTTTGGTATTGCTTTCGGCTTTCAGTTATCGGTTTATGAAGCAGGGCTTTTTCCCGGATATGGTCTACGATCAGCTTTACATGGAATATAAATTGCCGGAAGGGACTAACTCCACTCGTGTAGCACGTGACTTGGAAGAAATCGAAGTTTACCTGAAAAAGCGTCCGGAAGTTACACACGTCACTACTTCTATCGGTGGTACACCTGCTCGTTATAACTTGGTGCGTAACGTAGCCAATCCTTCCTTATCTTACGGTGAACTGATTATCGACTTCACCTCTCCGGACGATTTGGTGGATAACATGGCGGAAATTCAACAATATCTTTCACAACATTATCCGGATGCTTACGTAAAGATGAACCGCTACAATCTGATGTTCAAAAAATATCCTATTGAAGTGCAATTTACCGGTCCTGATCCTGCTGTTTTGCATCAGTTGGCAGACAGTGCCCGCAAGATTATGGAGAATTGCCCGGATGTTTACCTGATTACCACGGACTGGGAACCGCAAATTCCGGTACTGACTATTGAATATGACCAGCCTGCGGCACGTGCTATCGGATTGAGCCGTAATGATGTAAGCCTATCTCTACTGACCGCTACCAGCGGCATCCCTATCGGGTCTTTCTACGAAGGTATTCACAAAGATAATATCTACTTGCGTTGTCTGGACGAACACGGAAATCCGATTGAAAACCTGGGCAATACGCAGATATTCTCGTCTCTTCCTTCTCTGAACGGTTTGCTGACACAGGAAATGATGATGAAACTGAAGACAGGAACACTATCAAAAGAAGAACTGGTGGAAACGTTGATGGGAACAACTCCGTTAAAACAAATCAGTAAGCGGATTGATGTGAAGTGGGAAGATCCGGTGGTTCCCCGTTATAACGGGCAGCGTAGCCAACGGGTGCAATGTTCTCCTGTTCCGGGGGTAGAAACGGAGAAGGCGCGGCAATCCATTGCCACGCAGATTGAACAGATTCCGCTGCCTGACGGATATCGGCTTCAATGGCAAGGCGAGAGGAACGCCAGCACAAAGTCTATGCAATATCTGTTCAAGAATTTCCCGTTTGCTATCATTCTGATGATATCCATTCTAATCATGCTGTTCAAAGATTACCGGAAACCGGTTATCATCTTCTGTACTATTCCGCTGGTATTTGTCGGTGTTGTTACTGTAATGCTGCTTACCGGGAAGACATTCAACTTTGTGGCTATCGTCGGTACATTGGGATTGATCGGCATGATTATTAAGAATGGTATTGTATTGATGGATGAGATCACTTTGCAGATTAATCAGGGAGTAGAACCTGTGACGGCATTGATAGATAGTTCGCAAAGTCGTCTCCGTCCCGTGATGATGGCTTCGCTGACTACGATTTTGGGAATGATTCCATTGTTGCCGGATGCCATGTTCGGTTCGTTGGCGGCTTCTATTATGGGTGGGTTGCTGTTCGGCACGTTGATAACGTTGCTTTTTATCCCGATTTTGTATGCATTATTCTTTCATATAAAAAAGACAGACAAATGAAAAAAGAAATTCTTGTAGCCATTAGTGTAGCGGGTGTATTGTTCGGCCTGTCGGTTTCTCTTGCCGCGCAAGAAAAACTAAGTCTGGCGCAATGCCGTGAAATGGCACTGAAATATAATAAGGATATGGCTGCCGCTAATAAGCAGACGGAAGCAGCCCGATTGATGTCTCTTAGTTATAAAGCCAATTTCTTCCCTAATTTTACAGTCAACGGAACGGGTATTTATAGCACAGCGGACGGAAGTCTCGGAGTTCCGGGAGGAAACCTTCCGGTTTTCTTGCCCAATCCTGCTACCGGAGAACTGGTATCGAGCGGTTTCGCTTATTTTCCCGGACTGAATCTGGACTATAAGGTCGGAACTGTTTACTCGGGCGGTGTACAAGTGGAGCAACCTCTTTATATGGGAGGAAAAATCCGTGCCGCCTATAAAATGTCACTATTGGGAAAGGAAATGGCACATTTGAACGAAGCTTTAACTACTTCGGAAGTTATTCTGAATACAGATAAAGCATACGTGCAGTTAGTGAAAGCCAAGGAGATGAAAAAAGTAGCGGAAAAATATCACGCCTTACTGACGGAACTTTCCAAAAATGTAAAGAGTGCTCATCGGCATGGCATGAAACCGCAAAATGATGTACTGAAAGTGCAAGTGAAGCTCAACGAGAGTGAACTTTCTTTGCGAAAGGCTGATAACGCCCTCCGTCTTGCAAGTATGAATCTTTGTCATTACATCGGCCGCCCTTTGACAGCACAGATTGATATATCCGATGATTTTCCGGAAGTGGAGCAGGAGTGGAAAGTGCAGGTCTCTGACATAACTGCCCGTCCCGAATATGGAATCTTGAACAAACAAATAGCCATTGCCGAGCAGGAGGTAAAGCTGAATCGTAGTGAACTGTTACCGCGTATCGGCGTCAGAGGTAGTTATGATTATCTTCACGGATTGGAAGTCAATGATGAAACTTTGATGAAAAAGGGTGCTTTTTCCGTATTCCTGAATGTCTCTGTCCCTCTGTTTCATTTTGGCGAACGTACCAATAAAGTAAAGTCTGCCAAAGTGAAGTTGGAACAAGCTCGTCTTGAACAGGAAAATGTCAATGAAAAGATGTTGCTGGAGTTGATGCAAGCTGCCAATAATCTGGATGAGGCCCGGTTGGAAACGGAGCTTTCCGAACGTTCGCTGGAACAGGCAGAGGAGAATATGAAAGTCAGTGGTAAGCAATATGAAGTGGGACTGGAAACTCTTTCGGATTATCTGGAAGCACAAGTGCTTTGGCAGCAGGCTTATCAGACGAAAGTGGATGCCCATTTCCAATTGTATGTGAATTATGTGGCTTATTTGAAAGCGGCGGGACAACTGCAATGATAAAACCAGTATTCTGGACATCCTTATGGAATGTCCAGAATACTGGTGATGATTTGTACCTGTCGGGGAGTAAAAGTTCGTGTACGCGGATGATAACCTGTGGCAGTCAATAACCGGAGCAGTTCTTTATTTATTTTAATCCATTTGGTGAATATGCGTATGGCGCAACGGGGTGTAATGTTCGGATTGTACATACAAGCCAATTCCTTTTTCTTATAAGTTTTAATGCGAAACGGAATTTCTTCCTCTTCTGATGGCAATTCTTTCATGTTGATATTTTAATGTTTTAAGATGTTGTAAAGATACAAAATAAAAAAGGCGTTGTCAAGTCTTTTACAGGAATACTTTGGGAAACAGTATCCGCCCGTAGGCGGGTACTGTTTTCCTGCTTTTAAAGGCTGATGATTAGTCTTATGCTGCCGGGTCCGGTGCTTCTCCTTTGCCGTCATCCGGGTTTGGATTCGGGTTGGGATCCGGTTGCTCCGGGCTGATGGAACCATCATCGGAAGCCACCGCTTTTTGAACACTGACTTTACTTAGCATCTCTTTGAATTTGTAGCCCGGAGTGAAAATGATTTTCACTCTGCGTATCGTATCGCTATCTACATCTTTTTCAGCATCCTGACTTTCGCAATTCATACCTGGACGGAAGCATCCGAAATCTCCTAATTGAACAGAGATGCCTTTTCTAAGGTTGAGATTCAATGTATCGATCAAAGCATCAAGTACAAATTTTACCGCTCCACTGGGGACCATTCCTACTTTGGTGATTTCCTCGCACAAATCTCTGAAATCCACCGTATTGGTGATTACATTTTGTGCTACATACTTTTCAGCTTTAGTTTTATCAAAGCCGAATGTTCTTTTTTTAATGACGTATCTAAGTGCCATAGTTTTTTGTTTTTTTTAATTAGTTACTTTACTTATCAATTCTCTTTGTGATCACGATGCAAAGATACTATGGGCACTTTCCGGGGAGGTGCTTTAACGATCCTAGATGTACGTACTTTGATTCACTTTTATTTATTTTGTTTGTATGATTCTGATTTATAGATTCTTAGATGTTCTACTTTAATAGCCATTTCCAAATAGGGAGTATTTCAATCAGTTTCACGATACTCAAATGTTCTTGATAATCATAAAATATGCCGAAAAACGATGAACGTTGCAAGAATAATCTTTATTTTTGGAATAATCCCATAATCCGCTAAGAATAAAAAGTTTATGCGGAAAGTTCAAGAACGAGGTAATGAGTTGGCAACTGTTCTGATTTCTACATACTTGCGTGATTTGCATTGATGTACAACTCATCTTGGAACAAAGGTACAACTTTTTTATGAACGAGCAAAAAGGCGGTGCTTTTTTCATTAATGCAGTGTAATATTTGAATTTAGTCTATCATTAATCTGCGATGTATATGAGTTTCCCGATTCTGTCATTCGCCCCTTTCCTTTGCTCGTCTGCGAAGGTAGTACATCAGCCCTTGAAAGTTGAAAGGTCAGGCGGCAAGCCGTTTCGGTCTGAATCTTCCTCCTACGAGAGTATTCAGCCCGAAAACCTTTCCCCTTTCAATGTCTGTACTCAGAAATGCAGACGGCAACGGAAATGAGCGACTGACGAAAATGTAGATAAAGATAAACAGACAGCATACAAAAGGATTCTTACATTGATAACCCATTTGTATGCTGTTCTTGTTTCTATCCATAGGAGCACTATTATTTTACATCATAGATATATAGGGCAAGCGGTAAATTTCACTCCCTCCAAAAATATAGAGAGGTTTATCCACTGCCATTCATCAGGTGCTTGCCGTTATATTCCCGTTTCAACGCCTGCTCAATCTCACTTCGCTTGTATAGAACTTTGCCACCGAGGACATAATATGGCAATGTGCCATTGCTTCGGTATTCGCTCAATGTCCTTCGACTGACTTTAAGCATATACGCAACTTCTTTGTCGCATAGATACTCATCATCGTTTGGTAAGGCTGCACCATCTTTGGGCATACTATCAATAATCTCCGATAGTTGGTCGATACTCTCGTGAATGGACTGCATCCACGCATCGTCTTTTGTTCTCATCTCTTGATACATATTCTATTTGGTTTTAGTGTTATACTTCGCTTAAATCTCTCTGCCTCGCCACTTGGCTTCTTTTCGCCTATCCTCTACCTTCGTTACAATGCTCTCCACATCTTCGGGCAGGTAGTATGTGCGGTTGCCGATTTTGGTGTAGGCAAGCGTACCGTTATCTCTCAAGGTCTGCAATGTACGCTTGCTAATTTTCAACCTCTGACAAACATCCTGATGGTCGAGCCAATTGTTTGTCTTTTTCTTCCCGCTCTTTACAACGGGTGAGTTTGATACTCGCAGAATGAACTGCTCAATCTTCGTGGCAAATTCCTCGAATGCCTTTCTCTCAAAAATGATTAAATCCATACGCTTTATTTTTATTTATTACACTTGTTTTCTTGTTTCGCACTGCTAAATAAGGAAGAGATTTTCATACTTCAATGGCACTAACAATAGGTGTCATTGCTTGTCATATCGTTTCATCACAAACACTATAATCAGTCATCGAAATAGGCTCTTTCCTCATATGCAAATTCGTTTTGTTGGTGCGAAGTAATAGATAAGTTATCACACCTCAATCATATGGTGAGGCTGTTGCAGTATGTGGCACAGTTCGTGGCACTTTTAGATGTATATGATGATACATTTTTAAACATACATCACATTGTAACCAATATTATATAAGAATACCCCCAAGCAACTGCACGTCTCGGATCTTGTCCGTTGCATTGTCGGTTGTCAGACCGATACCTATCCGTCTGCCAAACTTCTGCTCCGAACAGCCGAAACGGATAGTCGTTGATTCTATGATAGCAGGATAGCGGATAGACCAACTCCCGATGTTTCGGCAGTCCGTCTATCCGCTATCTGATTTAAGACCTTAATTTCTTCAATTAAGTATTTCTCACCAACTCATCATAACCCGTTCAACTTGGGAAGAATTATGCAATCAGCACCGCTTATAAATCATGCTTAAATGCAATACAATTCATAATTGCCTACATAGACCTAATTAGTTGTGGCAGAATTGTATGCATATTTTCTTTGCAGCAGATAATCGGTCATAATTGTGCACAAAGACCATATTGTTGAACATTCAAAAAGTGATAAGTATGAAGAAAAAACAAGTTGAGTTGACGCAAGAACAGTGTCAAGAATTTATCGACCAAATGACTACAAGGTCATTTTACAAGAGTGGTACGGGTAAAGTCCATAATGCAGATGAATTGCAAACAGAGGAATCCGTAGAATCGTCCATTAACGACATTCTGCCAGAGCCTCTACCGTCAGTAGCAAAACAAGCCCAAACGGAAGCTGCGTCTTCCGTTGCAGAGGTAGCTACAGAGATTTCACCTATTGTTAATGCCGAGGAACTGCCACCGACCCCGACCATCCAACGCCGAGTGAGCAGCAAGCAACGCAAGCTCTCATTGGAAGAGTACCGCAACACCTTTATGCGACCTTACAAGATTGAAGACCGCAAGCCCGTATTCATCAGTGGTAAGTTGCGAAAGATGCTTGATAAGTTCGCTTGCAAAATCGGTGAGGATAGAATGAGTATGTCGGGACTATTGGAGAACATCGTCCGTCATCACATCGAACTCTATTCAGAAGATTTCGAGCATTGGAAAGGAATGTAACCTCTTAATCCTATCAGATTAAGGATTATTCCAACGGTATTTTATTTTGAGGCACTCAAAATTGATTGACCTTCGGTTAGAAGGGAAGCAAGTTTATGTTTTGGGCAGACCAAAACCACTTGCTTCCACTCCTGAAGGTCGCAGAAGAGGACATCCCGTTGGTCTATCAAGTAAACAATGTATGTATCATTTTCTAAATCAGAAATCGTATGAAACGAAATATCAATAATAAAACACTCAACAAAGGAGGACGACCCACGAAGAAGTTGGCCGAAAAACGTAAGTACCGCATAACGGTAAAGATGGCGACCGAAGAGTACTACGCTATGAAACTGAAAGCCAAGAACGCCGGAGTATCGGCAAGTGAGATTGTAAGAATGGCTATCCGTGATTGCCATATCAAGGCACGCCTTACCACCGAACAAGCGGACTATATCCGTAAGCTATGCGGCATGGCAAACAACCTCAATCAGCTCACTCGCAAGGCACATCGTGAGGGCGTAAGGCTGCACTACGGACAATGCCAACACCTGCTGCTTTCATTGGAAAATATTATAGACCATATCAGCCTATGATGGCGAAGATTGCGAAAGGCTCTGGAGCCAGAGGAATTGTTGATTATATCCTCGACAAGAAGAAACAAGCCACGCTCATAGATTGTCAAGGGGTGCTGTTCAATGACAATAGCACGATAGCCAAAAGTTTTATTGCTCAATCAAGGCTTAATCCACGAGTGGATAAGTTCATCGGACATATATCACTCAGCTTCTCGAAGCAGGATCTGCCACGCTTAACTGATGAACTTATGATTCAGATAAGCAGGGAATATATGGATAAAATGGGTATTCGTGATACGCAATATATCATCGGACGGCACTATGACAAGGAGCATCCGCACGTTCATATTGCCTTTAATCGTGTGGATAATAACGGCAGAACCATCAGCGACAGAAACGACCGTTATCGCAGTGAACGCATCTGCAAGGAGCTGACACGCAAATACGGGCTGTACTTCGCAAATGGTAAAGAACAGGTAAAAATGCACCGACTGAAAGAGCCTGAAAAAACTCGTTACGAGATATACCAAGTTCTCAAACGGGAGGTTGCACGATGCTCGGATTGGACTACACTACTGAAACGGTTGAAAGCCGAAAGAATAGATGTTCGCTTCAAGTATAAGGGCAATACCCATGAGGTACAAGGCATAATCTTTACCAAGAATGGCTACCACTTCAACGGCTCGAAGATAGACCGCAGTTTCAGTTATTCGAAGATTGACAAGGCTCTGAATGGCAACAATCAAGCGGAATATCAGCGAGAATATGAACCGCACCATATGCAGATAAGCCATTTCGAGAACAAGGAATCGGAGCTTATCAGCGGTTCATTAGGCTTGTTGGACTTCACTTCTTCGCCCGATGTGGATAGTCAGGAAGAGGCAGATTTCCGCCGCTTAATGCAGCAGAAGCCGAAGAAAAAGAGAACAAGAGGATTCAAACTCTAATCATTAACCACTAAAACAGAATAATATGCAGGAAAATAATTCAATCATCATCGCAATGTTGGAAGAGTTGCTGACCATCAGCAAGAGCCAACGAACAGAACAAACAGTAAATGCCAATGTTGATTTGACACCGATTAAGGAACTAATCGAGAGTAGTAACAGAGAAAATAAGGAGTATTATGATGCTAAAACCAACAAACTCGCAGGCTTCGTTGCCAATGAATTAGGCAAGATAAACAAACGAATGGATGGCATCAATGAGCAGGAACAACCCGACTTTGAGGGAGTAAAACAGCAACTTGAAGAGGCTATCGACAAGATGGACGAGATAAAGGTAAAGCACAATATTGACGAAAAGAGATTCTCATTTGCTTTGTACACCAAGGAATTTTGGATACTCTTCTCAATGTTTATCGCTGTAGTTGCAGGAAGTATTTCTTCGATTTACCACTTATCAAGACCAAATGTTCAGAGGGATGATAATGACCTTAAATACCGTTACATCAAGATGAAAGGCGATGCATCGGCTGAACAGATAGCCACATTGGAGGACATCTTCGAACTCAACCGCAACACCGAAGCAATCGAACAGCTGCGTGAAGATGTAGAAACCTACGAAGAGGCAGTCCGCAAACAAGCCGCCCTTGCTGAGCAAGCACGACTAAAAGAGCAGGCTGCAAAGGAACAGGAAAGCAAAGCCAAGTCTATAAAGGCAAAGCAGGAACAGCCAAAGGATAATCCAAACAAAAAATCAAAACCGTGAGCCTATGGCAAGTATCAAGGTAAAGTTTAGACCCTCTACAAACGAGAATAAAGAGGGAACAATCTATTATCAAATCATTCAGAATCGTGTAATCCGTCAGTTAAAGACGGATTACCGACTCTTTTTGCACGAATGGAACGAGAAAGAAAACTCAATTATCGCCACCAATAACAGCCGACAGAACTATCTGCAATCCATTCAGGAACGTATCGATTGGGACATTAAGCGACTGCAATCCATCATCAAGCAATGGGAGAATAAGCGACAGCGATACACTGCCGATAATGTTATTTCTACATTCCAGAAACAAGCCAATAAGCAATCGCTGTTCAACTTTATGCAAGGTGTCATTGCCCAGTTACAACAGATGGGCAAACAACGCACATCGGAAACCTATCGTTGCACGCTCAAAAGTTTTATGCAGTATAGAGAGGATAAGGATGTACTATTGGAAGATATTGACTCCGATTCAATGCTGATGTATGAGGCTTATTTGCATAACAGGGGGCTGACCAAGAACAGCACTTCATTCTATATGCGAATACTCCGAGCCGTTTATAATCGTGCTGTTGAAAAGGATTTGACCACTAATCGAAATCCGTTCAAACACGTTTATACGGGTATTGATAAGACTATTAAGCGAGCCATTCCATTAAAAGCTATCAAGCAGATTAAGAATCTTGATTTATCATTGCAACCATCATTGGACTTTGCCCGTGATATGTTCTTGTTCTCGTTCTACACTCGTGGAATGTCATTTATTGATATGGCATACCTCAAGAAGAAAGACCTATCTAATGGCATACTATCATATCGCAGACGCAAGACAGAACAACAACTCTTTATCCGTTGGGAAAAGTGTATGCAGGAGATTGTGGATAAGTATGATACTGATTATTGCAGTCCGTATTTATTGCCTATTCTCAAATATCCATACGATAGAAGTCAATATAAGAATATGCTTTATCGTACCAATAAATCGCTTAAAGAGATCGCAAAGATGGTTGGGCTATCCATACCTCTAACTCTATATGTAGCCCGTCATTCGTGGGCGAGTATTGCCAAGAGCAAGAACATTCCTATTTCGGTTATCAGCGAAGGTATGGGACACGACTCAGAAATGACAACACAAATCTATCTGGCATCATTGGATAATGCCGTAGTCGATAGAGCAAATGCTCAGATATTAAAGGATTTGTAAGAAGTGAAGATGTTTAGCAAAATGATTGCTCTCTATGTAAGAGATACTTAATTTACTGCAAAATTACGCAAAATAAAGCAACTAACACCATTTTGGAGCCAATAAAAAGGCTGACAGCCATATAATTGTGTGCGATTGTTTAGCAAACGCAGATAAACAAAACGAAATACCACCTAATAATCAGCAAGTTCCGTCTGACGTAGTATCTCTTACATAGAGAAGAAAGGAAGATGGAATATGAGTCAAATAAAATCTAAAGAGCGTGTAGCCGAACGAGGCGAGGTCTTTACTGCTGAACGTGAGGTAAACGCTATGTGCGACCTCGTTGCAAATGAATGCCTGCGACCGGATTCCCGTTTCTTGGAACCGGCTTGCGGTGATGGCAATTTCTTGGCTGTTATACTCAAACGCAAACTTGCCGAACTTCGCAGGAAATACAAAAAGAGTCCTCGTGATTATGAAAAACAAGCCATTGTCGCTATTGGTAGCCTCTACGGTGTGGATATAATGAACGACAATGTGATTGCTTGTCGTGAGCGTCTTTATAAAATCTGGAACGAGGAATATACCGACCATTGTAAAAACGAGGCATCGGATGAGACTCGCGATGCTGCCAAGTTCATCATTAGCCGAAATATCATCAATGGAAATGCCTTAACACTGATGTGCGTAGATGCCAATGGCAAAGATACTTCGGCACCAATAGTCTTTTCCGAATGGACACTAATTGGTGCTACGCAAATGCAACGCTCCGACTATACCATGTCCGACCTTCTTCTCTATAACGACAATAGCGAAGGTAATCTCTTCGCACTCACTGAGGAGCAAAAAGAGGAAGGCGGCATATTCCTGAGAAGATATATTACTCACTACAAAAAAGTACAGGATTATGGAGAATAGTTTGTTCAAAAGCGTCTATAATCCCGACGTGCTTTCGTGCATTGCCAATCTTAGTAATGATGAGGTGTTCACCCCTCCCGAATTGGCAAACAAGATTATTGATATGCTCCCACAGGAGCTGTTCGAGAACCTCGATACCACTTTCCTTGACCCTTGCTGCAAGAGCGGAGTTTTCCTGCGCGAGATTGCCAAGCGACTTATTAAAGGACTTGAGCAGCAAATCCCCAACCTTGAAAAGCGTATAGAGCATATATTCTCAAAGCAACTATTTGGTATTGCTATTACCGAACTTACAAGCCTGCTTTCTCGCCGAAGTGTCTATTGCAGCAAGTTCCCAAGTAGCGAGTTTTCTGCCTATCAGTTTCCCGAAGACAAACCACAAGGAAATATCATCTACCAGCGCATCAAGCACACTTGGAAAGATGGAAAATGTATCTATTGCGGTGCTTCTCAGAGTGAGTACGATCGTGGGGCAGAACTCGAAACCCACGCTTATCAGTTTATCCATAATTTAGATGTAAAGAAGGTATTCAATATGAAATTCGATGTGATTATAGGCAACCCACCGTATCAAATGAGTGATGGAGGAGGAACAGGTAGTAGTGCGATGCCAATATATCATAAGTTCATCCAGCAAGCTAAGAAACTAAATCCTCGCTATCTGACTATGATTGTGCCATCAAGGTGGTTCACAGGTGGTAAAGGTCTAGATGATTTTCGTGATGAAATGCTCCATGATGAACATATTAGAGAGATTCACGATTTCGGAAATGCAAACGACTGTTTCCCTGGTGTTGCTATTGAAGGAGGTGTATGTTACTTCTTATGGAATCGAGACCAAAAAGGACTATGCAAAGTTTTTTCTCATTCGCAAAACAAGATTACAGCAATGTCAGAGCGACCTCTCTTGGAAAAAGGTGCAGATGTCTTTATTAGATATAATGAGGTAATATCAATTATTCGCAAGGTAGCATCTTTCAATGAGGAAAGTTTTTCCACATTGGTCAGCCCAAGAAATCCATATTATTTCAGAGCTTCTTTTGTTGAAAGTAAAAATACAATCAATACATGTAAGATCTTTGGTGTGGAGAGTGGAAAACGAGTTTATAAAAACATTGATAAATCGTATATAGAGAGAAATATTGAAGAATTATCAAGACATAAGATATTTATCTCTAAGGCTGATGGTGCAGCTGGGCAAATAGGTTATCCTGTCCCTGCCCGAATATTAGGAAAGTCTGAAATTGCAGGTGTAAACACTGCTTGTACAGAAACTTTTTTAAGAATAGGTCCATTTGATAGTGAACAGGAATGTAAAAATGTAAAGTCATACATTGAAACGAAGTTCTTTAGATGCCTTGTTGGTGCAAGAAAGAATAAGAATATGACGCAAAGTACATATTCCTTTGTTCCCATTCAAGATTTCTCAAAACCTTGGACAGACAAGGAACTGTATGAGAAATACAATTTGGCCCAAGAAGAGATAGAATTTATTGAATCAATGATAACTTCAATGGAGTAATGCTATGGAACACAATTATTTCCCACAACGACCAAACGTTACTCCAACGATATATGCCTATCGTTTAATAGGAGTTGATTCTCACAAAGGTTACTTGAAAGTAGGCTATACCGACCGCACAGCCAAAGAACGCATAGATGAGCAGTTGCACACCAGTAAAGTACAGTATGAGATTGTATTGGTGGAGTCGGCAATGAGCAACGATGGTTCTTGCTTTACCGACAAGGATGTGCATCGCCTGCTTGAACGCAAAGGCTGCAAACGCCTTAACCCACTTGACAAGACTGATGAATGGTTCCGCTGCTCGGTTGCGGATGTTATGGCTGCCATCTTGTCGCTCCGCACAGGGGTTGCGAACGAGGAGAACAGAACGCAAAACTTTACCATGCGCCCCGAGCAGTTCCGTGCAGTGGAGCAAACAAGAACCTATTTTGAGCAAGCACTGAAAGAAGAGCCTAACCGCATACCCAAGTTTCTTTGGAACGCAAAAATGCGTTTCGGAAAGACCTTTGCTTCGTATCAGTTGGCAAAGAAGATGGGACTATCGCGTATCTTGATCCTAACTTTCAAGCCTGCTGTAGAATCCGCTTGGCGTGAAGACCTTGTTTCACATATCGACTTTGAGGGGTGGCAATATATCTCAAACAAAGATGCTCGCAACAATAACCTGAACATAGACCAAGAATTTAAGCGTGCCGATAAGTCGCGTCCTATTGTCGTATTCGGTTCGTTCCAAGATTTGCTCGGTACAAACGAGAGTGGCGGAATCAAAACCAAGAATGAGTTTATACATGCTACCAATTGGGACTTGGTAATCTTCGATGAATACCACTTTGGTGCATGGAAAGAGCGTGCAAAAGAGCTATTCGAGAAAGAAGACGAGGAAAGCACAGTAGATTTTGATGCCGAGAAATACAAAAAGGACGAGGCAAACAACGCTATCAATGAATCGTGGTTGCCTATCTCCACAAAGTATTATCTTTTCTTGTCGGGCACACCGTTCAGAGCCATAAACAATGGTGAGTTCATCGAGGAGCAGATATTCAACTGGACATATAGCGATGAGCAACGGGCAAAGGCAGAATGGAAAGGAAGCAACAATCCTTATCTTGCCTTGCCACGAATGGTTATGCTTACCTATCGTATGCCCGATGAGATACAAGAGGTTGCCAAACAAGGCGAATTTGATGAATTCGACCTTAACCTATTCTTTGCAGCAGAAGGTAAAGGAGAATCTGCTCGATTCAAATATGAGAACGAAGTGCAGAAATGGCTCGACCTTATTCGTGGAGGGTATCTTCCTGCAAGCGTTGATGACCTCAAACTCGGACAAGACAAGCGACCTCCAATGCCATTCAGCGATACACGCTTGCTTAATGTGCTTTCGCACACATTGTGGTTTTTGCCAAATGTGGCTTCGTGCTTTGCAATGGCTAATCTGCTTGCTCAAAGGCAAAACAAGTTCTACCACGACTATAAGGTAGTAGTTTGTGCCGGAACAGCAGCAGGTATAGGACTTGATGCTCTGCACCCTGTTCAAGCAAATATGGGCGACCCTTTGGAGACAAAGACCATTACGCTTACTTGCGGTAAGCTGACAACGGGTGTAACGGTTAAGCCATGGACCGGCATATTTATGCTCCGCAATTTGAAAAGTCCTGAAACCTATTTTCAGGCTGCGTTCCGCGTGCAGAGTCCTTGGGAGGTAAAGAATGAGGAAGGAAGCAAAACCATAATGAAGAATGAGTGCTATGTATTCGATTTTGCACTTGACCGAGCCTTGCGACAAATTTCGGATTATAGTTGTCGCTTGGATATAAACGAGAGCAACCCCGAAGCAAAGGTAGGCGAATTTATAAAGTTCTTACCCGTGCTTGCTTACGACGGCAGCAGTATGAAAGAGGTGGATGCGCAAGACATTCTCGATATTGCATTGGCAGGAACATCGGCTACCTTGTTGGCAAAACGTTGGGAGTCTGCTTTGCTCGTAAATGTAGATAACAACACGCTAAAACGCTTGCTGGCAAGTCCTGAAGCGATGAAAGCCTTGATGAACATTGAGGGCTTCCGCAACCTGAACAGCGACCTAACCACCATCATCAATAAGTCCGAAGCAGTCAAGAAGGCAAAGAAAGAAAATCCCGACCCGACACCAAAGGAGAAGAAAGAAATCTCTGTCGAAGAGAAGGAGATGAAGAGCAAACGCAAGCAGATTCAAGAGAAACTGATAAAGTTTGCAACCCGAATCCCTGTATTTATGTACCTTACCGACTACCGCGAACGATGTCTCAAAGATGTAATCACGCAGTTAGAACCGGGCTTGTTCAAAAAGGTAACAGGCTTAAGCGTTGAGGATTTCAATATGCTTTGTTCATTGGGAGTGTTCAACGCACCGCTAATGAATGATGCCATCTTCAAATTCAAGCGTTACGAGGATGCAAGCCTTACTTATACCGGCATTGACAAACATACCAACGATGAGGTCGGCGGCTGGGATACCACAATCCGCAAGACTCAATATGAGAAACTATTCTATAACCAGCAATCCTCAATGAGTGAGATTGATTATAGTTCATATTCAAGAGTTACTGAGCCTATTGAAACCACTCATAGGGTAGCAAAACCATTAGATGGCAAAACAATCGTAAAAATATCGCAAGCAAAGTCAACCGTTCAAGAACGACCTGTGAAACCGACTGCGGTTGATGCTCCTTTGCAAGAGCCACAAACAATACACGACCTTGAAGTCAAATTAGAATCAATCGGTGTTGATAGTACTGTCGTACACAAGAAATTCGGCAAAGGAACCGTTGTAAAAATCAACAAGAACGAAAAGTTTATTCACATTAAATTCACCCTCGGCGAAAAGAAATTCATCTTCCCAGATGCGTTCCTAATGGGATTCTTGGAGATGGAATAATAATTTCAGAACCTTTATAACTAAATAGCCTGCGACCACATAGGCTATTTAGTTATCTCATCTTAGACATCATCTCATAAAACAGAGCCTTGAATAAATTTGCATCATTAACAATAGCAGCTAAAGATTTCAAATGATCTCCTGCGGCTTCTATATTCCGTTCAATATTCTCTGCTTCTTGTGAGTTTCTGGCTATAGGTAAAAATAGCGCCTTTGAAACTTTTACTGCATCATCTATCTGTTGTTCCGGTGTCTTTTGCATATTATTCATATCCATTTCACTAATAAAATTATTGTTATAGTTCCGCAAAGATAATTATTCTCAATTGAAAATTACAGATTTGAGAAATTATAAGTAATTTTGCAGAAAACATAAAAGAATAATGGATGTAGAAACTATGCTAAACAAGGATAATATAAAGAATTTTTTAAGAAATCCTCTTGGAGTAATTGCGTTATTTGTTACTATATGCTATTTGATAGCTGGGCTTGTATTCTCCATTGGGCTAGATAAACTAAATGGTGCTGAAGAACGACTACCATTTATTTGGTTTATTATTATCTTCCCTGTAGTCATTTTCGTTGTTTTTGTATTATTGGTTTGCTATCATCATGAGAAATTGTATGGTCCTACCGATTTTAAGAATGAGGATAATTTTGTCAAACTCACAAACGCAGAACGTAAAGCAAAATATTTAAGCGAGGCAACAGAGAATTCTAAATACGAAGAGCAAATGCCCATAAATATAGAGGATTCTGAAGAAGTTATTAAAAACGAGAAATCAAATATTTGTGCATTAGCGTTTTCTGCAGAAAACTCAGCTCATTTAGCAATACAAAAGTTAAATACAATTTACAATACAAAGTTTACAGAGGAAGTAAAAATTGGCAAATATAGGTATGATGCAATAGGTGCAATTAGTGATAGAATATATCTTGTTGAGTGTAAGTATATAAAGAATAATATTACCATTAATAGATTAAGAGATACATATCAGCAAGTTCTTAGATATAAGGAGAATCTTTTAAAAAAGAATCCACACATTATAATTGTATTTGTTTTGGAAAAATATACTGATGCAGTTAGTAAAAATATCAAAGAATACTATCAATCAATTGCGCCTGATATTGATATTTATGTGTTCGATTATAATGAGCTTAAAACACAGTTTAAAAGTATAGAATAAGTATACTACAAAAGTATTACCTACTATAATATAGCAAACAAAGATAATGTGAATTAAGAGTACCCCATTGCGTAATAGGTTAATTAATTTCTTCCTTCGCATTCTCAATAAGCAACTTTGTTCCCAATTGGTCCATTAAGAAGGTTAGCACATCTTCTTCGTAGCCGAGACCAAAGGCTCAATGTCGTCGATGGACTTGTCTGCCATCGAGCGAGCCAAAATTGACTGTGCGGAGAAACTTTCAACTCCATCTCCACAGCCAATAAGAAGTACCACAAGGTGGCTACCTATCAAGACTTGATAGATGGCATGAATACAATAGGATAATAATAATTCGGCGTTCACTTATTGAGGGTGAACGCCGAATTTATTATTACAATGGGCACTAAATTGTCACAATCTCTTCCTCTTTAAACCAACCTTTTTGAATGACTTCTTCTTTAACTTTCTCAGGGTTATTAGTGTACATTACAACTGCCAATGATTTTTTTGCACGGGTACAAGTAACATAAAATAATCTTTGTGTACGATTGATAGATGTTTCTTTTCCTTCCGCCATATTATTTATATCCGTTTCTGATAAATTTTTGACACCAAATAGTTTGTCATAACTAAACATAAAACCTTTTGCTTCGGAATCATCTATAATAACCAACACTCTATCAAATTCTAAACCCTTAACTCCCTGATGTGTGTCAAATCTAGTTCTATGATTCACATAATCATCATATTTTCTTATTACTTCTATAGGTAAATCCATTGTATTGACCCAAGCTGTCAACTCTTCATCATCTGACTCCTTTACATCATCACTAACTAAATTACTAGCTCTATCAACCACATTAGGGAGATTTATTAGTTGAGAGTCAGATATTATTTTAACTATTTCACGTATGGTTTTATTCTCATTTACCATAGATGCAACATCTACCGCTTTTTCTCTGCATTTCAAATAAAGTTCATATGGCTTCTCAGTATTCTGCTTACTCAATAAAGGAGAGTATTCTTTCAGAATTTCTAATGCAACACGTCCATCGCCTTTCATGGATTCAGCAATGGGGAGTATGATCTTGGTGAAAAAATCTATTTCTGGTACAGCACCTTGAAGGAATGTCATTTGATATTTTGAGACTTTATTAAATGGGGCAAAAAAACTATCAAACCCTAGTCTTCGGGCAGCCATCATATGTTCAAGTGTCAGTATTTTTACATCAGCGTCTATGCCCGTCCATTTTTCATCTTCAGCATCCTTACTCATAATCTTCATTATGGTTTGCTCCACTTCATCTTTGTTTATACCTTCATGTTGTTGCACTACAAAAAGTCGAACAAAACCATCATTAGCATCTTCACGTGGATTTTGTTCTGCATGAATATCAATATCCTTTCCAATAGTGTTAGCCAACTGGATTATTCGCTTCGCACAACGGTAATTCATTTTCTTTACAGGCTTTTCCCAATCTTTGGGAATAATACTTAGCATATTGTCTTTGCCGTCTGTATAGATTCGCTGTTTTTGATCACCTATAAGCCCCAATGTAAAGATACTTGCAAAATTTTCTTGTATCTTAAAAAATGCATCTACCAGCTCTTTTTTTGTATCTTGACTTTCATCGATTAAGAGAATCGGGTAACGCTGTGCTATAATACGCTGCAGCATCGGATTAGCCATTATCATTTGTGCTGATATCTTAATAACATCAGCATGTTTTAATGCATTATATTCTGGGTTACTTCCATTGGGGTTATATACAAACTTTTCTATAGTTTGTGCTTTTGCTAGTCTCTCTTTTTGATACTCATATTTTTCCACATTGGAAAAATATGTTTTGGTAGTCTTATTTTTGGTGTCTTCTAACTTCTTTCCCAACACTTTTAAATCTTCTTCAATATAAAAACAATACAATCTTTTAATATCTGCCTGATAATGCTTTATAACATCCCAAACAAAACTATGAATTGTTGAAATATGGAAAATGGGACTATAATCCAAACGATTGATTATCTCATCTGTGGCAGCATTAGTAAAGGTAATAACAGCGACATTCTTTCCTTGCGACAGAAGGTCTTTTCCAATACTATTATGTATTTTTTTCAAAAGAAGAACCAAAGAGTAAGTCTTCCCTGAACCAGCTCCTGCAAAAAGAAAGAAACTTTTACGCGGTGTTGAAAGAATACACTTTTCCAGTGTCTCATCTACTTGAAAATCTATATTATTCTCCATTTTTGTTACCATTAGAATCTAAATATGACTTCATCCACTCAAGACCTTCCTGAATATATACTGGGGCAATTAAATCGGCAAAATCGTCTTTATATAGCAGAGAAATAGCAAAGTCCGCCTTCTGAAAACCACTTTTGCTTTCTAATTTTTCAAATATTTTATTTTGTAATTCATTAGCAGAATCACTATGTCTCAACAGATTCGCTATTGTGGTAATAGCACCCATTTTCTTTAATCCTTCTTGTCGAAATAATTCAAGATTAGTAAATATCAATGCATCTTCAAATGTGTAGGGACATACTTCAGTCAAGTCATCTTTATTCTTATCCCACTTGACGTTCACTGGTGTTTGGAATGCTATTCTTACATTATTTACAAGCTTTTCTTTTCCATCCAGTACCAACAAATCGTCGATTTGTTCTTTTCCTGAAAGCCAACTTTTAATTGAAGGGTTACCTGTTTTATAACCTTTCCCTTTGGCTGTAAGCACGGACGGATGTCTTTCTTTCCCGTCTTCTCCTACTTTTGTTTCAGTCGCATCTATATCCGTCACAATCAAGGTTGCAATTCCAATCTTTTCAATAAGTTTACGGAAACTATGTGCATGACGGCCATTCACTTCTATGACAGAAATATAATAAGAATCTAATCCAGCTTTTACGAGAAAGCTGGGGACAAGTATCTTTTCCGCTGGACCTTCAACCAAAACAACAGCATCCGAAAAGAATATATCGCAGTGAGTTAAACGTATATACCTCGTCACAAACTGTTTAGTTTCTTCTTCATTTTTTCCAAACGTACTCGATAAGTTTACGACTTTTGAGATAGGTATTTTATTATCATTGCCATCTATCACTCGCTTAAAATAGCGCATACAATTTAGGTCAAGTTCATTTACAACGTGATTTGAATGTGTGCTTAACACAAGCTGCGTTTTTAACCAAGGATGCCTTTTTATTAGTTCATTATAGCACAGGGCTTCAAATGCTTTCTTTACAAACACTTGTTGCGCCTGAGCATGTAGGTGTGCTTCAGGTTCTTCTACAAATACTAAATGAATAGGTTCTATATTTTCTCCATCAGTTAGTGCCTTCAGCCATTTTTCTCTGAAGTCTATCAGTTTCAAATAAATAGAGATAAGATTCCGATAACCAAGACCATTATATTTCTCTGGAAGTACAAGTTCTTCCATACCTTGAATAGAGAATTGAACTGCTGAGTCATGTTTTATGGCTTCCTCAATCTGAATTTTACTTCGTATTTTTATCTCTGGATTCTGGAATCCAGGATAATTGATGTTCCTCAACTCGCCGACAGGAACCTCAAAAGTCTTTTTTAATTTTTCATCGTATGTTTTGTTCGCTGTTACAATATCTCCAAGAAGTTTCAACCCTTCACATGTCAATTCTTCATCTTCTTGGTCACTACTCTTATAGTATTGTTGGAACTGTTTCGACAACGTATCTATATCACTGTCTGTTTGCCCTTCCGGATCAGAGAAATCTCTTGAAGCCAATATGGTATCTACTTTAATTAGTCCGTCAAGTGGGTTGTTGCCTATCTCATTGTCTGGTGTTATTTGCACTTCGTCTTCGTTATCAGGATCAAGAGCCGGATCTATGATATAGTATTTCACATCGAAATACTCTCTAAGGTTTGAGCCTTTACCTAAAAAATCGCATAAATTTTTGGGATATAATTCAGGAGAACCAGCTTTTTTCCATTCTTCAGTACCCTCTAAAGTTTTTGCCTTCATCTTGGCTTCCTTATAAACTGTGTAGAGTTTTGTTACATCCTTGGGCTCATATTGTCCACGGACACCAACCTTTTTACCATCCCAAGAACTAAGCGATGGTATTAAGTGATTCACTCGATACTGTTCTCCATCTTCCACATTTATCCATACATCCATTGATGGTACAATGTTATCCCATTGGTGAGAACTCAGTAATGCTTCATCTACAGAATCATGTTCGAGCCATTTATCACCAATTTTATTAATTGATGCCCAATTGGTTGCGGTGAACTCTTTTAAAGTGAATCTATCTGTATTCTTTAGAAACCAAACAATAGCACTAATAGCAGAAGTCTTGCCACTATTATTAGCACCAACGAAAACAGTTTCCTTTTCTCCAAAGTCTATATGACAATTTTTTAATTTTCGGTAATTTCTAATATGAACAGACTGTATTTTCATATATAATTCGTATTATTATTCGTTTAAGACATATGTAGTTTCACCATAGTTTTCTGATAATCTCTTATTGCTTCAAAATCCTGTTGGAATAATGTAAATTCCATCTTCAGGAAGGAGATAAGTATTTTATCAAAGTTTGCCTACAAGTTTGATTTTTACATTTTCAGTAATTTGGTACAGGTTTGTTCGGTGGTTGGACTCTTTACATAATCCTCACTCTTTCTTGCAACTCTCTCATTTTCTGCATAAGTTCATCAAACTCTAAAGATTCACCATAGATGAAGAACCGTCTCATATCGGCATAGTCATCTTGCCACGCCTCCATAGCCGATTCAGGTATCGTAAAATTGATGGTTGATGGGGTGTGTGAATCATAGTTTACATACTTCAAAGCATAATAAGCCTTACGATGTTCAACAATGGCATCATAAAGTTCGCGATTCGACAACGCTTCTTTACCATACTCTGTATCCATCAGTTTTTCCAAGTCATACAGATGTCGTGACATTCGTACGCTCCGAGGTTTTTCTTTTTGAAATTCTTCCGCCAAAAGAAATAGTTTTTCAAGGAATGTGCGAGAAGGAACTACTGTTCTAACAAGACTTTCTGCGTCAGTATCTTCGCCATCAAAACTTTCACCGATTAAAGAACGAATTGGTCGTAATTCCGTTGGTTCATCCATTGAAAGACAACTAATCTCAATCTTTACACGTGGAGGAATATAATTGATAGTATCTTCAAGAATTGACGGATAGTGTAATAGGATTACAGTAGGATCCTTGTCTGAATCTATCGGTCGCCATTCTCCATTTTTATCCTGTACTTGAGAAACATTCTCTATACTGTAACCAGAGACTCCCATTTCTTTCAAACGGGCATCTAATTGAGCAGAAAGGGTCTTATGAATATACGCTCGTGACATTTTGCGTAATTTCTCACGCTGACTTTTACCAGTCTTCTCAATACCAAAGAACGAATGACTAATTGCCAAGTCAATATCTTCAGAAAAACGCTCAATGATGCCAAAACCTTTTGACAACGATGTTCCGCCTTTGAATATCAAAGAATCACGGCAATCTGTTTGGAATAATGCCTTTAATGTAACTGTTACCCACCAATCCTTTTCTATTGCTACCTGATTAATACCTGGATGTCCAGCCTCTGTGTGCTGCAACATAGCTAAACGGTCCACTATCTCATTGTTTAACCACAATTTTCCCATAATCTATTTCTATTTTAAGCGGTTAGCATTGGTTTTATAACTCGTTTCATCCATGCAGGCATCATATCTACATCTTTAGCTAAAGTCTCCTTGTCGGTTTCTTTTAATACCAATTGTTGGATTATATTTAGTTCTTCTTCTCCTACATTCTCTTTTTTCAGAGCCTTCAGAGCCTGAACAAGTAAAGAGATGAGACGAGTACCATAACAGAAGTTTTTGGGTACACCTCGTTTTAATACTACTTTCCTATTGGATAAGTTTACAGTTCTTTCGCTTCCTGTAGTTAAGTATGTGTAATTCATTGGCACTTGAGTTGATAACCCTAATGCATTCAGAGCTGTCATACCAGATGGCAATACCTCTGCATTATCTCTAGCAGCAATTGCCTGTACCACTTTATCAACTGAGGGCAGTACAACACCAAATTTGCTTCTTCTCGGTTTGGCATATATCCCATGTGCAATTTTCACAAGCATACCTTCTGTCGTTAACTCAGACAAAATGCTTCCCACAAATTCTGTGTGGTACTCAGGAAAATCAGACCGAAACAGTATGCAATCCTCTGGCATCGCTTCTATGCGTTGCCTAAGAGTAATACCATCTATCGAATATTCATTAGTCATATCACCTTTGAAATTTTGATGATTTTTCAAATGCAAAGATACAAAAAGGATTCAAATAAATGATGAATTGCCAAAAATTTTATTCGGTTTGCTCATATACTATCGCTTTGTACAATGTGTAATATGAATCAAGTAACCTTAAACAATAAGATTGTTGGGGTTATACATTAGTACTTAGTTGTAATATAAATGTGAATTATTCCCTAACAATATCAAGAAGTCTATTCCATTCTCTTTTCGCTGGCATAAACCTTCCAACACCTTTTGCCTTATCAAGCTTGCCTCATAGGTCTTCAACCGAAATGCCAGTACAATGACCACTTCAAGATTGTAGAATGTAGCCCAACTTTTAGGCGTAGCCAAATCGCATCGTTGGGTGCTTACAGGGCAAAGTGTTCCACTCTTGTATATCGCTTTTATAGCGACTCGGAGTGTCGGGGCTATCACCCCGAATAACTCCACCAACACCATTTCCGACATCCAAACACTATTGCTTGGAATATTCACCTTGCCGCTTTCGCTGATTGTAATAATTGCTCGTTCCATAGTTACATTGCTATTGAAATTTCACTAAACGATTGATTAAGTCTGTTGCCGAACATCGTCAAATCCTTGTCGATTTTCTCGGTGGTTATCTTGGCATACTTTTGTGTCGTGGTAATGTTCGTATGCCCCAATACGCGGCTGACACTCTCAATGGGAACACCCTTGCTCAGAGCCAAGGTCGCGAACCCATGGCGAGTGCAATGGAAGGAAATATCCTTCGTTATTCCACACTCTTTTATCATCTTTTTCAGTGGTTTACAGATGTTCCAATAGTTAAGATTAGGGAACACGAGTTTGTCCTTCTGAAACCTCTCGTAACGCTTGATTATCTGCAATGGAATATCTAGCAACTTCACTTGGAAATTGACCTTTGTTTTGTGTCTCTTGGATAGGATCCACTTCTCTCCATTTATCTCTACAATATCATCGGTGGTCAGTTCCTTAATATCCACGAATGACAAGGCGGTGAAACTTGCAAACACGAACAAGTCTCGGATATAAGCCAGCTTCTTATCCGCAAATTCGTGTGTCATTACAGTTTTGATTTCATCTTCTGTAAGATATTGACGCTCCTTGATATTCTGATTTACCCGATACTGAGCAAATGGATTTCTCGGTGTCAGTCCATTGTAATGAGCCTTGGCCACGATTGTTTTCAGCCACATACAATGCGACCATACACTGCCATTATGTAGTCCAGCATCGGTAGAGAGATAGATTTCATACTCCTTTATGAAGTCGGGAGTAAGTTCAAGCATGGAAATATCACTACGCTTGTAGCACTTCTTGATGAACGTTGCCAAATGATTTCGAGACCTTACACGCACCTTGTAGGAACTTGCTGCACGATCTATGCCTATACGCTTCTTGAAACTCTCGTTGTCTTTATCAAATGCACCTAGCAATGTTTCATACTCCGTTCCTATGCCTTGATAGGCATTGCGTACCATTTCGGCAGTTACATAGGCTTCTCTATCCGAAATGCGTTGATAATGCTTGATGATTTGAGCCTTGATGTTATCCAAAGCCAAATTGATGTCTCGTGCCTCTTTGCTCTTACCTTTGGCTCGATTGCCTTTGGCATCCCACATTGTTTTTGCAATGATCAGTTTGCAGCTGAATTGTGCCACCGAGCCATTGATTGTAACTCGCCCCATAATGGGGACAATACCGTTTTTCTCCTTGCTTCCGTTCACATAGAACAGTACCTTAAATGTACTTCGCATAATCCAATTCTTTTTGGTTACAAAATTAGTTATCAGCGAGTTGTACATTGTTATGCAGAATATAGCAGAGAGTAGAAATAAACTCCAACGACCTATAACCCACCCTGTTATTGGGTAATGATTTGAAAACCGTCCGCCCTCATTACCTTTCATTTTCTCGCACTTTTGCATCGGCGAGGCTTTCATCAAAAGTCCTCATAAGTCATTGAACACCAGTGCCACCATCATTATTTTCCCTCATTCGTTAGATTTTTCCAGAGATAAACACTATATTTGTACATATTACACTAAGATAATAGAGGTATAGTATGCTACATTCAAGCCAATCAGCCCCCGTTGTTGATGGCAAAGTCATGGAGTTTGTGATTTTTGCCATTGAGAGTGCCGCCCAGAAGTTGGGTATTCCGGCTCCTACTCTCTATAACCGTTTGGAAAAACTGAATCTTATCCGTCAATACCTGATAAGTGGATATGACATGCTTCACACCCAGAGTCGTGAGTACATAGCCGATACGTTGGTAGAAGCTCTTGAAAACTGGGAAGCCCATTATAAAGAAAAAGGAGAATCTGTATGAAGGTCTATCATGGTAGTACGCAGGCCGTAGAGTATCCTTTGGTCGGTGTCGGACGCGAAAACCTCGACTTTGGTAAAGGATTCTCAATCAACGTCTCATTGACGAGTGTCTCTCTTTCAAAGAATATATAACAATAAAATAACCTGCGTTTATGATAGATGTATTAGTATGGAATAAATACACTCGTGTGGTGATGCAATTAGCGGAGCGTTTGAATATTTCTCCCGAAAAAGCATTGCACTTGTTCTATAATAGTAAGGTATATGCATTGCTTCTTAATAAACAATATCCGCTTATAACGTTGAGTGATGCCTACATCACTGATGAAATCATACTTGAGTTACAACAGCAATAATCTTGTTGTGGCTCTTAATTCTGTGTTCCAAGAGTTTATACCTTTATATATACAGTCAACTTTCCAACCCCTTCTTTCCGTATTATTCCGTCAGTGATAAAGGAATTTAATTCTTCAATAGCTACTTTTTTATTTCGTCCTGTCAGATGGCTATAATCTGTCCGGCTGATGAATAGGTGATTTTCCAAATATGTGTTGAGGCGCTCGCGACACGTCTCACGGGAGATACTATTTTTCTTAGGGCGTGTGATAGATTCTCCTCGTTGCAGCCTCATTTTGTCGCCTACTTCTTTCTTGAATGGACGACTTGCGCGGAAATTAATATTTTTCATTTGAACAGACGCTGCCCGAATTTCTTTTTTATCTTTAACCGGCGGACATTGCAACGATGTAGAGAAGAATCCGAAGTTTCCCATTTCTACATTCCAGCCGTCGGCTAGTAAATCCCGTGCTTCATTGGCAAAGGCTTCCATGGCTCCTGCCAATAAACTTCTGCTGATACCGGTAAATTTGTGGACACGATCCAGAAACTCTTCTTTATCTACGGTTCCTTTGGAGACAATACGGGCATGTAGCGGTTGTTTCTCTCCGTCAGGTGACGGTGGATTTTCAAATAAGTCATATAAAGCACTCATATTCTGTTATTAATGGATTAATTACTACAGGGCAGACGCATTAAAAATTATTGTTCTGTAAAAGTTGTGACAAATATTTTTC
>ENA-ORRT01000120-ORRT01000120.1-human-gut-metagenome-genome-assembly--contig:-NODE-120-length-99015-cov-6.25657_pt1 | contig 99015 bp, 80 predicted proteins | sample MGYA00242181_ERZ509146 | MGnify/ENA primary metagenome ERZ509146 (study PRJEB26280, sample SAMEA2338624) | human gut metagenome | biome: human gut; feature: human-associated habitat; material: faeces...
AAACCTTGATTTTCCAGTGTTTTCAAAAGTATCGTTATCTAACGTCAGCTTTTGAAGTGCCTGACTACAAGAGCGTAAAGAGTTTGAAGTCCGTTATACAGAATATGATAATGGCCTTCTCCGAGAAGTATCCAGACAAAGGCTACCTCATTATTGTTGATGAATTTCTGTCTTATCTTTCCTCACGTGATGAGAGAGAGATTGTTCTCGATCTTGAGTTCTTTCGTGCCCTTGGCGAAATGTGTTCAAAATTAAAACTGCGTGTAATTTTCGGTATGCAGGAAAAGATTTTTGATAATCCTCGCTTTAGTTTTGTTGCCGATACATTAAAACACGTTAGCGATCGTTTTACTCAGCTTATCATTACTAAAGAAGCGACATCATATGTTGTGTCGGAACGTATTCTAAAGAAGACGCCAGAACAAAAAGCCCTGATCCGAAAACATCTCGAAAAATTCAGTTGTCTTTATGCCGGCATGTCATCCATAATGGAAGAATTCGTAGACCTGTTTCCAATTCATCCGTCCTACATTGATGTATTTAATAAAATTTATTTGATAGAGAACCGACATATTCTAAAAAATATATCAGTAACTATCAGAAGCATCTTCGATACCGATGTACCTCAGGACGCTCCAGGCATTATTTCCTTTGATAATTATTGGCCTGCAATTAAATCAAATGGACTGCTAAAAAGTGATGTAACTATTAACCGTGTTGTAAATGCCAGTCAACAACTTGAAGATATTATCAACCGTTCTTTCCCAAAACCTCCATATAAGCCACTGGCTATAAAGATTATCTACGCTTTAAGTGTACACAGGCTTACTACCAACGGATTGGACGTTCAGTTTGGTTTAACTGCAGAAAATTTGAAGGATGACCTGTGCCTATATTTGCCATTGCCGGAACAGGACGCAGATTTTCTGCTTTCTATAGTTAAAACTACGCTGCGAGACATTATGACAACTGTTTCCGGGCAGTTTATTATATATAACGATAATAACAATCAGTACTATATTGACGTAGATAAAATTGTTGACTACGATGAAAAAATTAATCAGAAGGCTTCCGTTTTAGCAGATGGCGAAATGAATCGCTATTTCTATGATATTGTTTATAGCTGTTTGGAATGGGATGCGAAGCAGTATGTTACCAATTTTAACATTTATGAATATGATCTGAATTGGTATTCTCATAACATATTCCGTGAAGGATATTTGTTTATGGGCCTGCCGGGAGAGCGCAGCACAGCTCAGCCGGAACGTGATTTCTACATCCATATTATGCCTCCGTATGACGAAAACGGCAGTCGTGTACAGAAACTCTCTGACGAAGTTTATTTGTATTTTAAGTCCACGGATGAATTTCGTGAATGTATGAAGCGCTATGCTGCTGCGCAAATTCTATCACAGATAAGTGAAGGAAAGGATAAAGACGCATACTTTAATAAAGCCAATATGCTTCGCAAGCGCTTAATTAAATACTTAAGCGAAAACAAGAACACCTGCTTTGATGTAATGTATAAAGGTCAGAAGCGTCAAATGATTGAAGTATTAAAAGGCAATTATAAAAGTGATATGACCTTTAAAGATACAATCGACCTTGTAGCATCTTTGTGCTTTGATGAATATTTTTGCAGCAAGTATCCAAACTATCCTGTGATGAAAACAAGGATTACCCGCCGCAATATGTATGACTGCGCACGTGCAGCTTTTGACCATTTCGCAGGCAGAAAGACGCAGCAGTCCACTTTGATGCTTCAGAGCTTCGCTGTTCTGGATGGTGATAAGATTCGTCCGGAAGGCAGCAAGTATGCGGGTTACTATATTGACCAGATCCGTAATCTGCCTCCGCATGGGGTTCTGAATTACACTGATATCTTCGAATCTCGCTTCATGGATGTTTATATTGATAAGAAATTTAAGGTTGAGTTTGTTTTTGCTCCTATTATTTTCTTAGCAATGGTATATGCTGGCTATGCTGTTATAACTATGAAGGATGGCAAGACCATTACAGCTTCAAATCTTGATCAAATTCCAAAAATCAGTGTTGCGAATCTATACGAATTTAAGTATCTGTCCAAACCGGCACAAATTTCTATGGCTGAACTAAAAAGGCTGTTTGAAGTACTGGATATTAATCCTGCGTTACTAGATAATCCAAATGACCGAGAAAAAGGTGTAACTGAATTGCTCTCTAAGACACGGACAATAGCCAATTCTGCCGTTGTAGCAACAAGCAAACTAAACAGTAATTTTGACCTATGGGGAGAACCTTTGGTAAATGCTGCCGAAAGAAGAATGCTTCAAAAGGCTTGCGATGACGTAAAAGATGAGTTCAGTAACTATCAAGCAAAATTCAACACTCCTGCTAAACTCAACAATTTTACTCTATCTATGGAGCAGATTGATAAATTAGCTGAGCAGATCGCTCAGGTATTTAAAATTCAGCAGTTCGTGGATTTTAAAGCTGGCTGTGCCGATATCGTTTCTTATATCGCAAACATTGAGTATATAGATTTGGGCGCAACATTCAAGACAGAATTTGATGCAGCAAAGGCTGAGTTCCGTTCCATCCGTGATAGCATCATGGACGGTATTTCCGGCGAAGCTGCGGCCCAGAAGGTCGATGCGGTCCTGTCTAAGGTTAAGGCAAAATACATCGACATCTACTTTGAAAACCATAAAAAGAAGAGACTGGACATTACAGATGCCCAACGCAGAGGAAAGATTCAGGAAGGCCGTGCGCTATCCAACCTACGTAAACTGCGTTCCATCGAAATCCTATCTGCTGCAAAGCTGACTGATATTGAAACGGAGATGTCCGGTATCAAAGTTTGCTACGAGCTGACACATGAAGAACTAAAGTCTACTCATATTTGTCCGCACTGCCGTTATCACATTGACGATAAGGTAAAGAATGTTTATGGTATGCTGGACAATTTGGAGATCCGCATTGATGATTTGCTGGCTGAGTGGACCAAGACTCTGCTGGATACAATTTCTGACCCAATTGTGGCAAGCCAGAAGACGTTCCTGTCTGCCGAACAGCAGAAGTCTATCGATGAGTTCATTGCCAGTGGTGCTTTGCCGAAGCGTGTGGATGACTTCTTTGTGAAAGCCATCAATGCTTTGCTGAAGGGCTTTGAGCCGGTGGTTATCGATACCGACGACATGATGGCAAAACTGGAACAGCTGCCTCCGATGGATGAGGCATCTTTCAAGGCAAATGTGAACGAATTGATTTCTGCCTATACTAAGGGCAAGGATGCCGACAAACTGCGCATCGTGGTGAAGCGCAAAGAAAGCGAGGTTTAATATGGAACCGAGAAAATTGACAAAAGCAGATATTGACAAAGTCCGCCATATAGAAGGTTTTCCTATCGGCAGTGACGAAGATATCATTGCACTTTCTAATGCGCCTTATTATACAGCTTGTCCGAATCCGTTCATCGAGGAGTTTATCCGTGAAAATGGAACACCTTATGATGAGGCTACGGATGATTATCACAGAGAACCTTTCGCTGCAGATGTAAGTGAGGGTAAATCGGATCCTATTTATAATGCACATAGTTATCTTACAAAAGTTCCGCATAAAGCGATTATGAGATATATTCTGCACTATACCAAACCCGGTGATATTGTGTTTGACGGATTTTGTGGAACCGGTATGACTGGTGTTGCTGCTCAAATATGTGATAAACCATCGCCTGAATTTAGAATGCAAATAATTAATGAAAATAAAAACGTTGAATTCGGACCTCGTTATGCTATTTTGAATGATCTATCACCTGCAGCTTCATTCATATCTGCTAATTATAATATTCAGGTAAAAAACCCAAAAACTTTTGAAAAAAAAGCATTAAAAATTATAGATGAATGTGCAGATGAATATTCATGGATGTATAAAACAAAACATTACATCCAAGATCAAATGTTATTTGGATCTGATTATGGTACAATAAACTATGTGATATGGTCTGATGTGTTTATTTGTCCTAATTGTGGGAAGGAATTTGTTTTTTGGAATTTATCCGTAGATAAAAAAATAAAACTACAAAGAATGAGTTAACTTGTGCTCATTGTGGGATGATGTTTAAGAAAAAAGATTGCCAGCATTCAATTACATCATATTTTGATGATGGAGTCGGGAGAGTTCTTACTGTTTCAAAACAAGTACCTGTTTTAATTAATTACACTTATAATGGTAAAAGATATGATAAAAAACCTGATTCTTTTGATATAGAGTTGCTTGAGAAAATTGAAAATTTTAAAATACCATACTGGTATCCTGTTAGTGAATTGCCAGATGGTTACAATACTGAACAACCAAAAAAATCTCATGGTTTTCGATATGTTCATCAGTTCTACACTAAGAGAAATCTTATTGCAATGAGCTATATTTTTGAAAAAGCCAAAGGCTTGCCAATAACCGAAAAATTAGCTTTACATATAGCTATTAAGAGTGCACTATCATACGGAACAAAAATGGTAAAAGTCAATGTTTCTCGTATGCTAAACGGTGGAGGTCTATTTGCTTTGGGGGCTGTTACGGGGACAATGTACATACCAAGCAATAATGCTGAACGACCAATAATCGAGGCCATTAGAAATAAAGTTTGTACTATAGCTAGAAACACAAGCTTATATCCACAAACTGGGCAAACGATAATTTCTACGGGCTCTCTAACTGAATTAAAAACGGTACCTGATAATTGTATTGATTACCTGTTTACAGATCCGCCTTTTGGTAATAATCTCAATTATTCCGAAATAAATTTTTTATGGGAAGCATGGGAAAAAGTACTAACAAATAATACTGCAGAAGCAATTATGAATCCAATACAACACAAGGGTTTAATTGAGTATCAGTCTCTTATGACTAAATGTTTTTGTGAATATTATCGTGTTTTAAAACCCAATAGATGGATGACTGTTGAATTTCATAATTCTAAAAATTCTGTGTGGAATGCTATACAAGAATCTTTGAATAGAGCTGGATTCATTATTGCTGATGTGCGAACGCTCGATAAAAGGCAAGGCAGTTTTAAGCAGGTTACTACAGCAAGTGCCGTAAAACAAGATTTGGTCATTTCTGCTTATAAACCCAAAGATAGCTTCCGTGCAGAGTTGATTACCTCTGCAGGGATGGAGGAGACTGCTTGGATATTTGTCCAGCAACACTTGGAGAAAATTCCTGTTGTAGTTATTAAAAATGAAAAAATAGAGATTATCGCCGAGCGTCAATCTTATCTGTTATTTGACCGAATGGTCGCATATCACATCATGAATGGTATTCCAGTGCCTATTGATGCAACGGATTTTTATAAGGGGCTTGATGAAAAATTTCTTAAGCGTGATGGTATGTACTTCTTGGCCGATCAGGTCAATGAGTATGATGCAGCGAGAATAAAAAACGATGTTGAAAATATCCAATTTAACTTATTCGTTACTAATGAAAAAAGCGCTATTTCTTGGCTGTACCAACAGTTAAGTGATGAGTTTGGTGGCCCAAAAACTTACGCCGAACTGCAGCCAAAATTTATGCAGGAAGTAAAGTCTGTTGATAAGTATGAAGCTATGCCTGAGTTGTCTATTCTGCTGGAAGAAAACTTCTTGCAGGATGAAAATGGTCGTTGGTATATTCCGGATACAACTAAAGAAGGCGATATTGCCAAACTACGTGAAAAGAAGCTATGGAAAGAATTTGAAGGCTACATGAACTCCAAAGGCAAGCTTAAGTTGTTCCGTTCGGAAGCAATTCGTGTCGGTTTCTCGCGCCTTTGGAAAGACAAAAACTATAAGAATATTGTTAATATTGCGGAACGCTTGCCGGAAAAACTCATTCAAGAAGATGCAAATCTTTTAATGTACTATGATATTAGTTTGAGCCGAATATAAATAAGACAAGCAGTAAATGAGAAACCTCCAAATGCCATGCTTATCACGTATATTTGTATAATTTTCTAATTGTTAAATAATAACAGATAATTTCAGGAATTGTAACAAGGAGGAATCCCCTTGAAACTTTCAAGAATAGTTATTCAGAACTACAAAAGTATAAAATATATTGATATTGCCCTTTCTGATAAAGTCAATGTTTTTATCGGAGAGAACAGTGTGGGGAAAAGCAATATATTTGCGGCAATAGAATGGATTCTAGGTCCTGTTTATCCATCTTTTAATAACTTTCCGCAGGAAGACTACTATCAGGGAAATGAAGATGAACATGTAGTTGTGGAACTTCATTTCAACGATGGTCATTTTCTTCAGATGAGTAACGAATGGACGGATAAATATGGCAATAAAAAGTCAGGCTTAAATATTGATGGAATCGGATATGTTACTGATGATATCAGGCAACGTTATGTATCAGCTTTTATTGGCGCAGATAGAAAAATTTCTGAAAATCCAGGATTTAACCGATGGACGCTTCTTGGAAGACTTCTGCGGGATATAAATGCAAGATTTTTAACAGAGACTATTATAGATCCTAAAACCGGAAAACCTAAGCTAAAAAACGAAGTATTCAAGGAAGAAATGCAAAGTATAAGAGATAACATCCTGTTTTCTGTTCAAGATGAAGCTGGCAATAATCTTATGGAAACTTTTACATCTATCCTCAGAAATGAAACAGCACGACAATTAAACCGTGCGCCGTCAGATTTTAATATTGATCTGAATATGTATGATCCATGGAATTTGTTTCGAACGCTACAAATCATGGTCAATGAAGCAGAAACCGGTATGACATTTCGCGCCTCTGAACTTGGTATGGGGGTACAAGCTAGTATTACCATCGCTATATTGAAAGCGTATTCACAGTTAAAGCTTAACAATCAAACTCCTATTTTTATTGATGAGCCAGAGTTGTACCTTCATCCTCAGGGAAGACGTAATTTTTATAGAATTATCCGTTCATTAGCAGAAAATGGCACACAAGTTTTTATTACAACACATTCAACAGAATTTATCTCCCTTGATAGATTCCAAGAAATTAATGTTGTCCGAAAATCGATAGACAAAGGAACATATATTCGAAAAGCTAATCCTACTCATTTTGTCGATGATATCAAGATTAGATTAAACATTGATTCTTCAGAAGAAGAATTAATGTTTAAATATAAAGATGCTTACGAAAATACAGGAGATTCCCAGCGCGCCAGTGAAGCCATGTTTGCACGAAAAGTTATTCTTGTTGAAGGAGAGAGCGAATCGTTAATTTTGCCATATTTTTTTGATTTGTTAGGATATGACTATATTGCTGAAGGAGTTACAATTGTTCGTTGCGGTGGTAAAAGCGAAATTGATCGTTTCTATCGTTTGTATAGCGAATTCGGAATTCCATGTTTTGTTATTTTCGATGGAGATAAACAAAACATAGGTAAAGATGATGAAAAAGCAACAATCAAAAAAAATAAAGGAATATTACAGCTTTTTGGATGTGAAGAGGACTTTCCTGATGGTATAGTTCATGAAAAATATCTCGGTTTCGAGTGTCGTCTTGAAGAAAATCTTTCTATTGGCGATGTTGGTAAAGTCAAAGCTTTAAAATTATATATCCGAACAAAGAAAGAAATCAACAACGCTGAAAAAGTTCCTTCTTGGGTATACCAAATAATTGAAAAATTGAAGCAATTTCCCAATGAAGCAGAGTCTGTTTTAAAAAAATCAAACTCTGATTTTGTATTTTAAGGATGAAAAGCTATGTTTAATATAGGCGACATTGTTTATGATACATTGGTCGGAGCCAATGTGCAGGTACTGGAAAAGATTGAAATGTGGGGATACATTTCCTACAAGGTTTTTAATCCTGCAACTGGCCGTGTGTATAAAGCAACGGAAGAACAATTGAACACAAGCGGCAGCACGGTTCAGTATAATGAGTACTACTTGCGCTATGTGACCCTGCTCTCTAAAATCAAAAATGAGACCGCCAGTGGCTTTCTGTCTGCTTTGGCAAGTGGTATCATCCCTCTGCCACATCAGCTCCATGTGCTAAACCGTGCAATGGAGACTAACAATATCCGTTACTTACTTGCTGATGAAGTGGGTCTCGGTAAAACTATCGAGGCTGGTATGATTATAAAGGAATTAAAAAGCCGTGGCCTTGTTCAGCGAGTTCTAGTGGTTTGTCCGACAGGTCTGGTTACGCAGTGGGCATCAGAGATGCAGGAGAAGTTCCACGAGAAATTCCATGTTATTTTACCTTCAGATTACGATACCATTCGACGCTTGGCGGATACGGAAGATGTATATGGTCAATATGACCAAGTTATCTCTCCGATGGATTCCATCAAGCCCATCGAAAAACACGCTGGCTGGACGGATGAACGTGTAGAAAAATATAATGAGGAACGCATCTACTCTATCATCAACAGCGGCTGGGATCTTATCATCATCGATGAGGCACATCGTGTTGCCGGTTCCTCCGGTGAGGTGGCTAGATATAAGCTGGGCTACTTGCTGTCGCAGGCAAGTCCTTATTTGCTGCTCTTATCTGCAACTCCTCATAATGGTAAAACAGAACCGTTTTTACGCTTGGTGCGTCTTTTAGATGAAGATGCATTTCCTAACTCCAAGTCAATTGTTAAAGAACAGGTGGCACCATATTTAATTCGTACAGAAAAGCGTGAGGCAATTGATAATAATGGAAATTTATTGTTTAAGAACCGTATCACTCACCTTCTGGAAATGCATTGGGACAAACGCCACACATACCAACAAGAACTATATGAATTAGTTAGTAGTTATGTTTCTAAAACGTATGATAAAGCCCGACGTAATCGAAAAAAGAACATGTGCCTTATATTTCTGCTTATTATCATGCAGCGTATGGTTACAAGCAGCACTGCTGCAGTACGCCAAAGCCTTGAGCGCCGTTTGTATATACTGAAAAACCAGAATACACGTATCAGCTCTTTGACCGAAACAGATTTGGCCGAAATGGAAATCGAGGACGATGTTGCCGAAGCACTCGAAGCAATGTCCTTGAATATGGCAGAGGAAATAGACGAGCTGGAACATATCATCGCTGTAGCAAAGCAGGCTGAATTCGAGCATCCAGATGTAAAGGTAGAACATCTTGTAGATACCATTGACAATATCCTCAGTGAAGACCAGCATCAGAAGATTATCATTTTCACAGAGTTTGTTGCTACGCAAAAATATCTGCAGCAACTCCTTGAGAATAGAGGCTTTACTGTTTCTGTGCTTAACGGTAGTATGAGTATCGATGAGCGTAATGAAGCGCTGCAAGAGTTCAAAACCAAGACCAGTATCGTTATTTCAACTGATGCCGGTGGCGAGGGCTTGAACTTGCAATTTTCTAATATTATCATTAACTATGATTTGCCATGGAATCCGATGAAAATCGAACAGCGCTGCGGCCGTGCAGATCGTATTGGTCAGAAACGTGACGTTCATATTTATAATTTTATTGTTGCAGATACTGTTGAGAAACGCGTTCGTGATGTTCTAGAAAAGAAACTTTCTGTGATCTTTAAAGAACTGGGTGTTGACAAATATGCTGATGTTTTGGATAGCGAAGTAGCAGAATTGGATTTCACAAAAGTCTATATGGATTCCATTGGTAAGCCTTCTTCTGTAGAGCAGAATATGTACCAGGTTGAAGCGGAAGTAAAATTGCAGGTAGAAAATGCAAAGAAGTATAAAGATATTATTCGAGAGGATAAAGATCTTACGCAGCTTGTCGGAACTGAATCAAATTTTGATGTTGAGGCTGCGCTCAGACAAATGCTGGCCTATTATGAAAGCTGGCGTGGCCGTGATATCAAATTGATTGATCGCATCGGAATCAATGATGAAAAAATCATCCAGCACTTGCGTACTGAAATTCTGCAGGATAGAACATCGCAACTGATGTCTGTCGGCATTAAGAATTTCCCAAATGAGGCCGGTTATTTTATGCTGTGGAAACTGTCCATCTCTGAGGAAGAAAGCGGAAAGCGTATTATTCCCATTTTTGTTAATGAAAAATTTGTTCTTAGACCGATGGCAGGCAAACGTATTATGGATGTTTTCTTAGACCCTATCAGCGAATTAACTGTATGCGCCAATTCAAACATCACAGCGGGAGAATATAAGCAACTTGAAAAACTGAGTATGGATTTTGCTTACAATAGTTTTATTGAACTGAAGGAGAAACAACTTCAGCAAAGAAAAGAAACCTATAATAAATATATGTATGCCATAAAGCTTCGTGAAGAAGCAGCAGAGCATATTGGTATAAAAAACATTCGTCAATCCAGACTGGTGAAGCTGGATAGAGAGAAAACTAATATTGAAGCGGAATATAAAAAAGGAATACAGGTATATCCTGAATTTAGCTTGATGATGCTTATACGATTGGAGGCGTAACCAATGTTCGGAGACTATGTGTTTGAGAAATCTTCTGCGCAATACACAGATAAAATCCTGCTTCTAGATGACGAAAATCTGAACAGACGAACAAATTACATATCTGCGTTCTCTGCACATGGTTTTGAAATCATAAGATACACTGACGATCTTGCCTTCAGAATTGAGTATGAGGAGAAGCTAAAAACTCCCGGTGCAAAAATGGCTGTTATTGCACACACGGAACAGTACATTCCTTACGATGTGCTTCAAAGATTGTCTGCTTATAAAATTTCACTAGAAAATCTGTTTCCGAAACTTCATCCGGCAATGTTAAAGGATATGGATAAGGCTAGTCTTGATTTAGTGTGCGCGGCTTATTCTGCAAATTTCGACGACCTTCGACAAAAACATGATACTGAAATCTTCCTGCGATTGAAGGTTTATGCCAGAGCTAATGTGAAAGCATATTTGAAAAAGACAACCAATGACCTTATAGAGAAAGTAAAAAATGTCTCTCGATACACTGACTGGTTCTCCATTGCAGCGGAAAAGGCTCAACTGGACGTGATGGCAGTTCAATACGATGTTGATTTAGACACACAAGAAATAAACCGTCTGTTTCAGCAATATGTGCTAGCGCAGTTTGGAAAGTTATCGCAGAATATTGATAAAGCATCGCCCGTGATAGTAAGTAAAGCAATGGATTATATACATGATCACAGCAATAAGTTCATCGTTGTTGTAATGGACGGGATGTCTGAGTTCGATTGGCTAATAATCTCCGGCTCTTTTAAAAATGTCAAATATGAAAAAACATCTATGTTTGCAATGATACCAAGTACTACTTCTATTTCGCGTCAGTGCTTATTATCAGGCAAATATCCAAGCCAATTGCTGGAACCTTGGAAACAGAGCAAGGAAAAACTTGAATTTGTGAACTGCGCAAAAAGCATGGGTTATTCTGATTTGCAAATTGGATATGAACGTGGTTATGATGCACAATTTGGAGTTTTTGTTAAATGCGGCGTTGTAATTATAAATGACATAGATGATATGGTTCATTCACAGAAACAAGGCCGTATCGGAATGTTTAATGATATTACGTTGTTGGCAAATCAGAAAAAATTATTAGATATGACGCAGCGTTTTATTAACGATGGATATGATGTTTATATTACAGCAGACCACGGAAATACCGCATGCATTGGTCTTGGAAAGCTCATGGGAACAGGCGTAGAAGTGCAAACTAAAAGCCGTAGAATGATTGTGTTAAAAGATTTTGCTGATATAAACGGACTTATAGAGAAATACGGACTAAGCGAATATCCTAAGTATTATCTTCCGAAGGAATATGATTACCTAATTTGTGATGTCTACGATTCTTTTGACGCCAAAGGTGATGAAGTAATGACACACGGTGGTATAACACTTGATGAGGTAGTCGTTCCTTTTATTAAAATTAAGGCGGGAGAAAAAAATGGCTAAAATGATTGGACTATCCAGAAACCTTAAGCTTGAATGGCTGAATAAGGTTGTTGAATTGTTTTTAGAAGGATTAACGGAACAAGAAATAAAGAACCAGTTAAGTGAATATTTGAGTTTTGAAATAGATAGTCCCACAAATAATCGTAAGACAAGAGAAATTCTTATGAATATATGGGTTTATAAAAATGAACGTACAAATAAAATTAAAAAGTCAGCGTTAAAGCTTATTCAGTCGTATCCCGAATATGCTTTAGTAATTCATTGGTGTATGATGCTGGCGACATATCCTATGTTTGTAGATATGTGTAAGTTAATTGGTAAAATTTCTGAGTTTCAGGATGAAATCATCTTGTCTCAGTTAAGACATAAGCTCTTTGATGAATGGGGCGAGAGAACTACATTATACCATTCTATTGATAAGTTGATAGCTACTTTGAAAGCGTTTGATGTAATGGTGTGTGACAAGCCGGGTAAGTATCATGTAAAAACACATAGAGTAAATAATCCCAAAATTGTTGCATTCATGGTATATGCTATGATGATAGTAAAGGATAACGGCTACTATAACTTTGCTGATATCAATTCTTCGACTTATCTGTTTCCATTTGAGTATAAAATGGAAAAAAATATGCTGCTTGAAGATGGCAGATTTACATTAAATAATTTCGGAGGGAAATTGTCCATAGGCATAATTGATTAAAAATAGTATTATGCCAAACACTAAAAGAAATTGCATATTTCGCTTGAATGGTACACCAACTTGACGTTATTGCAACATAAGCTAAAAATCATGAAAACGTACAAAATGCAAATCGTAACAGAAACTGTTACAGAAAATAAATTCTACTGTGGATAACTTTAAAACAGAGAGGAAATTAGAAAGAAATGAAAACAAACACAGTAGAAAATTAAAAAATATTGTATATTTTCAACACATTTTATAAAAATAAACCACAAATTTTTTAAGTAAAATTGTTAATTTTACGATTTTTATTGTTTGTTTCTCTTGTCTTAAAACTCCTAAGCGGTAGGTCGGCAGTTTGAATCTGCCCGGGATCACCAGTAAAAACATAGCCGTGGAGCGCATTCCGCGGCTTTTTAATTTTTGTAATCTCCCGAGGCGTTAGGTCAATGGGTGCAACGAGGGTGCAACGGCTCTTTTAAAATGCAAAATGAATATTGCTGTTTGATTTACAGAGCTTTTTTCCTTAACCATAAACATCGCTAAGTCAGCCGTTACAATAACAAACCCCCGCCGGAAGTTTATGCTTCAAGCGGGGGTTTGTTTAATGCAAAGTATCAGTAAATTTTATTTAGCTGTTTTCAGTTCGGTCCAGTAACGGTCGTACATAGGCAGTGCATCGCCGATATCAATCAGCCATTCGCCTTTGTCGATGTTATCCATACCGATTTTCAGCATCGGGTCATTTTTAAATTCTTCGCTGTGGAATTCCTGAGCTTTTTCGTTCGGGTCATTGTAGCCGATGTATTCATAGTTTTTAGCGCTGATTTTCGGGTCATAGATAAAGTTGATGAATTTTTCGGCCAGTTCTTTATGTTTTGCGCCTTTGGGGATAGCAAAGGTATCAGCCCAGATGGTAGCGCCTTCTTTAGGTACTACAAAGCCGATATTGGGGTTGTCTTTCAGGGTGTAGCTTGCGTCACCGGTCCACATAGTGCCAATCCATGCTTCTTCGGCAATGAATTTTTGTTTAATGGTATCGGTATCAAAAGCAAGTACGTTAGGTGCAAGCGCTTTCAAATCCTGGAAGGCTTTTTCAACCTGTGCAGGGTCGGTGCTGTTGTTGGAGAAGCCGTTTTTCTTTAATGCCATGCCGATGGTTTCGCGGCTGTCGTTTAAAAGAATCAGGCGGCCTGCATATTCAGGGTTCCACAAATCTTCCCAGCTGTCGGGAATGTCTTTAACATAGTTTTTGTTGTAGGCAATGCCGGTAATGCCCCAGGTATAAACGAGGGAATGGTCGCCGGTGGGGTCATAAACCGGTGCTTTTAAAGTGCTTACAATGTTTTTGGCGTTGGGGATGTTGTCCATGTTCATTTTTTCCAGCAAATCAAGTTTGAGCATGGTTGCAACCATATAGTCAGAAGGCTGGATTACATCGTACTGTGCTCCGCCGGCCTGAATTTTAGCCAGAAGTTCTTCATTGTTGGCAAATACGTCGTAATTAACCTTACAATTGTATTGCTTTTCAAATTCGGCAATTACCTCCGGGTCAAAATTGTCGGCCCAGCTAAAGAGGTTGAGAACCTGCTGTTCTCCTCCTGCCGCTGCATCTTTCTTTTCTGTGTCACATCCGCAGCCTGTCAGGAGAAGGGCCATGGTCAGTACGGAAACGAGAAAGACCAAAAGTTTTTTCATTTTGCAAATCATCCTTTCTTTATTTGGTTTTATTGAACCGTTTTACGGCATCAATCTTTGTTTTTGCTGCTGTGCTGCGGCTGTAAAATCTGCGCAATTACAATCAGCGAAATGGTTGCGAACATTAAGAGTGTGGAAAGAGCGTTAATTTCCGGGGAAATGCCGCGTTTTACCATTGCGTAAATATATAGCGGCAGCGTGGTGGAGTTAGGCCCGGCCACGAAGAAGCTTATGATAAAATCATCAATGGAAAGGGTAAAGGCAATCAGCGCGCCGGCGATAATACCGGGCATGGCAAGCGGCAGGGTAACGTAACGGAAGGTTTGAAACGGTGTTGCGTACAAATCCATGGCTGCCTGCTCAAGTTCATGGCGCATGCCTTCAAGCCTTGCGTTAACGGTAATTACCACAAAGGAAAGGCAGAAGGTGATGTGCGCTAAAATAAGCGTAACTTTACCGAGCGGAACCTGCGTCTGTGCAAACAGCACCAGAAGGCTCAGGCCCATAACAATTTCCGGAATAAGTATCGGCAGATACAAAAGCCCGTTAATAACCGGCTTGCACTTATACTGATAGCGGTTGAGGGCAATGGCGGCAATTGTGCCGAGCACGGTAGAAACAACGGTGCTGATAACTGCGATAAACAGGCTGTTCATAAGGGCTTCCAAAACGCGGCGGTTTTGGAACAGCGAAGCGTACCAGTCGAGCGTAAAGCCTGTCCATACGGCGTTAATACGCGATTCGTTAAAGGAATACAGCGCAAGAATTAACAGCGGCAGGTATAAAAAGGCCAGTATTACAAGCGAATAGGCCAGAAGAAGATGGCTACGCCACGTCTTTTGCATCTTTAGCCCCTCCTTCCTGCGACTGCAAAGCCTTGTAGTAAAGGATAATCAGCACAAGGCTCATTACTGCCAGTACAATGGAGAGCGCAGAGCCAAAAGGCCAGTCGCGCGCTGCCAGAAACTGGTTCTGGATGAGGTTGCCGATAAGGGCGGATTTGGCGCCGCCCATAACGTCCGGCACAACGAACATGCCGAGCGAGGAAATAAACACTAAAATTGTGCCTGCGGCAATGCCGGGCATTGTCAGCGGCAGGGTAACCTTGCGGAAAGCCGTCATCGGCGATGCGCCAAGGTCGGAGGCCGCTTCAAGCAGGCGCAGGTCAAGCTGTTCTATGGAAACGTAAATCGGCAGCACCATAAAAGGCAGCAGGGCGTAAATCATGCCCAGCATTACGGCTGCGTCGTTGTACAGCATCTGAAGTGGCTGCTCAATAAGCCCCAGTTTCATTAAAAAGGTGTTTACCACACCCTGCGTGCGCAGAATGATAACCCACGCATAAGAACGGATTAAAAAGTTAATCCAGAAAGGTATCATCACGAGAATCAGCCCCGGCTGCTGCCATTTTTTAGGCAGGCGTGCAATGAAATATGCAAGCGGGTAGCCCATGATGATGGTAGCAACGGTTGTGATAACCGCTACTATCAGAGTGTCGGCAAAAATCTGCAGATATAAAGGTTCTAAAAAGCGCAGATAATTTTTTAGGGTAAATTCAAAAATTATTTGTCCGTAAGGCGTGCGCCCGGCAAAGGAAACGGCAACTACGATGAGAAGCGGGATAACGAAAAAGATGCTTAACCAGAGCATTGCCGGGGCAACCATCAGTTTTCCGTTTTTCATCGCGATACTCTCACCTCGTCTTTTTGGTGCCACCAAATGCCTACGCGCTCGTCGGGCGACCAGCGTTTAACGTCGTCAAAATACTGGTAGGCCACAACGGTTTGGTTGGAGTTGTCCAGACGGATAAATACTTTATCAATGGTACCGTAAAACACAACGTCTACAACGGTACCGTAATAACCGGGTTCCGGATGCTGCTTTTCCGCCTGTTCGTCTTCGTATTCCGGGCAGAGGTTAAGTTTTTCCGGGCGGATAACAAGCGTTTCGCTTTCCGTTTCAAAAAAGTTGCTTTCGCCGATAAATTTGGCAACAAAGCGGGTGTTGGGGTAATGGTAAATCGTATCAGGGTTGTCGTCCTGTTCGATAACGCCCTTATTCATAACCACAATGCGGTCGCTCATGGTAAGCGCTTCTTCCTGGTCGTGCGTTACATAAATGAAGGTAAGGCCAAGGCCGCGCTGCAAATTCTTAAGTTCCAGCTGCAAATTTTTGCGCAGCTGATAGTCGAGTGCGCCAAGCGGCTCGTCCAGTAAAAGCACTTTGGGGTTATTTACAAGGGCACGGGCGATGGCTACGCGCTGCTGCTGGCCGCCGCTCATCTGCTGCGGACGGCGGTTGCGGAATTCTTCAAGCTGCGTAAGGTACAGTACCTGCGCTACACGTTCTTTTTGTTCTTCGGCGGGTACTTTTTTCATCATCAGCCCAAATTTTATGTTTTCCTCAACAGTCATGTGAGGGAATAATGCGTAGTGCTGAAAAACCATATTTACATCACGTTTATAGGGCGGTTTATTGGTAACGTCTTCGTCATCAAGGAAAACTTTGCCGGTAGTAGGCGTATCAAGTCCCGCAATCATACGCAGCAAAGTGGTTTTGCCGCAGCCGGAAGGCCCTAAAAGCGTTAAAAACTCACCGTCGTAAATGGTAAGGTCCAGCTTGGGGATGATGAGGTTATTGCCGTACTTTTTGGTAATTCCCTGCAAACGGATCATTTCTTCCATTTTTTAGTTGTCACAACCTTTCATAAAAAATTTTGTTTGCATGATACTAATATAATAATATCATATTATAAACAAATTTGTGTAAAAAAATCAATGCTTTTTTGAAAAAAATGCAGGAGAGGCAAAAAAAACAGAGAATATTAAACTTCATAAAGAATAATTTGGAAATTTTGCTGATTTTCATGGAAAATGCGTATTTTTTGCGGGGTGGAAAAATGCTGAGTAAGAAGTTTATTGAATTTTTGTTTGAAGGCGCACATATACAGCGCTGGAATGACCATATCCGCCCTAACGGCTTTACGGAACTGGACAAACAGGCGCATAAAATGATGATTTTGTATATTCTTGCCAAGTATGAGGAGCAGGACCACGGGGCAAAATTAAACTGGCGCGTGCTTATAGAAGGCGGTATTTTTGAATTTATGCACCGCATAATTTTAACCGATATTAAACCGCCGATTTACCACGAGCTTATGCGCGTGCACGGACGAAAGCTGAATGCCTGGATTTACAGCCAGCTTGAACGCCGCGTGCCGGAACTGGATGAAGTGTTTTTCGATAAGCTTAAACGCTGGTTTGATTATCCGGAAGAAAACCGGCTGGAGAAAAAACTTTTGCGGGCGGCACACTACCTTGCCACGCAGTGGGAATTTGGCATTATCTACCATTTTAATCAGGCAATTTACGGCATTGATGCCACTAAAGCTGCCATTGAAAGCAACATCGAGGACCATTACGATTTGGCCGGAGTCCAGAAAATATCGCTGAAAGGCAAAACCAGCAGATTTATTGACCTTGTAGGGCAGCTGCGCTTTCAAAAACGCTGGGCGCAGTCGCCGCGCGTGCCGGAAACTTCCGTTATGGGGCATGTGCTGATAGTTGCCATTTTGGGATATTTCTGTGCGGCAGAGCTTGGCGCCTGCGATGAACGCATTGTAAATGATTTTTTGTGCGGCCTGTTCCATGATTTGCCGGAGGTGCTGACACGCGATATTATTTCGCCGGTTAAAACTTCTGTGGAAGGGCTTGACGATTTAATTAAGGATATTGAAAAGCGCCAGGTTGCCGAAAAACTGCTGCCGCTGCTGCCGTGGGGCTGGCATGAGGAAATTATTTACTTTACGCAGAACGAGTTTACCAACCGCGTAATGCTTGACGGTGTTCCCACCGAGGTAAGCGAAGAAGAATTGAACGGCAAATATAATGTTGACGGACATGGCTATAAAGCGGTGGACGGCAGAATGTTAAAAGGCTGCGACCATCTGGCTGCTTTTGTTGAAGCCTATCTTTCGACAGAATACGGTATAACAAGCAAGCATCTGCTTAACGGCATGGCCGATTTGCGTGAAAAGTATAAAAACAAAACCATTGCCGGCATTAATTTTGGCGCAGTTTATGATGAATTTCCGGAGCTTAAAACAAATTTATAAATTGAATGCAAGTTTATGAAAATTCAGTTTATTGTAAAAAGAAGTGGACACTTGTATTTGCAAGAGTTATAATGAAGCTGAAAGCAGCTCTTTAGATATGCAATTATCTTGGACTGTACAATATATTATATTTAAGTTTTTTAAAGGAGGCATGGATTATGAATTTATTTGAAATGGCGCAGATTCCGCTGAACAAAGCTATTGAGGTTATGAAGCTTGACCCGAATGCGGCGGCAATTATTGCCTGCCCGGAAAGAACTCTGGAAGTTTCCATTCCCGTAAAAATGGATGACGGCACTACCAAAGTATTTACCGGTTACCGCAGCCAGCACAGCACAATTATGGGCCCGGCCAAAGGCGGCATCCGTTATCATCAGAGCGTTAACATGGATGAAGTAAAAACTCTGGCTTTCTGGATGACCTGCAAATGCGCAGTTGCTAATCTGCCTTACGGCGGCGGCAAAGGCGGCATTATTGTTGACCCGTCCAAACTTTCGCAGGCAGAACTTGAACGTTTGACCCGCGGCTATATTGACAGAATCGCTCCCATTATCGGCGAAAAAATGGATATTCCTGCCCCTGATATGAATACCAACGCTCAGATTATGGGCTGGATGATGGATGAATACAGCAAGCTGAAAGGGCAGTATGAACCGGGCTTCATTACCGGCAAACCGATTTGCATCGGCGGCTCTTTGGGCCGTACCGCAGCTACCGGCCGCGGCGTAATGGTTGCAGCAGGCGAAGCAATTAAAGCTATGGGCATTAAACCCGAAGAAGCAACCTGCGCAGTACAGGGTTTCGGCAATGTAGGCAGCTGGACTGCTAAACTCATTCACGACCTTGGCGTTAAAATTGTGGCTTTAAGCGATGTTTACGGCGCTATTATGAATGAAGACGGCCTTGACCCGTACGAAGTTGAAAAACACGTACAGGCGACCGGCAGCGTAGTAAACTTCCCTGACAGCAAAGCAATCAGCAACGCCGACCTTCTGGCAATGGAGGTTACCGTGCTTGCTCCGTGCGCAATGGAACTTCAGATTACCAAAGACAATGCGGCTGACGTTAAGGCAAAAATTATCGTTGAAGGCGCTAATGGCCCGACAACTCCGGAAGCTGACGAAATCCTTGATAAAAAAGGCATTCTGGTTGTGCCGGATATTCTCGCCAACGGCGGCGGCGTAACCGTAAGCTACTTTGAATGGGTTCAGTGCCTGTACCGTTATTTCTGGACTGAAGAAGAAGTTATTGATAAACAGACCCAGTTAATGATTGGTGCGTTTAAACAGGTATATGACACCGCTAAAAAATACGAAGTTAACATGCGTACCGCAGCTTATATCGTAGCTCTTAACCGTCTGGATGAAGCTATGAAATTCCGCGGCGCATATTAATAAGCGTTTTAAACTTCATTAAAATTTAATTGATTAATGGCAGTATTAAACCCCGGCAGCCGTTACTGCCGGGGTTTTGTGTGAATGCAGAGGGAGGATTTATGAAAGATTTGCAAAAGAGCTGCAAGATTGCTGTGGTACAGGCTGCTCCTGTATTGTTTGATAAAAAAGCCTGTGTGGAAAAGGCAGTGGCATTCATTAAAGAATGTGCTGAAAACAAGGCTGAATTAATTGTATTTCCGGAATTGTTTATACCTGGATATCCTTACGGAATGACTTTTGGTTTTACTGTTGGCAGCAGAAATGAAGCCGGGCGTAAAGACTGGCTGCGGTATTATGAAAACAGTATTGTTGTACCTGGACCTGAAACGGAGCTTTTGGCAAAGGCGGCAAAAGATGCATGTGCCTGGCTCAGTATTGGCGTATCTGAACGTGATGCCGTAACGGCAACGCTGTATAATACTAATTTGTTCTTTTCACCGGAAGGTGAAATTATTGTGCACCGCAAATTAAAACCTACCGGTTCAGAACGCGTGGTATGGGGTGATGCCGACAAAAACTATTTCCCGGTTGCCGAAACGCCGTGGGGGCCAATGGGCAGTATGATTTGCTGGGAAAGCTATATGCCGCTGGCAAGGGCTGCGCTTTATCAAAAAGGTATTACTCTGTATATTTCGCCAAATACCAATGATAATGATGAATGGCAAAGCACAATTAAGCATATTGCTATTGAAGGCCACTGCTATTTTATAAACTGCGATATGTATTTTACACGTGATACTTACCCGGCAGATTTGCAGGCACAGGACGAAATTGCTAAGCTGCCTGCAAAGGTGTGCCGCGGCGGCAGCTGTATTGTTGACCCTTACGGGCATTACCTTACAGAACCTGTATGGGACAAAGAAGCTGTTATTTATGCCGAGCTTGATATGAGTAAAGTGGCTGCCAGCCGTATGGAGTTTGATGTATGCGGCCATTATGCAAGGCCTGATGTTTTAAAACTGGTTGTTGAAGATAAATAGAACAAAAATACCTTCTGCCGCGTTTGGCAGAAGGTATTTTTTGTAGTTGTTTTATTCTAAAACGGAAAAATCCGAGCCGGTAAACAGAAAAACAATGCCGCAGAATGTTACAGCCCCGGCTAAAATAGCGTCTTCGCTGAACAGCAGTTTTCCATTGTGCAGGGCAAGATGAGAGTTTGGGTCTGCCATGCCCGTGCCGATACGGAAAAATGCCCCCGGTTTTTTAGTAAGATAGAAGGAAAAATCTTCCGAACCCATAGACGCGGAGGGGAGAATACTTACTTTATCGTTGCCTAAAAGTTTTGCAGCGGAAGTTTCTATCATACCTACAAGATTATCCGCGCCTATAACAGGCCCGCAGCCGGGTATAATTTCCGTTTCGGCGTGTACGCGCAGTGCCAGCGCCGTGCCATCGGCAATGCGTTTAATGCTTTCGTGTATTTGCCTGCGTGTTTCCGGCAGCAGATAGCGCATAGAACCTTCAAGCACTACTTCTGAAGGAATGATATTGGATGCAGTGCCTGCCGTCATTTTGCCTACGGTAATAACAGCGGAATCGAGCGGATTAAGTTCGCGCGAAACTATGGTTTGAAGCTGAGTAATCATATAAGCAGCCGCAGCAATCGGGTCCGGTGTTTTGTGTGGGTGCGCTGCATGGCCGCCGGGGGCGGTAATTGTAATTTTAAAATTGTCGGAACCGGCCATCATCGGGCCGTATTTAATGCCGATTGAACCGCCGGGAACATCCGGCCAGGTATGTACGCCGAAAACAGCGTCAACATCATCTAAAAATCCGTTGTTAATAATTGTTTCAGAACCGCCGAGTTTTTCTTCTGCCGGCTGAAAAAAGAATTTTACTGTGCCATGCAGGTGCTGGCGGTATTTGCTCAAAAGCCGGGCTGCCGCAAGCAGTGAAGTCATATGTAAATCGTGTCCGCAAGCGTGGCAGCATCCTTCGTTTACGGAAGCAAATTCAAGACCGGTATTTTCCTTAACAGGCAGTGCGTCGATATCGGCCCTTAATGCGATTGTTTTGCCGGGCATTGTACCATGTAAAATGCCGACAGCACCGGTAAAACCTTTGTTGTCATAAACTTCGATACCGTATTTATTTAATTCATCTTTTATGAATTTTGTGGTATTTTCTTCCTGAAAGCTTAATTCCGGATACTGGTGCAGGTAGCGCCTGATTTTTATATATTCAGGTTCAAGTTCCTGCATCATTTTTTGAATGGCTGACATATTATTACCTCCCAACAAAAGATTATAATATTATGATATTCAATCTCACAAAAATACTAATTGATAAGATTTGCTTATAATTCTCCGGCGCTATACTGCACGCGGTAATCCCAAACATCTGAATTTACATAATATTCGCCGAAAATAATCGGTTCGTAGTTTTCGTTAAGCTCCTTGCGGACGATTTTTAAAAGCGGAAAGCCGAACGGAACTGAAAAGAGGTTGCCAAGTTCTTTATCGGCAGCCACTGCTTTAACGCGTTCCTGAACATAAGCAGTTTTTAAGCCGTGTTTTGATAAAAAGCTGCGGATGGATTTTATTTCACCGGCAGCAATTACTTCTTCCGGTTCAGGTTTTTCAAAATAATGGTTAAGGAAAAATAACGGTTTTCCGTCGACATAACGCACGCGGGCAACGTATGTAAAAAGTTTTGCCGGGTCGGTTTTAAATACGCTGCACTGCTGTTCGTCCATAGTTTTTTTGCAGCATTTTAATGTTTGGCAGTGTACGGAATCACTATCTACTTTTTTGTCTATAAAGTGTACGCCAAAACCGCTCATTAAAAGCATGTTTTCCCATGGTAAAGAGCTAGAAACAAAAGTGCCTTTGCCCGGCATGCGTATAATAAGCTGCTCGCTTTCCAGTTTTCCTAATGCCTGGCGTATGGGAGAAAGGCTGGTGCTATACCGCTCTGCCAGCGCGCTTTCGGTAGGCAGCTGTTCGCCCGGTTTATAAAAATGGCTGCGTATTTTGTTGTATAAATCCTGATAAATTTTAAAATTAAGTGTTTGTCTCATTATCAAGTTCCCTTTATTATTGATACTTTAATAATACCACATTGCCTGCACAGTTGCCAAAAGGTTTTCTTGCTTTTTTCAGAAAATTATAATATTATAATATTATAATAAATTGATAAAAGGGAGTGGAGAATATGGAAAAACATGCTTTGTATCATATGACCTGGAAAGAAATCGAAGAAGTATTTAAAAATGACCCGGTTGTTATTATTCCTATGGGTTCTACCGAACAGCAGGGAATACATTCTTTAACCGGCGACTATCTGGCTGCTGAAGCTATTGCCAAACGTGTTGCGGAAAAAGCCGGTGCTTATTACGTTCCTGTTATTCCGTTTGGCTGCAGTGAATATTTTCGCTGTTTCCCGGGCACAATATCGCTCCGCCCTTCTACGGTAGAAGCCGTTATTACAGATGTTGTTGAAAGCCTTACCGAGCACGGTATTACAAAAATCTTTTTCATTAACGGCCATGCCGGAAATACACCGACTATTGAAGATGTGGCAAGAAAATTACGCCGTGAAAAGGGTATTGTATGTTTTTCGATAGATTTATGGCAGGGCTTAACGCCTGAAGCAAAAAAAGAAATTTATGGCGAAGGCCCTGATTCTTCCGGTCATGGCGGAGATCCTCTGACATCGGTAATGCTTTATTTATATCCGGAAGATATGCGTATGGATTTGCTTAATCCGGTTGAAAATATTAAAGAGTATAAAGGCGTCCCTGTAAACGGCCTTAAAAAGGGTATGGTTAAAGGTGTTCCGTTCAATCTTTATATGGATATGATTGACGTTACCAAGCAGGGCGTAATGGGTAATCCGTTTGCATCCAGCGCAGAACGCGGAGAAAAAATAGTTAACCATTTGGTTGATGCGTGCTGTGAGATGGTAAAAATTATAAAAGAAAACGATACCCATATTTAATTGTTGATTTATTTGGTTTTATAACGGGGAGGTAGAATTATGATAGCTGTTTTAGGCTTTGCTACCATTATCATATTTTTGTATGTTACAATGACCAAAAAATTGTCAATTCAGTCGGCACTGATTGGCATACCTGTTATTGCAGCAATAATTGGCGGTTTTGGTTTTGATATAGGCAAAATGATGATTGCCGGTGTAATTAAGGTTACTCCTTCGGCGATGATACCTATTTTTGCTGTAATTTATTTCGGCATTATGATTGATGCAGGGTTATTTGACCCTATGGTTAACAGAATTTTAAAACTTGTAAAGGGCGACCCTGTAAAGATTACCATTGGTGCGGCGGTTCTGGCAATGCTTGTTTCACTGGACGGCGACGGTACGACTACTTTTATTATTTCCGTTTCTGCCATGCTGCCGATTACCACTAAATTAAAGATGAATCCGCTTATTTTGCCGTTTGCAGTAGGTATGGCGGCAGGCGTTATGAATCCGCTTCCATGGAGCGGACCGACAACGCGTGTTATGGCGGTTTTGCATGCTGATTCTTCTGCAATTTTTACTCCGATTGTACCTGCCATGGCTGTTGGCATTGCCTGGGTATTATTTGCCTGCTACTATGTTGGCAAAAAGGAACGCAAAAGACTCGGAGTTATGCATATTGACGAGCATACTTTTGATGGCCTCGGCGAAGACCAGAGTGCAAAAAGGCCGCAGCTTTTCTGGTTTAACTGCATTTTGACTGTTTTGATGATTGTGGTACTGCTGATGGATATTATGCCGATGGCGACTATTTTTATGATAGGTTTTGCATTGGCAATTACGGTAAACTATCCTAATCTTGAAGAACAGACAAAACGTTTGAAAGCATATGCCGGTGAAGTTTTGATGATAGTAACATTAATTTTCTCGGCAGGATGTTTTACCGGTATTCTTTCCGAAACCAAAATGATTACGGAAATGGCAAAGACTCTTGTTTCGTTGATTCCTGAACATATGGGCAGCCTGCTGCCGCTTTCCGTAGCAGTAACGAGTATGCCTTTAAGCCTTGTATTTCCTACGGATGCTTATTACTTCGGCGTGCTGCCGGTTATTTATGAAATGGCAGCTTCTCTTGGCATCGATCCGGTGCAAATCGGCCGTGCAGCTGTGCTTGGGCAGATGACGGTAGGTTTCCCGGTAAGCCCGCTGGCAGCGGCAACATTGGTTTTAATCAGCGTATCGCGTGTTAATTTAATTGACCACCAGAAATTTATGTTCTTCTGGGCTTTTGGCACTACGCTGATTATGACAGTTGTATGCTACCTTACCGGTGCATTGACGTTTTAATTTATAACTGAAAACTTTACGGAGAAATAAAAAAGCTGGCGTTAACTTAACGTCAGCTTTTGTGCGTTTATAGTGTTTTTGTTACTTTCTTTCGGGCATCTGCGCGAGCAGGATTGCGGCAAAAACGAGCACGCAGCCGCCGATTTCGCGCATGGAGAGCGTTTCGCCGAGGAACATCCACCCGGCGAGTACGGAAAAGACGGATTCCAGGCTCAGCAGGATGGAGGCGAGGATGACGTTAACATATTTTTGCCCGGCAATTTGCAGTGTATAGGCGATGCCGCAGCTCATAATTCCGGCGTGTGCCAGCGGCAGCCAGGCCGCGGTGATGGCGGAAAGCTCCGGCTGTTCGGCCCAGATTATAACCGGCAGGCTTAACATGCCGCAGACGAAAAACTGAATGGCGGACATGCGCACCGGGTCGACAAGCTGTGTGAAACGCTCAATGGCCATGATGTGTACGGCAAAAACTACGGCACAGGCAAGTACGATTAAATCTCCTTTGTTGATGGAAAAGCCTTCGTTAATGCAGATGAAGTACATACCGGCAGCGGCAACGGCAACGGCTGCCCACTGCATAAAAGTTACATGTTTTTTTACAAGCAGCCCTAAAATAGGGATTATAACAATATAAAGCGCCGTTATAAACCCGGCTTTGCCTGCTGATGTGTAAGCGATGCCTGTTTGCTGCAAAGTGCTGGCAATGGTTAAAAGCACGCCGCAGCACAGGCCGCCGGTAATAAGGTCGCCGCGCTTGTGGCTGTCATCAGTTCCCCAGAAGGAAAGCGGTTTGCCGGAAAGCCTGTCTATTACGGCAATGCAGGGAACAAGAAAAAATGCGCCTAAAAAAGAACGTATGCCGTTAAAACTAAACGGGCCGAGCAAATCGGCACCTACGCTTTGGGCAACAAAGGCCGTGCCCCAGATAAACGAACATAATAACAGCATAACAATGCCTTTAAAACTATTGGTTGGCTGCATGTTAAAACCCCTCGCTGCATAAAATTTTAAACAGATAATATAATTATAGCATTTCTGTGCCATAATGTTTTCTGAAAATAATATAAAAACTGCACCTGCAAAAGCCCGGTATCGCTTTTGAGGCGCAGTTAATAATGCTGTAGGGTTAAATATTTAGTTATTGTTTGTCAGCAGGTTTTGCTTCTTCGGCAGCTTCGGTTTCAGGTTTAGCTTCTTCCTGTTTTGTTTCTTTGGTAATAACTTCAACTTCTGCTTCCGCTTCGGTTTTATGTTCGGCACTTTCGGAAACTACTTCTGCTTCCACAGTTTTTGCAGTTTCAACGGGTTCCATTTTGCTGCCGCATTCGCTGCAGAATTTGGCGCTGATGCCTACGGCTGCACCGCAGTTGGGGCAGGTGGTTTTGGGTTCGTCGCCGTTAAAGGCAGTTGCCTTAATGTTGGCAATTTTGAATTTCAAATCATCTATTGTGGCAAGGCTTGCTTTAATTGCTTCACATTCTTCTTTAAATTCATCGGGCAGGCAATCGCAGTTTTGTGATTTTTCCCAAACCATTTTGCCCATTTTTTTGTAGGTGCTTTCAATTTTGCTTTCTTCTTTCCCTACGAGGGAGGTTAATTTTTGGATCTCCAGAGCGGCTTCTGCTTTTTCGCCGATAGTTTTGGTAATTTCTTCGGTTTTATTAGCCGCAATTTTAGCGAATTCGCCAATTTTATCAAGTAATGCCATAGTAAGATCCTCCTTTATGCTTTGTTAAGTTTATTATAACACAGAATTGTGAAATCGCCATTAATTTAAGGCGCTTACGGTTACTTCGGTTCCTTCTTTTAAATCGAGCGAAGTGTTGTCGATATTTATTTTTGCACGGCCGTTTTCTATTTTGGCAATATTGCCGTTAAAGGTTTTGTTTATGCCTTGGGCCTGGGCGGTTATTTTTTGTCCCGGTTTAAGGCTTTGCGCCGCCTGTGCGGATATTTTAATGTTTACGCTGCAATTTTCCAAATCGCGGATACTGAGGATTTTTTCTCCGGCAGCGGCGGTTTCGCCCGCATTATGGTATTTTTCTTCAACAATGCCGGTGCAGGGGCTTTCGGTTTCCAGTGCCAGCTGTTTTTGCATAAGGGCGTTATATTGCTTCTTTAAAGTTTTAAGTTCTTCCTGTTTTTGGGCAATGGCTTCTGGTGATGCTTTAACAAGGCTGCCGGCATTTTGTGCGGCGTTTAAAGCTGCCAGTGCCGCTGATTTTTCGGCGGAAGCCGCTTCGTACTGTCTGCGGGCAATGGCGCCTATTTTATAAAGCGATGCCATTTTTGCTTCTTGGGCGCTGGCCTGTTCGTATTGCTGCTGCGCTGCGGCAAGTGCTGCGCCGTTATTGGGGGTGCTTTGCCCATTCTGCATTATTTTCAGTTCTGCTTCGGCGCGGGCTGCATTGGCATCTGCCTGTTTTATTTCTTCCGCAAGCTGTTTGTCGTCTATGGCAAACAGTGGCTGCTCTTTGCCGATGCGGTCGCCTTTTTCTAAAATAAGCCCCAAAATCTGCCCTTCGGCAGGCGCCGTAATAAATAACCGGAGCCGCTGCCCAGTGCAGGGGCTTTGGTTTCGTTTTTGCAGGCGGCAGAAAACAGCATTATTAAAATTGTAAAAATAATAAATGTAAACTTTCTCATTTTAAACAAACCTCGTTTTTAGTGTAGCACAAACATAGTGGCGGTGCAATTTGCCAGAATGTAAATTTTACAGATTATTATACATATGCTGCTAAAAATATCAATTATTTTTAAAACGGCGGATAGTTAATGAGCTGCAGATTATTTTTTTACACTGAGAAAGCACAAAGTTGTTAAAAAAGATTTTTCAAAAACTGTTAAATGCGTTATAATATACTCGAAAAGTGTATTATAAGTTGCTTATTTGCAAAGCGTTTTTGCCGTTGTGTAATATTTTGAAAAATTTATTTTATTAAAAAGCCGTTTTAGGAATGAAGGGAGGACTGTTATGCGCAAAAAAAGCTGGCTGACAGTTATTTGCTGCCTTTTATTGGTGTGCCTGCTGCCGTCTCTGGCAATGGCCAAAAATAAAACCAAGGCGCCTGCCCGTGACTGGAAACTGACGGTGGCGCAGCAAAAGCTGGAGCTTTTGGGGTATGATGTTGACCGCAAGGACGGGCATATCAGCAAGGATACGACCGAAGCCATTAAAAAATTCCAGAAGGAACATGGGCTGAAAAAAAGCGGCAAGCTTGATACCAAAACTTATAATAAAATTTCGTGGGAAGCCTTTAAAATGGAAGGCATACCCGATGTACGCGGCAAAGATATTGTAAAAACTGCCGCCAAATACAAGGGCGTGCCTTATAAATTCGGCGGCACAACGCCGAAGGGGTTTGACTGCAGCGCTTATGTGCAGTATGTTTTCGGCAAGCATGATGCCAAGCTGCCGCGCACGGCCGATGCACAGGTGCTGGACGGTATTTTTGTGCTGAAAAGCAAACTTAAACCGGGAGATTTGGTGTTCTTTTCCACATATGCCAGCGGCGCTTCGCATGTGGGGATTTATGCCGGCAGCGGCAAGTTCTGGAGCGCGTCCACTTCACGCGGGGTGGTGCTTGATTCGCTTGACACCGGTTACTGGAAAGAACATTATTATGGGTCCCGCCGTGTTTTGATTGAAAACGGCGAAACAGCTTAAATATATTTAAGGGGGAGCTTTAATGATTCGCGAAAGGCGCAATAAGGAAAAACTGGCGTTATATTATAAAAAATTTATGGAAGAAGGCATTGTCGACCCCAACGTACATCCGTGGGTGGCAGAATCATGGCAGCGCTGCCGCAAAATGAAACTGCCTCATGAAACAATGCCGAAAATCAACAAGCTGAGCCGCGAGGAAATCGTCGAGCATCAGCGCACGCATGAATTTATTGTAAAATATGTTGACGGGCTTTATGAGCAGAGCAAGCAGCATTTTAACATTCATAATTTAAGCATGCTGCTGATAGACGAGGATGGCTATGTTATTAAAAACTATGCCCTGCCGTTCTTTCAGCGCGTAATTGAAGATATTCAGGGCATGCGCGTACTTGAAGAAGATGTTGGTACTTCCAGCATCAGCATTGCGCGCGAGCATAATGTGCCGTTTTTAATGTTCGGCCCGGAAATGTGGATTAAGGACAGCCATTCCGGCGATGCCTGCAGCGCGCCGATTTGTGTGGACGGTAAAATCCGCTATATCATTTCGTTCTTCTCGCTGGACCAGAACGACTTGCCGTACGACCTTCTGCTTTCGCTGCTTTTAACAATGAAATATGCCATTGAGCAGCATTTGAAGATGCTTGAATACTGGAGTATCCAGAAAATGATGATGGAAGAACTGCCGGTTGCCGTTTACTGGATCGGGCAGGACGAGAAGCTGAAATACTGCAACAGCAATGCTAAAAAACGCCTTGAAGGCAGGGAAAACCTTGAGGATATTTTCCTTAATTATGAGCATATTCCCATTAAAAAGGCTTTGCAGGGTACGCCTACACACCGCCGCGAAATTACCTGGATTACGCAGGACCGCACTTATGAAGACATTACCACCGTTATGCCGGTAAAAGTTGGCAGCGAGGTTGAAAGCGCGCTGGTTATGAGCATGTCGATTGAAGACTTGAAAACGACTATTGCCCATGCAACTGGTTACAGCTCGCGCTACAGCCTGTACAGCATGGTTGGCGAAACGAGCGAGTTTCTTGCTTTGCAGCATAAGGCTTCGCGCATTGCCCGCAGTGACAATAACATTCTTTTGCAGGGCGAACCGGGTACCGGCAAGCAGCGCCTGGCACACGGCATTCATCAGGCCAGCCCGCGCGCAGCCGCACCGCTGATTGTTGTTAAATGCTCCAACGCGCCGCTCAGCACGCTGGAAGAAGAATTTTTCGGCAGTGAGGACGGCGACCATCAGCCGACGGCAGGCAAGCTGGAGCTTTCCATGGGCGGCACGCTGTTTTTGGACGAAGTGGAAAAACTGCCGGTTGAAATGGGCGACAAACTGGCAGACGTTTTGAAAAACGGCCTTTTAAATAAAGAAACGGGTATGCGCAAAAAACTTAATGTGCGCGTAATTGCTGCCTGCGATTCCAACCTTAAACGCCTGGCAGACAAGGGCCTGTTCAGCCGTTCTTTATATGAGCTGGTACTTGATACTACCATCCGCGTTCCGCCTCTGCGCGAGCGTAGCAAGGATATTGAAGTCATTGCGGCGCATATTCTTGCGGAAATGTCGGCGCAGCACAACCTTTCGCCGAAACGCCTTTCGCCGGAAGCGCTGGAGCTTTTAAAGAGCTGCAGCTGGCCGGGTAACATCAAGCAGTTGCAGGGCGTTATCGAGCAGGCTTTCTTCCATACACCGGGAAGCATTATCGAAGCGGAAAACATCAAACTGCCCGGCGATAAAACGCTGGAAAAATCGTGGAAGTACGACAAAGATGCCTTTATTGCGGCATGGAAATCCTCCGGCGGCAATATCAGCAAGCTGGCAGGCATGCTGGATGTCAGCCGCGTAACCTTGTACCGTTACCTTAAAAAATATGATTTGACTCCGAAAACAGGAAAAAATAATTAATACCGGCGGCAGCCTGCGTTGAATTTTTATATCGGCGCAGCCTGCCGTTTGTTTTTAGGCATATGAGGCTGCAAATATAAAAGCGCCGTCAGTAAATGTTGCAATTATTTAAAAAGTGCGGCGGGTGTGCGTCTTTAACAGCATAGCACAATGTGTTATAATTATACTGTTATAGAATGTTTTAAATTAAATTTGTGAAAATATACCAGCAAGGAGCGGAGCAATGAATAAAAAACTTTTGGCAGCCGTATGCCTGGCGGCAGCAGCAACCTTAAACACTGCCTGGGCAGAAAACTATACCAGCGGCGACGGGCGTTATGCCGAGCCGGATTTTGACAGGCAGATGACGCAGGCGGAAGCCGAAAACGTGAAAGCCGACGGCAAAACAAGAAGCGGCGAAGAAATTGATGCCGCGCAGTCGGAGCCTTTGCCGATAACCATGACCGGCGATTATGCAAGTTATGATTCTGTAAGCGGCGATTTTGTTGCCGAGGGCAATGTTGTAATTACGCAGGGCAACGAAACTTTAAAAACCGTGCGTGCCGAAGGCAACATGAAAACCGGCGATGTGTGGCTGAAACAGGGCGGCACGCTGGTGGAACCCAAAAGTACAATGAACGGCGAATGGGCTTATTATAACTTTAATACCAAAACCGGCGAAATTAAGAAAATTGAAGGGCAGGGCGGCAAAGACTTTTTCCGCGCTCCGCATGCCACAATATATCCTGATAAAATGGTAATGGACGAAGGCGGCGAAATGACACGCTGCCCGGCAGTAGAACATTCTCCGTGCCTTTTGATTACGGCTAAAACTTTTGAAATTTACCCGAAAGAAAAAATGGTAGCGCATGATGTAAAAGTTTATGTTAAAGGCACCCACGTTTATTCACGTGACAGATGGGTAAATGAACTTGGTGATGAAGGCGCATCGCGCTTAATGCCTACCATTGGTTATGACGGCGATGATGACAAAGGTATGTATATCCGCCTGCGCTATGATTATAACATTGACCAGAACACGACTTTAAAAGTGGATTTGCCTTACTACAGCCAGGGGCATTTTAAGCCTGTCGCTGAGGTAAAGCACGACCAGCGCAATTACTACCTTACTTACCAGAGCGGCTGGTTTGAAGAAGACGATGAATGGGTAGATAAAAAGAACGATGTCGGTTTTTACTATAAACCGCATTATTTTATTGACGGCATTCCTGTAACTTATAATTTTTATGCTCACAGAGGCCTGTGGAAAAATGAAGAAACAGGTGTCCAGAGCTGGCATACAGAATATGGTGCATATCTGAGTCATGACCGTATTTATTTGTTCAATACTAAAAATACTTTTCTTGATTTAACGATTGGTAAAAAGTGGGTTGACGAAAGTTTAACAGATGAAACCCGTTCTACAATGATGTATTATGGTACGTTGGGACAAAAGTTGGGCAGCAAATGGTATACCTGGGCCGGTTACTACCGCGAAAAAACGACCAGTAATTTGTATGATTTAGGCCAGCCGGATATGGAGCGCGAGCTGCGTAACGGCATTAGTTATAGACCTGACGACAGAAATACTTTCAGCATCGTAAATCGTTATGATACTGGTAAACATGAAAATTACGAAACTACTTATACGTGGACGCACCGTTTCTGCTGCTGGGCAATCAGTTTTGAATATGAGCAGGAGCATTTTGACGGCGGCGACAGACAATGGAATATTAGATATGAGTTTCTGAACTGGTAAGAGGTGAGTTATGGATATCATCAAAACACGTTTTGAAGAACATATTGCTTTAGCGCAGCTTGTTGCGCAAAGTGAAATAATGCAGCAGGTGGCTGATGCCGCTGCCATTATTAAAAAAGCACTGGCAGGCGGGCACAAGGTTCTGTTCTGCGGTAATGGCGGCAGCGCAGCTGACAGCCAGCACCTGGCGGCCGAATTTGTAGGACGCTTTCAAAAAGAACGCAAAGGCATTGCCGGTATTGCGCTTACCGTCGATACTTCCATCTTAACAGCGGTTGCCAACGACTATGGCTATGACCGCGTGTTTTCACGTCAGGTAGAAGCTCTTGGGCAGCAGGGCGACGTGCTGGTTGGCATTTCTACCAGCGGCAACAGCAAAAATGTGCTGGCGGCAATTGCCGAAGCCAAGGCTAAAGGCATGCAGTGCATTGGCATGACGGCGCAGGGCGGCGGCAAAATGAAGGACGAATGTGACATCTGCATTGCCATTCCCTGCCCGGTAACGGCGCGAGCACAGGAAATGCACATTTTAATCGGCCATATAATCTGCGAACTGGTGGATGGTGAATAAATTGTCACAACTCAGCTGCACAAAATTTTTAGCAGAAAAAATACAACAATTAAAAATTGCCGTTATCGGCGATGTAATGCTGGACCGGTATTTTTACGGCGACGTAAAACGCATTTCGCCGGAAGCGCCGGTGCCTGTAAATAAGGTAACGCGCATTACTTCCGTGCTTGGCGGTGCGGCAAATGTTGCGGCCAATCTGGCGCATCTGGAGTGTAAGGTTTATGTTGGCGGCGTTACCGGCGATGACGAAAACCGCCGCCTGCTGGAAGGCATGATGGCAGAAGCCGGCATTGATTACAGCGGGCTGATAAAATCGGATAAGCGCTCTACCATTACCAAAATGCGCATATTGGGCGCCAAGCAGCAAATGCTGCGCCTTGATTTTGAAGAAGTAGGCGACCTGTTTGAAGATGAAACGGAGCGCCTTTCAGAGTGGCTGTTAAACCTTATTGACAGTGGGCTGGATGGCATCGCCGTTTCGGACTATGCCAAAGGAGTATGCTCGCATAACTTTCTGCAGTGGGTAATTAAAACAGCAGGGGAGCATAAAGTTCCTGTACTGGTTGACCCCAAGGGTGCGGACTGGACGAAATACAGCGGCTGTGATTTTATTACGCCGAACTTAAAGGAAATGTGCGAAGCTGCGCATGAAACCGTGCCTAACGAGGATGAACCGGTATTGCGTCTGGCGCGTGCCGCTGCGGCGCAGTATGATATAAAAAATGTAGTTGTAACCCGCAGCGAAAAAGGCATGACGCTGGCAGGACGGGACGGGCTTATTATTAATGCTCCGGCAACGGCACTTGATGTGTTCGATGTTTCCGGCGCAGGCGACACGGTTGCGGCAACGCTGCTGGCCGGTGCGGCAGGCGGGCTGGCACTGGAGGATGCCGTTTACATGGCAAACCGCGCGGCGGGCATTGTTGTTGGCAAAGTTGGCACATACCCCGTACACCGCGACGAACTTTTAAAGGATTTGCTTGCCGAGCAGCGTAAGGACGGTTACGGTTACCGTACGCTCAGCTGGCAGGAAATCGAATCGCTGGCCAATACCTGGCGTGCCTGCGGCGAAAAAATTGTTTTCACCAACGGCTGCTTTGATATTCTGCATGTCGGGCATGTTTCGTATCTGGAACAGGCTGCACGCCTTGGCAGGCATTTAATTGTCGGGCTTAACACGGATGCTTCCGTAAAACGCTTGAAAGGCGCAACGCGCCCGCTGAACCACGAGCTTGACCGTGCACGCGTGCTGGCGGCTTTGGCCTGCGTTGATGCTGTTGTACTGTTTGGCGAAGATACGCCAACAGAACTTGTGAAAAAAATCCGCCCCGATATTTTGGTTAAGGGCGGCGATTATAAACCTGAAGAAGTAGCCGGGCGTGAATACGCCGGTGAAGTACAGATTATAAAATTTGAGGACGGTTATTCTACAACCGGGTTATTAGAAAAAGTAGCGCAGCTTGTAAAGGAGGGCAAATTATGATTATTGTAACCGGCGGTGCCGGCTTTATCGGCAGCAACATTGTTAAAGGCCTTAACGAACGCGGACGCGACGATATCCTTATCGTTGATAACCTTACCAACATGGTAAAATTCAAAAACATTCAGGGCTTAAAGGCTTTGGATTATATGGATAAAATTGATTTTGCCGAAGCACTGAAAGCAGGCAAATTCAATCATGAAAAAATTGACGTTATTTTCCACGAGGGCGCATGCAGCGATACCATGGAATACAACGGCAAATACATGATGCAGAACAACTTTGAATATACCAAAAATTTAATGCACTTTGCAGCAGACAGAAAAATTCAGATGATTTACGCTTCTTCCGCTTCTACCTACGGCAGCGGTGCACACGGCTTTACCGAAAAACCGGAGTGCGAGGAAGCGCTGAACGTTTATGCGTTCTCCAAACTTTTCTTTGATAACTATGCCCGCCGTTATTTTGGCAAAACCGGCAGCCAGCTTGTTGGCCTGCGTTACTTTAACGTTTACGGCCCGCAGGAAAACCACAAAGGCAAAATGGCCTCCATGGTATTCCAGATGTATAACCAGTGGAAAGCCGAAGGCAAGGTTAAACTGTTTGAAGGCATTGACGGCTACGGCAACGGCGAACAAACCCGTGACTTCATTTATGTAAAAGATGTTGTAAAAGTAAACTTCTTCTTCTGGGATCATCCGGAACTGAGCGGCGTTTACAACTGCGGCACAGGTCATGCGCATACTTTCAACACGCTTGCCAAAGGCGTGCTTAAACATTTCGGCAGCGGCACGCTGGAATACATTCCGTTCCCGGATGTTTTGCGCGGCAAATATCAGAGCTATACGCAGGCAGATACCACGAAACTTCTGGAAGCAGGTTACGACGGCGGCTTTACCGATATTGACGATGCGGTAGCCGAATACTGCGCACTTTTGGATAAGACCGGCGGGTATTACAAATATGAAGCTTAAGGCTGCATTTTTTGACCGCGACGGCGTTTTAAACGTTGATAAATCTTACTTATACAAAATTGAAGACCTGGAATGGATTGACGGCGCCAAAGAAGCGCTGGCCTATCTTACCAAAAAAGGTTACACAATTTTTGTTGTTACCAATCAGAGCGGTATAGCTCGCGGCTATTATAATATTGGCGATATGCAGAAGCTGCATAATTATATGGCGCAGCAGATTGCAGAGGCAGGCGGCAAAATAGAAAAATTTTATTACTGTCCGCATCTTCCCGGCGGTGCCGTGGCGGAGTTTGCCGTGGAGTGCGATTGCCGCAAACCCAAGCCGGGCTTGATTCTGCGTGCTTTTGAAGAATACGATATTGATAAGGATACTGCCTTTTTAATCGGCGACAAGCCGCGTGATGTGGAATCCGCAGAAGCGGCAGGCATTAAAGGATACCTATTTGAAGGCGGCAGTTTACTTGATTTTGTTAAAGAGATAGCGTGAGATGGAATATAAAAATATTTTACTTATTAAAATGAGCTCGCTGGGCGATATACTGCACTCGCTGCCGTTTGCGGACGCGCTGCGCAGGCGTTACCCAAAAGCGAAAATAACGTGGCTGGTGCACCCGCAGTTTGCAGGCTTTTTGCCTGACCCGCCCGTTATTGACGAAGTTATTTATTTTGATAAGGTAAAATTTAATAAAATGGGCCTTTGCGATAAGCTGCATTATTTCAGGGAAATGCGCGCGCTGCTGCACTCCAGACACTTTGATTTGGTGATTGATTTGCAGGGGCTGTTTAAAAGCGCCGTGCTGGCAGCAATAAGCGGCTGCAAGAGCCGCATAGGCTACTGCGAAATGCGCGAAGGAAGCAGGTTCGTCAGCCGCCCAATCTGCGGCAGTCACAGCAAAGACCATGTTATCGAGCGTTATCTGGATGTGGCGCGTTATCTTGGCGCAGAAGTAAGCGAAATACATTTTCCGCTGCCGGATTTGACGAAGGAAGCTGCAGCCGTTGCGGAAAAACTTAAAAATAAAGGCCTGCACGGCGAATACGTTGTAATGGTGCCCGGTGCGCGCTGGGAAACCAAAGTGTGGCCGCCGGAAAATTACGCCAAGCTGGCACAGATGATTATTAAAAGCGGCACAAGCGTAGTGCTGGCAGGCGGGCCGGATGACGCACCGAAGGGCGAAGAAATCGTCAAAGGCTGCCAATCGGGCAAGCTGATTAATTTAATCGGGCAAACATCGCTGCGCGAACTGGCAGCGCTGATTAAAGGCAGCGTATTTTATATCAGCGGCGATACAGGGCCGCTCCACTTTGCGGCGGCGCTTAAAAAGCCGCTTATAGCCATGTATGGGCCTACCAAGGCAGACCGCACAGGCCCGTACGGAAGCAAAAACAGTACAGTAATTATCAGCCCGGCCAAATGTGCAGGCTGCTTAAAAAAACATTGCAGCAACTGGCACTGCACGTACGATATTACACCGGAAATGGTGTACGGGCATTATATAAAAAAGCGTGGTGAAACAAATGGTTGAGCTTAACGGCAAAAAAATACTGGTTACCTTTTTAATGCATCTTGGTGATTTAACGCTGACGACGCCGTTTATTCATGCGCTGCGCAAGGCTGTGCCGGACAGCCATATTGCCATGCTGGTGGATGAAAAGTTAAAAGACGTAGTGCTTTTCAATCCCTATCTTGACGAAGTAATTACCATCGACAAAAAAGGGCGCGACAACAGTATTCTGGCATTAATTGCTTGTGCGCGCCATTTAAGCAAGCATAAATTTGATGTATTGATAAACCTGCATCCTAACGAAAGATGCTCTTTTATTGATGCGCTGACCAGTGTTAAACTGCGTACCGGCACAACTCATACCATTTTTAAATGGCGCTGGGATGTGTTTACGCCGCTTGACCGCACTATGCACGCGGCGGATATGTATCTTGATGTGCTGAGGCAGCTGGGCGTTCAAAATCTGACGCACAACGGGCTGGAGATTTTCCCCGGCGAGCGCCATATCGAAGAAGCCAATACTTTTTGGAAGGAACACGGCGTAATGCCGGAGGATAAGCTGATTGGCTTTAATATCGGCAGCGCGGTGGTTACCAAACGCTGGGCGCCAGAGCGTTTTGCCGAGGTGGCCGACCATTTTGCAAACAGCGGCTACAAGGTTGTGTACTTTGGCGGCGCTATGGACGAAGAAATGGTGCAGGACGCCGTCAGCCACATGAAAACAACGCCGGTTATCGCAACGGGCGCATTTGGCATCGGGGGTTTGGCCGCAGCTATGCGCAGGTGCAGCCTGATTATCACTAACGACAGCGGTCCGATGCACGTTGCCATCAGCCAGAAGGTGCCCATTGTGGCAATGTACGGACCCAGCAACCCCAAACTGTACGGGCCTTACACCAAAGACGCCGTTATTGTAACCGCACAGCCGCCGTGCCAGGGCTGCGCTGGCGGCATGAAGCATAAATGCGACGATATGCAGTGCATGACGCGCCTTACCGTAGCGCAGGTTATCGAAGCGGCAGAGAAAATGTTGGAAAATAGATAGGCAGTTAGTTTTAATTTTGCTAGGTCAGTAGGAGTAAAAAATGAAAGTACAAATTAATGAAGAATCTGCTAAAAAATTTACACGGCAGTATTTTGAAAAACAAAAAATTGTACAAAAAACATATGAATATAAATATGCCTCCGGCGATAAGCCTATGATGCATATAGCTTTTAATATAGATATTAATTTTTTTATGCCGACAGGCGTAACTATTACTTCTATCTTGGAAAATAATAAAGATATGAATTTTACTTTTCATATTTTTACGGATGAGGCAGACGAAAAAGATTTACAAAAAGTAAAACAAACTGCTGAAAAATATAAACAAAACTGCATTGTCTATATTATGGATATGGAACCTTTCAGCCATTTTCATATTAAACATGCGCGTTTCAAACGCGTAAGTTTTTTCCGTTTATATATGCCTAAGGTTTTAAAGAAAGTAACAGATAAGTTCTTATATATTGATGCTGATTTGATTTGCATTAACAGTATGCGTCCTTTTATGGAAATTGATTTGGGTGATAAAATTTTAGCTGCAGCAGCTGATTTACCTGAAGCTTCACATATGCGCAGCACTTATCTTGGTTTAAATAGCGGTAAATATCTTAATTCCGGTGCATTATGGATTGATGTAAATAAGTGGGACGCCAATAATATAACAGAGAAATGTTTTGCTTATCAGGGAGTCCCGGCTGAGAAATTTACTTGTCATGACCAGGATGTTTTAAATCTTGTTATGGATGGAGATATAAAATTTATTGATGACAGATTTAATCATTTGGGATTTGATGGCAGTAAAGTTCCCGAAGGATGCATTATTTATCATTTCTCCGGACGCGAAAAACCATGGGATATTGCTTTAACAGAATATGATAAATTATGGCGTAAATATTTGGAAATTTCTTTCTGGGATAATATTGATGATCCTTTGCCGCCTAAAAAGCCTAAAAATTACCATAATTATAAACAAGCAGGTAAATTTTATTCCAAGCATGGTGAAACTATAAAAGCAATAAAATGTTATTTCTGGTATACAGTACTAAAAATAAGGTTTAAATTATAAAAAAATGGAGCATATCAATAATTGATATGCTCCATTTTTTACTTAATAATTTTATAAACGCCAGAAGCGGTATCCTTTTGTATGTAATTCTTCAATATTGCAAAGATTTTTTATATCAATAATTACTTTTTCACCGTTTGGCATTTCCCTAAAGAAAGTATTGATTTTATCTAAACCGAGTTCGGCAAATTCTTTATGGGCAACAGCCAAAACAATACAGTCAAGTTCTTTTATTTCGCCCATGGTATTTAATCTAATTTTGTATTCCCGTTCAACTTCTGCTGCATCAGCCCATGGGTCAACAACAAGAGGGTCAATACCATATTCATGTAACCGTTTGATGATATCTACAACTTTTGAATTACGGACATCCGGGCAGTTTTCTTTAAAAGTAATACCTAAAATGGCAATTTTTGCATTTTTTACAACTTTACCGGCTAAAACAAGCTGTTTAATAATTGCATCAGCGACGAAGCTGCCCATACCATCATTTACCTGACGCCCTGAAAGTATAATCTGGCTGTGGTAACCAAGTTTTTCTGCTTCATAAACAAAATAATATGGGTCAACGCCAATACAGTGGCCGCCAACTAAACCGGGGCGGAATCCTAAAGCATTCCATTTTGTATTCATAGCATCAACAACTTCGTTTGTATCAATACCCATTTTGTCAAAAGCCATAGCTAGTTCATTCATGAAAGCAATATTTATATCACGCTGGCTGTTTTCAGCAACTTTAGCAGCTTCGGCAACTTTGATGCTTGATGCTTTGTGTACTCCGGCCTTTATTACAAGTTCGTAAACAGAAGCAATTGCTTCAAGGGTGTCTTTATCCATGCCGGAAACAATTTTTTTAATGTTTTCCAAACGATGAAGTTTATCACCAGGGTTAATACGTTCCGGCGAATAGCCGATTTTAAAATCCACGCCGCATTTTAAGCCGGATTCTTTTTCCAAAATAGGTATGCAAATATCTTCCGTAACACCCGGATAAACGGTAGATTCATAAACTACAACAGAACCTTTGGTTAAGTTTTGCCCTAAAATAGTACTTGAACCGATAATAGGTTTAAAATCAGGTGTTTTATCCTGATTAATAGGCGTAGGTACGGCGATAATATGAAATTTGGCTTTACGCAAATCTTCCGGATTAGTAGTAAATTGAATAGTTGTATTTTTTATTGCATCGTCGCCGACTTCTTTAGTGGGGTCAATGCCTGATTTGTATAAATCAATTTTAGCGCTGTTTAAATCGTAGCCAATTACATTTAAATGTTTGGCAAAAGCAACGGCTAATGGCATGCCAACATAGCCAAGGCCAATAACAGAAAGATTTGCTTTTTTATTCATTAAATCGTCATAAATTTTAAGCATTGGTAAAATCTCCTTTTATTCCCCATCTGTTGATGGCTTCTTTTTCAGTAATAAATTCTTCAGGATTTCGTATATTTTTAGTTAAATAAGTATAACGTTCCCAACTTGCTTTATCAATTAATCTGCGATAAGTATACCCGGCGGGAAAATCGGTACTATGCCATGCAAATGCATGGGTCAAAATTTGCAGTTTGTCATATTTATTGCTTTTTATAGTATCAATAGGATTATCACGCCAAAAGAAGCGTGAATCTGAACAGTACTTAAATTCCTTAAAAAATACATTTGAGTAAGCGTTTATCATACCATCAAAAGTGAGATTGTTTTCCAAAACTTCCGGAGCAGGGCGGTGAAATGATAATAAATCAACAGGAGCATCCAGAATATTTTCCAAAATGCTTTTTTCTTTTTGAATTGAAGCGGCCATATCTCCTTCGTAGGCTGTAGTATCGTAATGCAGTCCAATGCCGAAACCTCGTTTTAGCATATCTTTAAGCATAATCCGGTTTTCTTTCAGCATTGGGTTATAAAAACCGGTTGCCAAAAGTACAAAGTAGGTTGATTTTACGCCGAGCGAATCTTCAAACAGCGAAAAATTATAGCTGTCTTCAATAGAAAAATCAATATCATGCCTTAAAATTGCCGGTCGTTTAAATTGTTTGTAATTTTTAAAATCAGCAATTTCGTAATGATTTTCATGTAACAAATCAACGATATTTTTATATGTTGCATAACTAAAGTCCATGTCAAAGCTCCTTAAACACACTTTAAATAAATTATATAACTAAATTTGCTTATTGGCAATTATTGAAATAAGCAAAAAAGCATCTTATATTAAAGATGCTTTTGCAAAAACTTTATTATTTGATTTCTTCAATAAGTTTTTCTGATAAATGAGATGCGTATTTATTACGTAAAACTTCTAAAAACATTTTCCAGCGGCGGAGAATTTTTGTATGAGCAAAATATTTAAAATGATATTCTAATGGTATTAAAACAGCACTGCCCATATCGTTTACAATACGTACACGGTAAGTATTTTCATCTGTTTTTTGAAATAAAATATTTTCAGGGAATAAAACCATTGTTATGATTTCGTTTTTATATAGTTTTTCTTTTAATTCTTTTAAAAGGCGGACAATTAAACTATAATTTTGTGAGAATAAGTTTAAATCTGTTATAAAATCTTCTAATGTTTGAGTTCTACCATTATTATAGTCGCGAATAATTTCAAATACATAACCTGTACCTAAATTTGTATTAACTTTTCCAAAATATTTGCGTAAAATACTATAATCTTTATGCCGCCTTTTTAAAACATCAATATAGTTTATTTCACGAATAAGATCCTTTTGTCCTCCTTCGTTGTAGGCGATTTTAATGCATAGATTTTTATTATGAGGATGTAAAAAACATTTTTTGTGAGAGCCTTGTCCATATAGTAAACTGTCATCAAGCTGAATAACTTCTTTATTATGCATAAAATACTCCAATTTCTTAAATAAAAAATTCGTTAATATAAGTATAGGTAATTTTAATAATATACTTTTATTGTAAAGCTAATATTGTAAAAAAGCAAATATTTTAATAAAGATTTGCTTTTTTATGTTATAATTAAATGGGTGTTATAATGAAAAACAATTTAACAGTAGTAATTTTAACTAAAAATGAAGAAAAAACAATAATGCAAGTTATACAAAATGCACAAAACTGTGCTGATAATGTTTTAATTATTGATTCCGGCAGCACAGATAAAACTGTTAAGTTTGCCGAAAGCTGCGGCGCAAAAGTAGTTTACCGTGCGTGGGATAATGACTTTGCAGCGCAGCGTAATTTTGCTTTACAGCACGTAACAACGCCGTGGGTTTTGTACATGGATGCGGATGAATTTTTAGATGCGGATCTTATTGCTGCGATAGAAGAAGCGCTTACTAAAAATGAAGAAAAGCAGTATTCTATGCTGCGGCGCATACATGCTTTTGGTTTTAAATATAAACACGGTATTTTTAAACCGGATGAAGTTATAAGAATGTTTCGTACAGATAGAGTTCATTGGGAAGGAAAAGTGCATGAACGCCCAATATGTGAAATGCCTAAAGAACGTTTAAAAGGTTATATTGAACATTATACCTATGAAAATTGGCAGGACTGGTGGGATAAAGCCGGACATTATACATCTATCTGGGCTGAAGATGCTTATAAAAGAAATAAAAAAGCAGGTGTAGGCAGTGCATTTTTGCATGCATTATACGGCTTTTTTAGGGCTTATATTATAGAATTAGGTTTTATAGATGGGTGGAGTGGATTATATTCAAGTTTGCAGCATTTTATTTATACTATGATGAAATATTTAAAACTGAATGAACTGCAAAGAAAAAATGGTAAGGCTGATTAACAGCCTTACCATTTTTAATTGTTATCATCGTCTTTAATCCACATTCGGCCAAGATCAGTTTTTAGCATATCACGTGTATATTTATATTTGGATGAAGCTAAACTGTTTGTTTCATCATAATGGTTTGATTTAACATCAAATATTCCGCAAACTAATTCATAAATAAGGTCATTAGTAAAATGTTTATTTTGATTATCTGATAAAGCCGTAAATATATTAGTATGTTTTTCAATATATTCGTCTGAAAAGTAAGTAAACATCGGTATTCGTACTGTACCAAATCCATCAAAGTTTGGAGAACGTCTTTTATCTGGTATTACTGCATGGTCAGAAAAATATAACATTGCCTGTAAGTTTAGTTTTTGTTTGCCGTATTTCCAAATTTTTTGCAGAATATAGTCTGTATAACGAATAGAATCGATATAGTTAGGAATTAAATCATATTTTTCGGGTTCGCTAAATTTAGCAAAATTTTGCGGATAACGGTTAATAAAATTAAAATGGTTACCTTTTAAGTGGAAAACTACAAAATTATTTTTAGTAGGGTCAATTTCGTCTAAATATTCAAGTAATGCTTCGTCATACTGTACCAGATTAAGGTTTTGTTTAGTCCATTTTGACGTTTCACAAGTATTGGCTATAATTGTTACCGCTGTAGAAGAATCACCCAAATTTCCCTGGTTGCTGTACCAATATGTAGTATAGCCTGCTTTATGGGCAATATCAATTACAGAACATGATGAATAAAATTCTTTGGTGTTATATTGATTAATTTCTGTTAATGCATTTGACAAACAAGGAGCTGTTGAAGCGATGCAGGAATAAGCGTGTGGAAATAAAATAAAATGTTTATCAGTTTTTTTAGCAGAAAGCCATGGGGTAGTTTCTACCGGATAATCTGCAAAAGCACTCATATAATCACGGGATTCAGATTCACCTATGACCATAATAATTGTTGAAGGCTTGTCAAAAGGTTCACCATTTTGAGTAACTTCTAAGTTTTTTACACGTTCGTTTAAATTTTCTTTATAAAGATGTATTGATTTTAAATATTTTTTTACGTCAAGATATAATTCTATAATACCGGTTCTTACGAATACACCTTGTTTTTTGGCAGTAGCTCCGTTCTTCCAAAGATAATAAGTTAAAAATGCGGCAATGGCAAAAATAATTCCAATATAAATAATGTTTAGATTTATTGGAGAAAATATTAAATTGGCATGAATGAAAATAGCGTAAGCCGCAATTGATAACATTACAACTGAGAGATTAAATAAGAACGGAAAAGATTTGATGAATTCTATAGTTTCATTAATATAAGTTTCTTGAATTAACGTAATGCCGTTTTCGTTTATGCAGGAACCGTAGAGATAGTAATATATCCATTGAGCAACTGGGATAAGGAAGATAAAAAATTCAATTGTAGCAATAACTGGAAGAAAAACAAAAGGAAGTAAATTAAAATTAATTACTAATATTTTCAAGCTCATTATCCAACCAATAACATAAAGGCCGAAAACAGTATCTAAATGAAATCCAAAGTCAGATGAATTTTTGCGGTATGTTATAAAATATAAAAATGGATATGTAATAATCCAGGCTATGCCGGTAATAAAGCTGGTTAGAAACATAGGTGAAGTTAACGGTACATTAGCTAAAGCTACAGGAAGTACCGCTAATATGGCGCATGGTATAAAACGCCGCAGCTGTAAATATTCTGCCTTATGTCCTAAGCCATGCGAAACAGAAACATAAAATAAATACGGAAGTACATATAATGCAAGCATTAAAATAAGGTATTTGGTATCCATCGCTTTTCCTTTCAAATTTCAGTTATATTTTAGACATTGTCAATAAAATCCATATTAGTATTATAATTTCTTTTTTCAAACAAGTAAAGATACTGAATTTAACGTTTAAGTGTGGTAAAATTATAATAACATGTTAGATTACTAAGGATGATTTTATGAATGATAAAATAAATATTGTATTTGCTTCTGACGATAATTATGCTCAGCACATTGCCGTTGTTATAGCATCAATTATGGCTAAAACAAAAGAAGAAGTTTGTTTTTTTGTAATTAACGATAATATTTCGTCAGAAAAGATAGCGAAGTTAAAAAATACTGCAGTTAAACTTAATACAACCGTAGAATTTATAGCTGTACAGGAAGCACAGTTTAAAAATGTTTATTTAAGCGGTCATGTAAGCAAAGCTGCTTATTTTAGGCTGGCATTAGCAGATATAATGCCTGATGATATTGAAAAAGTAATTTATTTAGACGTTGATTTATTAGTTTATGACGATGTAAAAAATTTATGGCAGAATGATATAAAAAAATATGCATTGGCTGCTGTACCTGATTTTGGCATTATGGCGTCTAATAGATTATGCAGGCAAAAAAAAGAAGTTATAGGCTTGCCAAAAGGAAAAGAGTATTTTAATTCAGGTGTTTTGCTGATAAACTTAAAAAAATGGCGCCAAGAAAATTACACTAAGCAGATTTTAGATATTATTCATAAAAATCAATTTCCGCATCATGACCAGGATGCGCTGAATAAGCTTTTTATGAATAACTGGCTGACTCTTGATTTACGTTGGAACATTATACCTCCTGTATACAATTTGTTCCCCAAAGTGTTATTTAATAAATTTTTCAGAAAGCAAGCGCTTGAAGCAAAACGCAACCCTGCTATTGTACATTATGCAGGGCGTTACAAGCCGTGGGAATTTACTTTATATAAAGGATTTAATGATATATATTACAAATATTTAAAGAAAACGGATTTTGCGGACGAAAGAATGCCGCAGCCAAGCAAGAATATGAAAGGTAAATCCATAACAAGGCAGTTAATAAGGCTAAAAATTGCAAACTTTTGGACTAAAATATTATGAAAGGTAAAAATTAAAAATGGCTGAAAAAATTTACAGAAATATTTTAGTAGATGCAATGATGCATTTAGGCGATTTAATACATGCAACATCAGTAATACCTTTGTTAAAGGAACTTTATCCGGGTTGCAAGGTATCATTTTTAGTAGAACCTGGATTAGTTGGTTTATTTGAGAACATAGATGGAGTAGAACATGTTATTCCCTACAGCTATAAAAGTAAGGGTGATTACTTAGCTGTTTTTAAAATGGGTAAAGAATTAAAAAAATATAATTTTGATTTATCCATATCATTAGACCCACGTACAAGGCTGGCAGCCATGATGTGGATTGCTAATATACCAACAAGAGTAGGGTCTCGCAGTATTTTTTGGAATGAATCCGGTATAGAATGCTTTTTCTTTACAGATTATGTAGAATGGGAAAGTTATATTTGCAAAGAACATCCTGCAGCAGAAAATTTCCAAAAATTAATTAAACTTTTTGCTGGCGCGGATGATGATGAATTTTATAAACCTAAGTTTGCAGTGCCGCAAAAAAGCAATATTGATTATATTAAGTGTAAATTAAACGAATTGCCAAAAGCAGATTTAAAAATTGCATTTTGTGTAAAAACTGTTGATGAAGCCCGTAATTGGGCTCCGGAACGGTTTGCAGAATTGATGAATAAAATTATTGAAAAATATAAAGCTGATATTATTATTACAGGCGTTAAAAGTGATAATGATACGGCAGAACAAATTATTGCTTCTGTCAAAGATAAAAATAAAATTTTAAATTTATGCGGAAAAACAAATTTAACACAATTAAATGCACTTTTTAGTAAAATGGATTTTCTCATTAATTTTGACAATGGAATGGGGCACTTTGCTGCTGCGGCTGGATGCCCAACTATTACTTTATTCAGTAATGCTCTGCCTATGCAGTTTACACCGCTGCATGATAAAACATTAATTGTACAAAGTGAATTGGATTGTGTTGTAAACTGCAATAAAAAGATTCGTAAAACCTGTGGGTTAAAATGTTTAGAATCAGTTACTGTTGATAAAGTTATGGAAAAAGTTGATATGATGATAAAAAGTTTATAAAAATAGATTTAGTTTATAGGAGATATATTATGGAAAATAACACATTTCCTAAAGTTGCTGTTGGTGTTTGTACTTATAACCGTTCTAATGATTTAAAACGATTGTTAGATTCTCTAAAAAAATTAAATTATCCTAATTTTGAAATTATTGTTGTGGATAATAATTCTAATGATGATACTGAACAAGTTGCAAAAAGTTTTTCTAACGTAAAGTATGTAAGAGAAGAACGGCAAGGATTGGCGTATGCAAGAAATAAATTATTAGATACTTGTGATGAAAGCATAGAATTTTTGGGCATATTAGATGATGACGAAACGGTAAATCCTGATTGGATAGAAAAAATGTTAGAATGTTTTAACTTAGACCAAAGAGTTATTGCTGTTGGTGGTCCTTATTTACCTGTTTTTGAAATTAAACCGCAGTGGTGGATGCCTATGGATTTTCACGCGTATAATGTAGATATAAAAGGTTGTAATGTATATAATAATATTGGAATACCCGGTGGTAATGCCATGATTAAAATAAAAGAAGCGAAAAAAAGAAATGTTAAATTTAATACTTCTTTAGGATATAATGGCACTCTTTTATTATCAGGAGAAGATAACGAGTTTTTCGATAATCTTGTGAGAAAAGAAGATTTGAGGGGATTTACCGAATTCGCGCCTATAATTCATTATATACCAAAAAATAAAATGCTATTTAGTTGGTTTTTAAAAAGATTTTTCTATGAGGGGGTTACTCAATATTATAGATTTGGTAAAAAAATATACTATAAAAGTATTTTTCAATTACCTTTAAGATTTCTTAGGCTATTTATAACTTTATTTACTTTTAAACGTGAAAAAATAGTTGAACGTTTTTTTAAATTAGTAATGAATATAGGAACCGTTATAGCACCATTAATATTATAAATTTGTGTAAATATTAGGAGAGCATTATTTGTCATGAAGGTTTTTTCTTTAGAAAAATTTAGAATATTGTTAATTGCATTATTGCCTATTGCTGTAATGTCATATGATATGGCTTTTACAAATGCTTTATTTTATATTTCTGCTGCTGTAGGGTTGTATACTTTAAAAACAGAAAAAGCTAAATGGTTGAATATAGAAAAAATAATACTTATATTATTGCTTTTGTGTTGTTGTGGCTTATTAATAAGTAATTTCTTTAGTGTTTATGATGCCGATAACAGTATTAAATGGGCAAGGCGATATTGTTATTGGATGCTTCCATTATTGTTAATGTATGGGCTTTGGTTTAATAACAATAATTGCCGAAAAGCTTTTATATATGGGGGTTTATTAGGCAGTTTCTTATTAATTGGTTATGCTGTGTACCAGAATCAATTTTTAAACATACAAATGGCATATAGTGTTACAACTAATCCTAATTCATATTCAGCAATAATTTGTATGGTATTCCCATTTGTTTTGTTTTATATAAAAAATAATTTGTTAAAAATTTTGACGGTAGGTATATATTTATATGGAATTATGATAAGTGGTTCCAGAGGCTCTTTTTTGGCTTTTTGTTTAGTTTTATTAATATATATTTATTTTTTAAAAAAACATACTGAGCATAAATTTACAAAAAAATATACTGCAATAATTTTATTATTTGTTATGATATTTGCTGGAATTGGAATAAATCAAATACAAAATAATAGTGTAACTATATTTTCGAGATTTCAAAATATGACAAAACAAAGTATATATAAAACCGACTCAGAGAGAATTTATTTGTGGCAGTCCTCTTTTAAAATGATAAAAGATTATACTTGGCATGGAGTTGGTTTACGTAATTTTAATAAAGTTTATATTGATGGCAACTATATTAATCCTAATGCCAAAGAGCCTGATTTACAATCACCTCATAATATTGTTTTACATTACTTAACCGAAATGGGAATAATTGGAACAGTACCTTTTGTGGTTTTATTTGGATATTTGTTTTTATGGTGTAAAAGGAATATAGATAATGTATTAGCGATAGGATTGCTGTCTTCTTTATTTGTTATTTGTTTAAATAATATGGTTGATTATCAGTTTATTGTAAAACAGTATTATCAATTATTTTGGCTGATATTAGGTGCAGTGATGGCTGATGTATATTTTTGTAGGAAGATAAAATGAAAGAAGAATTGCCTTTAATTAGTATAATTGTACCTGTATATAATGTTGAACTTTATATTGAAACGTGCATCAAAAGTTTAATTGAGCAGACATATAAAAATTTAGAAATAATAATAATTGATGATGGCTCTGATGACAATAGTTTAAATATATGTAAGCAGTATGCTTTAAAAGATAAAAGAATAAAATTAATACATCAAAAAAATTCAGGCGTGTCTGCAGCACGTAATAAAGGCATCGGGGCAGCTGCTGGTGATTATATAGGCTTTGTTGATGCTGATGATTACTGCGATAAAAATATGTTCAAATATCTTTATGAGAGTTTAATAAAATATGAAGCAGATATTGCCTGCTGCCGTAGGAATGAAATAAAAAATAATAAAATTATTGATGTTACGGGATATTATTATAATGAAGATGAAAAAGTTCTTACAAAATTAGAAATGTTGAGCAGATATGTTCAGAGTATGGATTATTCTGTTGCGAATAAAATATACAAAAAAGATATTATAAAAAATTATATTTTGCCACATGACATTATTTTTGGTGAAGACTTTTTTACAGTTTTTAAATGGCTGAGTTGTGCGGAAAAAATAGTTTATTTAAAAGCACCTTTATATTTTAGAGTTAATAGAAATAACAGCTTAACTGGCAGCAATGAAAATTTGCAGCAAAAAATTAGTTGTTCATTACAGCAACTTAAATCTTTTCAAAAATATATTAACAATTATGATAAATCAATAATAAATAATTTTAATAAAAGATATATGCGTAGTCTGTATTCATTACGTTGCCAGCTGGAATCTACAGATACAAGCAGTATTATTTACGATAATTTGAAAAATGAAATTGAAAAAGAAATATGCAAATTCAGTGATTATAAAAATGTACTTAGCAAATCAAAAAAATTAAAATTATTTTTGTTGATAAACTTTAAACCAGGTTATAAGATAGTTGTATTATGGGAAAATATTTTCAAAAGAATAGACCGTTTTGTGAGAAGGTTTGCCAAATAAAATTAGGAGTTGTTATGTAATGAAAATTCTTTTGATGGATTTCTGGAATGTTGTAAATTCTACTGGTGGCGCGGAAAAAGTTTTATGCAATATGGCGAATGAATTTGTGAAACGTGGACACGAAATTTGTATTGTATGTTGTGACCCTATTGATGGTATACCATTCTTTTATTTAGATAACAGAGTAAAGTTTATTAATTTGAACGCTAGTGGAAAATACTGTAAAGGTTCCATAAAATTAAGAGCAGAACGAGAAATATTAAGATTTTTAGGTAAATTAGACAAAGATAAACTATATGTAAAAACAAGGTACGACAATAAAAAAGTTAAAGAAACTCTAAAGAATATTATTCAAGAATTTTTGCCGGAGATTATAATTACTTATGATCCGCGTTCTTTGATGTGCTTAGAATATTTAATTAAGCCTAATGTGCCGGTAATTGCAATGTTGCATATGCAAGCAGAATATTTTTTTAATAATGAAATAAGTAAAACATTGTTAGATTCTTTTAGAAGTGTTTCATGCATTCAGACTTTGATAAAAAAAGATTTAAAAATAGTAGAAGAATTTTGTCCAAGAGTTAGAACTGTATATATACCAAATGTTGTTTATATAGGAGAAAAAAATAAATTTAGTAATAAAAGAAATTTAAAAATAGTGAATGTAGGGCGTATTGATGGGAAACAAAAGAGACAGTTAAATTTAATTAAAGCGTTTAATGAACTTTATAAAGAGTCGGCAGATAATTGGGTAATTGAAATTATTGGTGGAACGAAGACAGAAAGCCAAGAAAATTATAAAAATAAAATTATTGAATATATTAAGGAACATAATTTAAAAGAAAGAGTAATTTTGCTTGGCGAAATAAAAAATGTTTCAGAAAAACTTCAAGAAGCAGATATTTTTGCATTTCCAAGTGCTTATGAAGGTATGCCATTAGCATTAACAGAAGCTATGGCAGCGGGATTGCCTTCCATAGGCTACAAATCGTGCCCTTCTGTTAATGAACTTATAATAAATGGGTATAATGGTTTTTTATGTGAAGATGGTATTGATGACTTTGCAGAAAAACTAAAAATCTTAATGCAGGATGCTGTACTGCGCAAAAAGATGGGAGAAAATGCACACGAGAGCATGAAGCAATTTGCTCCTGAAAAAATTTGGGATGAATGGGAAGATTTAATTAACAAAGTTGTAGAAGAAAGTAAAAAATAATTTAATTTATAAAGTTATCAAATGTTATAAATTCCGGAGCTTCACCATGCCGATAAAAATAATTAAAATCCTTCTTGCCGGGTTGTTTGCCGGACATTTGTTAAAAGCGAATAGAGTGCGTTCTGTAGCGCGGTTCAGCCGGGCAGGATGGGTCATGTTTTTTACGGCGGTTAAGTTTTTCTGGCTGGTGTTTAAGTATGCGCGGCAAAGGGATAAGGAACTAAAGAAAAAGCTTTAATGATTAACCTTATTTTAAATTTTTTACACTAGTAAGTTATAGTTAAGCAAAAGATAGTTGAGCAATATTAAATAAAATTATCTAAAGGAACACACCTATGCAAATCATAATTTCGCCGGCGAAGAAGATGCGTGTGGATAATGACGATATTGGCGCGGCGCATTTGCCGGTATTTTTAACGAAAACTGAAGAACTTTTAACTGCCCTGCGTGCGTTGGATTACAAAAGCCTGCAAAAGTTGTGGCAGTGCAACGATGCTATTGCGGAGCTTAATTACAACCGCTTACAGCGTATGGATTTGCGCCGCAATTTAACGCCTGCCGTTTTCAGTTACGATGGCTTGCAGTATCAGCATATTGCGCCGAATGTTTTGGATGAAGCCGCGTTAAAATATCTGGAAGGACATTTAAAAATACTCAGTGGGTTTTACGGAATTTTAAGTGCGTTTGACGGTGTTGTCCCTTACCGGCTGGAAATGCAGGCGCGGCTTGCCTGCGGCGGAGCAAAGAACCTGTATGCTTTTTGGGGCAGCAGACTGTATGATGAACTTGTTAAGGACGATAACGAAGTTTTAAACCTGGCTTCCAAAGAATACAGCAAAGCGGTGGAGCCTTACGTTACGGATAAAATCCGTTTTGTAACCTGCGTGTTTGGCAGCCTGCAAAACGGCAAAATTAAGGTTAAGGCAACGGAGGCCAAAATGGCGCGGGGCGAGATGGTGCGCCGCTGTGCGGAGGAAAACGTGCAGCACATTGATGAAGTGAAAAAATTTACCGTTAACGGTTACAGTTTTGCCGGAGAATTATCCTGTGCAAACGAGTTTGTTTTCTTAAAATAAAAATATTTAATCTGCCTGCGGCAAATGCTGCGGGCTTTTTTATTTATGTGGGTTTAAAAGAAATTGCTGACGGTATAAAACAGATTTAAGACATTATCTGCTCTTTTACTAATAGCATAGTTTACAATAATAATAGCATAGCATAAATCCACAGAAACCGGCATAAAATAAATACTTTTGTGGAAAAACAACTCAAAGTACAATATAAAAGAACAAAAATACACTAGAATTTAAAATAATTATACAAAACTTCTTGACAGAAATGTGAAGTTTTGCTATTTTATTAATAAAGTAAAGCAAAAAAGTAAACTAATTTGCTTGAAAACGGTATTTGTCTGCGCAGACAGATGAATACTGTTTTATTTTAATTTTATGAGGAGGAAAAATGATGGGTATTAAGGAAAATGCGTTTGCGTTTATTGATGCGCACCGCAATGAAATGCTGAAAATGTGGGAAGAACTGGTTAACATAGACAGCGGATCTGACTATAAACCCGGCGTTGATAAGGTTGTTGCCAAAGTGGCTGATATACTTACGGCTATGGGCGGAAAAACCCGCATTGTTGAACATGAGAAGGCAGGCAATGCCGTTGTCAGCGAGTTTGGCGACTGTGCAAATAAACCGTTTATAATTTTAACCGGCCATCTTGATACTGTTTTCAGCAATCCGGAAGAAACTAAAAAGCGCCCGTTTACGATTAAAGACGGGCGTGCTTACGGGCCGGGCGCGCTTGATATGAAGGGCGGCGTAACTTTGGCTATCCATGGGCTGAAGGCGCTTTTGGCTGAAGGCTTTGACAAATATGCGTTTAAAGTTGTATTTGCAGGCGATGAGGAAACCGGCCATAAGAGCAGCGACCTGGCTGAAACTATGATGAAGGAGTTTAAGGGCGCTGCTGCTGCGTTTGATTTTGAAACCGGCTTTATGAACGATAATGTTGTTGTTGAACGCAAGGGCTTTTACCGTTTTAGCATGGAAACTTTTGGGCGCAGCGTACATGCGGGCAACGAGCCGGAAAACGGCCGCAACGCTATTGTAGAGCTGGCGCACAAAGCGCTTGACATTGACGCTTTGACGGATTGGGAAACCGGCACGACGATGAACGTAGGCACTATTGAGGGCGGCACTGTTGCCAATGCAGTACCGGGTTACGCTAAAATGGTTGTCGATGTGCGTTATCTTGACCCGGTAGATTTTGAAAAGAAAAAAGAGCAGTTCCAGGCTATTGCCGATAAGGTTTACATTAAAGACGTTACTACCAAATATACCCCGCTGGCAGGGCTTGAGCCGATGGTGCGCCTTGATGGCAGCATGAAGCTGTTTGATGTTTACAAATCTGTTTACGAAGAGAACGGTTTTGGGCATCCTGAACCGATAATGGTTGGCGGCGGCAGCGATGCTACTTACACCACCAAAGTAGGCGTGCCGACTGTATGCGCAGTAGGCGTTAAAGGCGGGCTTAACCATACGGTTGATGAGTTTGCCGATGTGGAATCCATGTTTATGCGTGCCAAAGTATTTATCGGCACCGTTTTAAAATTATAATCAGGGGGGATTATTGTGGCAGATAAAGATGTAGCTACCACTGTAGATGAGAAGGATTATGAACACCATCTGACCTGGCGCGGCTGGCTGTCTTTTATAGTTGTTGCATTGTCGTTTTCGGGTGTTTTAAAAGATATGGGCCCGCTGAGCGCCTTTGATTTTACGGTGCTGACAGGCAAGTTTGGCAAAATTGCCGAAGGCGCGACTTTTATCGGCAAGGGCGGCATTGGCGCCAGCGAAGGTTTTATGTTTTCGCTTACATTATTCCCGACCGTTATTCTGGCGCTGGGCATTGTGCGTGTGGTTGAAAGCCGCGGCGGGCTTTTGGCGGCAGAACGCATTATCCGTCCGCTGCTGCGCCCCTTGATGGGTTTGCCAGGTTATGTCGGGCTGGCGTTTATCAGCAGCTTTACTACAACGGACGTTGGCGCGGTAATTACGCGCGATTTGTATGACGAAGGCAAATTAACCGATGATGAGCGCACAATTTTCGTGGCTTACCAATACGCTGCTTCCGGCACGCTTGCCAATACAATTAACTGCGGCGCGCCGCTGATGCCCATTTCTTTACTTTCTTTCGGTATCATCTTTATGGTGGAAATTATTGTTAAAATTATCGGTGCCAATATTATAAGGGTTTACCTGGCAATGAAACGCAAAAAGGCCGTAGGGGGTGCAAACTGATGGCAGCACAGGCTAAAAATAAAACAATTTTGGAAGAATTTATGGTGGGCTGCAAAAAAGGTTTTTACGTTGGCGTAGAAAACATTATGCCGGCAATGGTTCTGGCTTATTCACTGATTTTGTTTCTGAATATTACCGGTTTGATGGATATTATTGCCAACGCCGTTGCACCTGTTATGGCGCTGTTTGGTTTGCCCGGCGGGGCGATTGTGGCGCTGATTTCCGCGTTTTTTGCCAAGGCTGCGGGCGCTGCAACGGCGGCGTCGTTATATGCTGACGGTATTATCAATGCGGCGCAGGCAACTATTTTGTTCCCGGCAACTATTACCATGGGCACGCTGGTTGGCCACTTTGCGCGCTGCGTATTAACCGCCGGCACTAACCCGAAGCACCATGCATTTTTGCTGGTAATTCCTATTATCGACGCTTTGCTGTCGATGGTTATTGTAAGGGTAATTTTAAACTTTATGGGGATTTCCTGCTAATAGGAGGTTTAACTGAGGATGAATGAGAAAGAGCAGGCATTTGCGTATATTGAAGGGCACCGCGATGCTATGATGAAAATGTGGGAAGAACTTGTTATGATGGACAGCGGCTCCGGCAATAAGCCGGGCGTTGATGCCATTGTGGCAAAAGTTGCCGGCATTTTGGAAGGCATGGGCGGCAAAACCCGCATTATTGAACACGAAAATGCAGGCAATATGCTGTTAAGCGAATTTGGCGACTGCAAAAATAAACCTTTTGTAATTTTTACAGGCCATCTGGATACCGTTTTTGATGACCCGGAAACCACCAAAAAACGTCCGTTTACCATTAAAGACGGCACTGCTTACGGCCCGGGCGCGCTGGATATGAAGGGCGGCGTAACGCTGGCCATTCATGCTTTGCAGGCCTTGCAGAGCGTTGGTTTTGACAAATACGGCGTTAAGGTTATTTTGGCGGGCGATGAGGAAGTTGGGCACAAGCACAGCGATTTTGCCGGTAAGATGATGGAAGAAGCCAAAGGCGCGGCTTATGCTTTTAACTTTGAAACCGGCTTTATGGATGACAGCCTGGTGCTGGCGCGCAAAGGCGTGTACTGCTTTGCCATGGAAGCCTTCGGACGCGGCGCGCATGTAGGCAATGCTCCGGAAGAAGGGCGCAGCGCTATTAAAGAACTGGCATACAAAATTCTGGATATTGAAGCGTTAACCGACTGGAGCAAGGGGCTTAATTTAAACGTTGGCGTTATTGAAGGCGGCACTGTGCATAACTCCGCACCGGCGTATGCCAAAATGATTGTGGATATGCGCTTTACCGACCCGGCAATGCTGGAAGCAATGAAAGCCAAATTCCAGGAGATTAACGATAAAGTTTACGTTGGCGGCGTAACCTGCAAAATGACGCCGGTATCTTTAATGCAGCCGATGGTAGAGCTGGAAAGCAGCAAAGAGCTGTTTGAACTTGTTAAAAAAGTTTATGAAGCGGAAGGCTTCGGCAGCCCGAAAGCAATTACCGTTGGCGGCGGCAGCGATTCTGCCTACACCACCATGGTTGGCGTGCCTACCGTGTGCGCCATGGGCGTTAAAGGCGGGCGCAACCATACGGTTGACGAGTTTGCCAATGTGGAATCGCTGTTTATGCGTGCCAAATTAATGTGTGCCGTAATGCTGGTACTGTAATTTGCGGTTGACAACGGCGGCGCAAAACTTTATACTTAATTTAACTGAACAGGGGAGCTTACAGATAGGCTGAGAGGAAGCTGTGCGCTTCGACCCTAAACCTGATTTGGATAATGCCAACGTAGGGAATGTTTGCAGATAGCGGCAAGTGCCTTGTTGGTGCTTGCCGTTTCTTTATATCAGGCAGTTGCAATTTAATATGCCGTTAGAGTGAGCAAAGCTCATGAAGGGGTGCACCACCGCGGGTGCAGGCTTCTTCATGGGCTTTTTTAATTGCGGCGGAAAGGAGAAAAGATGCGCGTTAACGGAAAAGACATTGAACTTAAAAGCGGTATGACGCTGGCGGAATTTTTGGCGGCGCATAACTACCGTGCAGAACTGGTGGCAGTGGAGCGCAACGGGCAGATTGTGCCGCGTGAGGAATTTGGCGCAGCCGTTTTAACAGACGGTGACGAACTGGAAATTGTAAGTTTTGTGGGAGGAGGTTAAAGCCGTGGCAGATGATTTTAACGGGCAGCTTGCGCAAATGCGTGTCGGTATTGCCGGGCTGGGCGGTTTGGGCTCGCACATAGCGGTGTTTTTGGCGCGTGCGGGCGTAAAACACCTGCACCTTGTTGATTTTGACCGAGTGGACGAAAGCAATTTAAACCGCCAGCATTACTTTTTGCGCGATGTGGGCAGGCTTAAAACAGAAGCGCTGGCAGAGCAGCTTTTGGCAATTAACCCGGCGCTTAAAATAAAAACGCAAAATATAAAACTTTCGGAAACAAACGCCGCCGCTGTTTTTAAAGCAGACGGCATTATCTGCGAAGCGGTGGACAGGCCTGAAACCAAAGCCATGCTTGTAAACACGCTGCTTGCCGCTTATGCGGATAAAACGCTTATTGTGTGCAGCGGGCTTGCAGGTGCCGGGCGCAGCAACGCCATTAAAACGCGGCGCATAAGCAAAAACTTTTATTTGTGCGGTGACGGCGAAAGCGGCATAGAAACATGCGGACGGCTTTCGGCACCGCGGGCAGCTTTATGTGCGGCGCATGCGGCAAACCTTGCTCTGGCGCTTATTTTAGGATTGGAGGAATAACAATGGAAGATGCACTTATTTTAGGCGGGCATAAATTTAACAGCCGCTTTATTTTGGGCAGCGGCAAATATTCTCTGGAGCTTATTAAGGCGGCGGTAGAAAACGCCGGTGCGGAAATTTTAACACTGGCCCTGCGCCGCGTAAATGACGGCGGCATGGCCAATATTTTAGATTATATTCCCAAAGGCATTACGCTTTTGCCAAACACCAGCGGCGCACGCACCGCGCAGGAAGCTGTGCGCATTGCCCGCTTGGCGCGCGAGGTATGCGGCAGTGATTTTGTAAAGATAGAGGTAATCCGCGACAGCAAATACCTGCTGCCCGATAATTACGAAACAATTAAGGCAACGGAAATTTTGGCGGCTGAAGGCTTTGTGGTAATGCCCTATATGTACCCCGATTTAAACGCCGCGCGCGATATGGCAAATGCCGGTGCTGCCTGCGTAATGCCGCTTGGCGCGCCTATCGGCAGCAACATGGGGCTGCTAACGAAAGAATTTATACAGATTTTAATTGATGAAATAGAACTGCCCGTTATCGTCGATGCCGGTATCGGCTCTCCTTCGCAGGCGTGCGAAGCAATGGAAATGGGCGCGGCGGCAGTAATGGCCAACACCGCCCTTGCCACCAGCGGCGATATTCCCGCCATGGCGGAAGCGTTTAAGCTGGCAATTAACGCCGGGCGCAAAGCTTACCTTGCCGGGCTTGGCGCAGTAACTGGGCGCGCGTCGGCTTCAAGCCCGCTGACAGGCTTTATAGGGGAGTGACGCAGATGAAGGAAAAACAAAACCTTGCGGCAGCTGCGCAGGACTGCATGGCCTACCTGCCGGGAATGGAAGTAATAGAATCGGATATTTTGCGCGAGGTGCAGCACGCGGCAGACAGCGTGGATTTTGACGCTTTTACGGAGCGGGACGTAAAGGCCGCGCTTATGCGCAAACACAAAACGGTACAGGATTTTGCGGCGCTTCTTTCACCGGCGGCGCTGCCGTTTTTGGAAGAAATGGCGCAGCAGGCAAGGAAGCTTACCTTTAAATGGTTCGGCGCGGCACGCAGCATTTTTACGCCGCTGTACCTTGCCAATTACTGCGAAAATTACTGCGTGTACTGCGGCTTTAACTGCCATAACAAAATTAACCGCTTAAAACTGGACGAAGCCGGCATGGAACGCGAAATGCAGGTCATTGCCGCCACCGGCCTGCGTGAAATTTTACTTTTAACCGGCGAAAGCCGCAGCATGAGCGGCGTGGAATATATTGCTTCCGCCGTAAGGCTGGCGCGCAAATATTTTGCCGTTGTGGGGCTTGAGGTATACCCGCTGAACAGTGATGAATACGCGTATCTGCACGAATGCGGGGCTGATTATGTAACGGTGTTTCAGGAAACTTACGATGTTGATGCTTATGCCAAACTGCATCTGGCGGGGCATAAGCGTGTGTTCCCGTACCGTTTTTACACGCAGGAGCGTGCTTTAAAAGGCGGCATGCGCGGCGTGGCATTTGCGCCGCTGATGGGGCTGAGCACCTTTTGCCGCGATATTTTTGCCTGCGGTTTGCACGCATATTTGGTACAGCGCAAATACCCGGCTGCGGAAATCAGCTTTTCGTGCCCGCGCCTGCGCCCGGCGGAAGGCAACGAACTGCCGCCCGAAGCCAACGGCACAGATTTGCGCCATTTAGTGCAGGCAGTGTGCGCTTACCGCCTGTTTATGCCGCAGGCAGGCATTACCGTTTCCAGCCGCGAAGGCGCCAAAGTGCGCGATAATCTTTTGCAGATTGCGGCAACGAAAATTTCCGCAGGCGTAAGCACGGGCATCGGCACGCACAGTAAGCAGGAGCGCGAAGGCGACGAGCAGTTTGAAATTGACGATAACCGCAGCGTGGACGAGGTGTTTAACAGCATAAAAAAAGCCGGCTTACAGCCGGTGCTTACGGATGGCAGCTATGTATAAAAATTTTGTTTGCGTTACGGACAGAAAAATAAGCCGCGCGCCGTTTTTGCAGCAGATAGAAACCATCTGCGCATTGTGCCCCAAGGCACTTATTTTGCGCGAAAAAGATTTAACCGAAGCGGAATACACGCAGCTTGCACAGAAAGTACAGGCAGTTTGCAGAACCTGCGGCGTTAAATTTATTGTGCATACCTTCTGGCGGGTAGGGCTGGCGCTCGGCGCGGACGGAGCGCACCTGCCGCTGCCCGTATGCGCCGCAATGACAGCGGCGGAGCGTTTGCATGCAGGGCGCTTTGGCGTTTCTGTACACAGTGCGGAAGAAGCAAAGGCGGCGCTTGCGTTGGGAGCGGCATATTTAACAGCCGGGCATATTTACGCAAGCAGCTGCAAGCAGGGCGTGCCGCCGCGCGGCCCGGCGTTTTTAAAGGAAATCTGCACGCTGAGCCCGGTGCCTGTTTATGCCATTGGCGGCATCGGGCTTAATAAAGCGCAGCTTGAAGAAGTGCTGGCGTGCGGCGCTGCTGGGGCGTGTGTGCGCAGCGCGTTTATGCGGCTTTAAAACTTAACGGCTTTAACGCAGAACATGGGCACGGGAATGTAAAAAATATCTTCGGCGGCGTAAATGCGGCTGCCTACTGTGGTATCCGTGCTGACGCTGCACTGCCCGGTGCTTTGCAGAAATTCTTCGTCCCACTGCGGACGGTTATAGGCGCTGATGTCCAGCATGTGGTAAATGTTATGGCATTCGTCCAAAAGCTCCGGCGCAATATCCGCATGGGCGTTTTTGGCAGGCAGCTTCTGGCTGTGGTGCGCGCGGGCATATTCGGCGTCGTAATTTAAAAGCAGGCCGCCCGGTTTAAGCACGCGCAGCCACTCGCGGTAGGCGGTTTCCGGGTGGGGCAGGTTCCACATTACGTTGCGGCTTATTACAACATCAAAACTTGCGCCCGCAAAGTCCAGCGCTTCGGCGTCCATAACCATAAATTCTGCATTGCTGCGTTCTGCGGCGGCAAGTGCCCTGGCGGCTTCAATCATTTCCGGGGTCAGGTCAATGCCGGTAACGCGGTGCTTCTGCCCCAGCAAAATGCCAAAAAAGCCTGCGCCGCAGCCAATGTCCAAAATTTTTAGCTTGCGGTTCTGCGGCAGGTGGCGCGTAATTTCCTGCTGCCATAAAAGCTGTTTATCGCTGTGCAGCTCTGCCTTGCGCAGATTGGCAAAGCCTGTGCTGCGTTTTTGCCAGTAACCGGTTATATATTCTTTTTCGTTTGTGCGGTGGATGATGCTTGCTGCGGAAATTTCACTCATAATAATGCTCCTTTAATCTATGCTTAAATCTTTGGTAATTTCGTAATAATCACAGGGGTGCGCGGCAAAGCCCTGAACCGTGCTTTTCATTACCAGCGTCATTTTTAAATGGGCAATGTAGGCAAAGGCGCTGCCGTCAACCAGCTTCCGGCTGATGGCTGCCGCAAGCTCCGTGCGCTTTTCGGGGCTGAACTCGCTGCCGAGCTGACCTATGAGGCTTTCGGTATCGGGGTTATAGTAATTGCCGCTGTTGTAGGCGCTTTCCTTCAGCACGTGGGTGGTAAAATAATACTGCGCGTCACCGGTGGGCGCGGTAACAAAGGCTTTGGCGTAAATATCCCACTCGCCGCGGCGCAGAAAGTCGGCATAACCGTCCGTTGGGTTAATTTCAAGGCGGATGCCTGTTTCTTTAAGCCAGCTTTGCGCGGCTTCTGCCAAAAGCGGCAGCTCCTGGCGGAAGCTGTAAGTAAGCCAGCGCAGGCTCAGCGGTTTGCCGTCTTTATCTACATAGCCGTCGCCGTCGGTATCCGTCCAGCCTGCTTCGGCAAGCAGCTGCCGTGCGCCTTGGGGGTTATATTCCGGTGCATGCACTTTAGCGCCGCCAAAAGGCAGGTTCGGCGGAAACGGCCCGGCTGCGGCAATGCCGTTGCCCATCAGCTGCACCCTGGCAAAAGTTTCCTTGTCGAGGCTCATAACAACGGCGCGCCTTACGCGTTCATCCTGCAGGGCAGGGGTGTTAAAGTTAAAGGCTGCCAAAAACGTACGCGAGGTATCTGTACTGCTGGTTTTATAAGCCGCGCTGTCTTTAAAAAGCGGCAGCGAAGCATAGGGCAGGCCCTGTGCGGCGTCAATTTCGCCGTTTTGCAGCGCCAGTGCCAGCGTGTTGCCGTCGGTAATGCTGCTGACGATAATTCTGTCTGTTTTCGGCATGCCGCCGTAGTAAGCGGGGTTTTTAACCAGCACAACTTCTTTCGGCGTCAGGTTTTCTACCATAAAGGGGCCGGTGCCGCTTATTTTGGTATCGTCGCCGGTGCCGCGGCTCATGTCAATAATACAGCCGTAGGGGTCGCACAGGTAGTTAATCAGCACCGGCACTTTGGCGGCCGATGTAATGGTTACGGTCTGTCCTTCGACGGTAATGCCCGTTATTTTTAAATCAACCCTGGCGCGGTTGTGACGGCTTATTAAATCCTTCAGGCAGGCTTTAACGGCTGCGCCTGTCATTTTGTTGCCGCTGGTAAAGTAAATATTGTCTTTTAAGGTAATTTTAACTGTGTTTTCGTTAATAAATTCGTACTTTTCGGCCAGCCACGGCTGAGGCTGCATGGCATCGTCAAATTTAAAAAGCGTTTCGCCTACGCCGTAGCGGATGGCGCTCCAGCCCTGATAGGCTTCGTGCGGGTCCATACCGGCGTTTTCGTTGGCAATGCCGTAGGCAGGCGTGCCGTAGCGGAATACCTTTTCGCCGTCGGGGGCGGCATTGCTGCCGCAGGCAGAGGTTAAAAGCGCGGCGGAAAGCAAAAGCAAAGCTAAAAATTTCATATAATCACCCAAAGAAAAAAGCCATGAAGAAACTGCCGCTTATCGAAGCGGTTACAGCCTTCATGGCTTTGGTTTGTGTTTTAAAAGAATAATTTTAACGGCTGCTCCGGCAGCCGGGCGGTTGCTCCTGCAACCTGTAATTTATTATAAAACTTAAAGCGGACTCTATGTCAAGCCCTGCTGCTTAAAAAAGAAACAAATTTTACGTGCTTATCCATGTATTCGCCAATACTGCCGATAACCTTGCCCATGGTAAAGGCGGCAAGTATTGTGCCGAAGCCCAGCCCGTCCACACGGCCCAGAAAGAAAAAGGTCATGGCGGCGGTAATGGCAAGGCATATAACGTCAAAACCTATTTTAATGCGTGCGTAGCTCCAGCCGGTAATGGCGGCAAGCTCGCGCGGAAAAAGGTCGGTTGGTATAATTGGCAGCTGGCAGCGGTTGGCAAGCGCCACGCCAAAGCAGATAACAATGTAGCTGATGATAAAATAAATAATATCAAGCGTCAGGCTCTGCGGCAGCTGCTTAATCCACATTTCGTGCACGTCAATCATGGCGCTGAAGGCCGAGCCGACAACGAAGCTGAACAGGTATACCGGCACAAAGCGTTTGCTTAAAAGCATCAGGCTGAGCACCAGCGAAACCTGAAAAACCTCCGTCCACGCACCGAGCGTTATAACCGGCAGTACATCGGCAAAAGCGTAAGGCACACTGGAAATTGCCGAAATGCCGGAACCGGAATGCAGCATTAAAACAACGCCCAGACTGTTGATGATAATGACCAGAAGCAGCGACAGTTCGCCGCGGATGGTAAGTTTGTTTTCCTGCACAAAAAATCCCCCTCAAAGCAAAAATATATTATATAATTATAAAACTCTGCCTTGTGCAGCGCAAGAAGTGAATTGCCGGTCAGCAAAATTTTGCTGGAATTTAACATGGGGTCAGATTATGCAAATGTTTTTTTTGTTAAAAAATTGCGGATGTTGCAGTGTTTTATGCCATTGCGGCTCATATCAAATTCATCAAGCGATACTACATATTTGGGAAAATTGTCGTTCACATTATCATAAACGCCAAACTCCCGCTTAATTGTTTCCTGCGAAGCCAGCAGATAACAAACCTGTACATAAATTTTTTCACCGTGTTTTTCGGCAATGAAATCAATTTCTAAATTGCCGGTTTTACCAACGGTAACATTATAGCCGCGCCGCAAAAGTTCCATAAACACAATGTTTTCCAAAATCAAATTAATATCGCGCATATTGCCGCCAAAAACGGCTTCACGCACACCGTGGTCGGCAATATAGTATTTTTCGGAAGAAGCAAGTATTTGTTTCCCTTGTAAATCCTGCCTTTTTACCGGATAGAACAAATAGGCGTCGGTGCAGTGCCTGATATAGTTAAGAATGGTTTCCGGCGCGACATTGCGTTTTTCGCTTTTAAAAAATTTAGAGATGGACGTTGCGGAAAAGGTAGTGCCTACATTAGCAATAATATAAGAAAGAATGCGTTCCAATAAATCAACATCGCGTATTTTATTGCGCTTTACAATATCTTTTAACTGTACTGAATTGAATACATCCGTTAAATATTGGCGGCACGGTTCTTCGGCATAGCGCAGGTTAGCCAGGTATGGCATGCCGCCGAACAGCAGATATTTTTGAAAACATTCCTGCGGCTGTGCTTCGAAGAAAATACCCTTATAAAGTTCGGTAAATTCCGAAAAAGAAAAGGGATAAATGGTAAATTCCACATAACGTCCGCCAAGATTGGTGGCAAGTTCACCGGAAAGCAATTTAGCGTTAGAACCTGTAATGTAAATATCGCAGTCAAGCTCTACGCGGAAAGAATTAATGCACTTTTCCCAGTCTGCAACCTCTTGTATTTCATCAAAAAATAAGTAAACCTTGCCGCTGATATTTTGCGCCCGCATGATTATTTCATCGTGCAAAGCTTTAGCCGTCAGCAAACTGGCATAGCGCATATCTTCAAAATTAATGGAGATAATGTTGGCTTCTGGCACGCCGTTATTTTTTAATTCTTCTTTTATAAGTTCAAGCATTACAGATTTACCGCAGCGGCGGATACCTGTCATAACTTTTACTAATTCACTGCCGATAAATGGGCGTATGCGGCGCATATAGGTTTCGCGTTTAATCATCGTCAGCGCCTCCTTATGTTTATTTTATTTCTATGATTAGTTTATCACAGTTATAACTGATAAACAACGCTGAAATTACAATTTTATCAGTTATAACTTATAAAATGCGTAAAATTATCAATATTATCAGTTATAACTGATAATATTTTAAAAGAATGCTTGCGAAAATTACATTAAAGATTTACGGCAAAGCGGCAGGAAAATTTCAGGAAGGGGAGAATAATAATAAAGTTATGCTAGTATAGAAATGAATGTATTTAGTTAGTGTTTTATGGAGGAAAGAATGACTGTTGATTGTACTTACGGACTGAATCCGCAGCAGGCGGAAGCTGTTATTAATACCGAAGGGCCGATGCTGATTATGGCAGGCGCAGGCAGCGGCAAAACCAAAGTGCTTACCTGCCGCGTGGCCAACCTTTTGCAAAAGGGCGTGCGCCCGTACCGTATTTTGGCAATTACCTTTACTAACAAGGCTGCCGCCGAAATGCGCGAGCGCGTTAACAATATGAGCGGCCCGGCTGCCAAAGATGTATGGTTGTTTACTTTTCATGCTTTCTGCGCGCGTTTTTTGCGTATGGAAATAGATAAGCTGCCCGGTTACGGCGGCAATTTTGCCATTTATGATACTGCCGACAGCCAGAACCTGATTAAGCAGATTTTAAAGGAAATGAACCTTGACGATAAACGCTTTCAGCCTTCGGGCATTTTGTCGCGCATCAGCAATGCCAAAAATGCTTTGCAGGACGCAGCGGCTTTTGCGCGCCAGGCAGGCGATTTTTACGAGCAGAAAGTGGCGGACATTTACAGCCGTTACGAACAGAAACTGCAGTTAAACAACGCACTTGATTTTGACGACCTTTTAATGCTTTCCATTAAACTTTTGCAGGAAAACAAAGAAGTGCGCGAAAAATATCAGGACCGTTTTGATTATCTTTTGGTGGACGAGTATCAGGATACCAACCATGCACAGTACCTTTTAACAAAGTTTCTGGCTGCCAAGCACCGCAATATATGCGTTGTGGGTGATGCCGACCAGAGCATTTACGGCTGGCGCGGCGCCGATATTCAAAACATTCTGGACTTTGAAAAAGATTACCCCGACGCCAAAGTAATTAAGCTGGAACAGAACTACCGCAGCACGCAGATTATTCTGGACGCTGCCAACGCGGTTATAGAAAACAATACCGGCCGCAAGCCGAAAAATTTGTGGACGGAAAACAAAAGCGGCGCCGATATTATTTATTTTCAGGCGGTGGACGAGCGCGATGAAGCACGCTTTGTAATTGAACAGCTGCAGAATTTGCAGCGCACTGAAAACAAAAAGCTGGGCGATATGGCAATTTTGTACCGCACCAACACACAGAGCCGTATTTTTGAAGAAATGCTGATTAAAAGCGGTATCAGCTATAATATGGTAGGCGGGCTTAAATTCTATGAGCGCAAGGAAATTAAAGACATCATTGCCTATCTGCGCGTAATTTTTAACCCGGCCGATTCGCTGAGCCTGCTGCGCATTATCAACGTGCCGAAACGCGGCATTGGCGACGCTTCGCTGGCAAAAATTCAGGCTTATGCCGCTGCCAACAATGTAAGCTTGTTTGAGGCTGTTTCCAACGCGGCGGCGATTGACGGTTTAAGCAGCCGCTTTGTAAGCAAGCTGGACGATTTGGCAGGCATTATTTTTGAACTGATGAACCTTGCCAATGAAGCGCCGGTTGAAGATTTGATTGACCGTGTGCTGCGCGATACCGGCTACCTTGAAGAACTGGAAAACGAGCGCACGCCGCAGGCGCAGAGCCGCATTGACAACCTGCACGAATTGATCAGCGTGGCGCAGGAATTTGCGGCATCCGAAGAAGAAAATAATCTGGAAAACTTTTTGGCGCATGTTGCACTGGTAAGCGATATTGACGATACGGAACTGGGCGAGGATGCCATTACCTTAATGACGCTGCATTCTTCCAAGGGGCTGGAGTTTCCGGTAGTATTCCTTGTTGGCATGGAAGAAGGGCTGTTTCCGCATGCGCGCACGCTGATGGACGAAACGGAAATTGAAGAAGAACGCCGCCTGTGCTATGTAGGCATTACGCGCGCCAAAGAAAAACTGTTTTTAAGCAGCACCAAAATGCGCACCATTTACGGCAACACGGTAACTTATCCGCCTTCCCGCTTTTTGCAGGAAATTCCCGCGCATTTGGTGAAAACCATTAAAAGGCAGGAACGTTTCAGCGCGCTGGAGAACTTTAAACAGGTAAGCGAAAAATACAGCGCAAGGCCGCAGAAGCCTGCAAGCACTTTTAACCCGCACAGCTTTATGCCGCAAAAACCGGCTGCCGCCGCAGGAGGCACGGGTACGCGCTTTAACACCGGCGACAGGGTAAGCCACAGCAAATGGGGCGAAGGCATGGTTGTAAGCGTTAAAGACAGCCCGGACGGGCAGGAAGTAAAGGTTGCCTTTGCCGGTGCCGGTGTGCGCAGCCTGCTTACCAAATATGCGGTGCTGAAAAAATTGTAAGTTTTAAGCGGAGGGCATTATGGATTTAGAACGTGCGCAAGCACTGGACGAAGCGCAGAAACTGCGCAGGGAAATACGCCATCACGAATTTTTATATTATGTACTGGATGCGCCGGAGATTACCGACGCCGAATATGACGCTTTAATGCGCCGTTTGCAGGAGCTTGAGCGCGCATATCCTGACGATGTGCCGCCCGATTCCCCTACGCGCAGGGTTGGCGGCAAGGTAAGCCCGGAGTTTACCGAAGTGCGCCATATGACGCCGCTGCTTTCTCTGGGCAACGCCTTCAGCGACGAAGAACTTGCTGCGTTTGACGCGCGCGTAAAAAGCGGCCTGCCCGAAGGCAGCGAGGTGGAATATGTTTTTGAACCGAAAACCGACGGCCTTGCCTGCAGCCTGATTTACGAAAACGGCCGCCTGGTACGTGCTGCAACCCGCGGCGACGGTGAAGTTGGCGAAAACGTAACCGCCAATGTGCGCACTATCCGTTCCATTCCGCTGACGCTGAACGTTAAGGAAGGCGAAGAAGTGCCTGAGCTTTTGGATGTACGCGGCGAAGTTTACATGCCCCGCCACGCTTTTATGAAGCTGAACGAGCAGCGCAGCGAAGCGGGCGAAAACGAATTTGCCAATCCGCGCAACGCGGCGGCGGGCAGCCTGCGCCAGCTTGACCCGAAAGTAACGGCAAGCCGCCAGCTGAGCTTTTTTGCCTACGGCGTGGGCGCAGGGCATAAGGATAAACATTCTGCCAGCCTTGCCATGCTGCACGATTACGGCTTTAAGGTAAGCGAAGGCTATGCCGTTGTAAAAAATATTAATGAAGCGATTGCCAAAATAAAGGATTTTGCCGCCAAACGCCAAAGCCTTGCCTACGATACGGACGGCGCGGTAATTAAGGTTAACGCCGTGTACCAGCAAAATATTTTAGGTGCAACCGGCAAAGACCCGCGCTGGGCCATTGCCTTTAAATTTCCGCCGGAACAGGCAGAAACAAAACTGGAAGACATTATCATTCAGGTTGGGCGCACGGGCGTGCTGACGCCGACGGCGGTGCTGACCCCTGTAAAACTTTCCGGCAGCACCATCAGCCGCGCAACGCTGCATAACGAGGATTTTATCCGCAGCAAGGATATCCGCATCGGCGATACGGTTGTTATTAATAAAGCCGGCGAAATTATACCGGAAGTGCTGCATGTTGTGAAGGAAAAACGCACCGGCGCGGAACAGGAATTTTTTATGCCCGCCGAATGCCCGGAATGCGGGTGGAAAACGGAACGCCTGAACGGCGAGGCGGCAATACGCTGCACTAATCCGCATTGCCCGGCGCTGGGGCGCGAAGGGCTTATTCACTTTGCTTCCAAAGGGGCAATGGATATCGACGGCTGCGGCCCGGCGGTTATCAATCAGCTGTTGGATAACGGGCTTATCAGCGACCCTGCCGACCTGTACCTTTTGGTTAAGCCGCAGCTTACGGCTCTGGAGCGCATGGGCGACAAATCGGCAGACAATCTTTTAAACGCTATTGCCGAAAGCAAAAAGCAGAACCTTGACAGGCTGCTGTTCGCGCTTGGTATCCGCCATGTGGGCGCAAAGGTGGCAAGGCTGCTTGCCCTGCACTTTGGCAGCATGGAAAAACTGATGGCGGCGGAAACGGACGAAATTGCCGCCATTGAAGATATTGGCCCGAAGATTGCCGAAAGCGTGGTAACGTATTTTGCTTCGCCGGTGAATATTGATTTGATTGAACGGCTGAAAGAATTAGGGCTTAATATGGAAATGGAAGCGGCGGAACTTGACACGGCGCACCCGTTTTACGGCAAAACCATGGTGTTTACCGGCACCATGCCAACGCTGGACCGCGCAACGGCGCAGACCATGGCGCAGCAGGTTGGCGCAAAGGTTACGGGCAGCGTAAGCAAAAAAACCGATTACGTTGTTGCCGGTGCGGAAGCAGGCAGCAAGCTGACGAAAGCGCAGCAGCTGGGCGTAACCGTTATCGATGAAGCAGAGTTCCTGCGCCTTTTGGGCGAGCGCGGCGGCGAAGCCGGAAATGACGCGCGCACCGAGAATGAAGCGGCAAAAGCGGAGCAGGGCGAAGAACAGAGTTTGTTTTAAAGCGGTGATATTATGAAGATATTTTATAAATTTTTAGCTGTTGCGGCAGTGCTTTTGTGCTTTGCAGGCACGGCGCTGGCTGCGGAAAAAGAAGTAAGCAGCATTGACGCTATCGACATGGGCGTTGCCGATACCGGCGAAACGCATTTTACCAATACAGATGCCGAGATTACCGAATGTACGCAGCCCTATACCGTGGCGGTGCTGCCGTATGTCGATGTATCCGGCCTTGAAGGGCGCAGCCGCGAAATGGCAGTGAACGCCGTTAAAGAAGCCCTGGAAACCAAATACCCCGGCAAAAAGAAAAGCGTTACCAAAATCATAGGCAACAACGCCGTGCAGAAGGCGCTTTTGGCGCATCCGTTTGAAAACGCCGAAGTGCCAACGCTTGAAGAACTTGTTGCCGTTGGTAAAGCCTGCGGTGCGGACAGAGTGCTGTTTATCAGCCTGCTGCCGGTGCGCGAAAAGGAAACCGGCTTCATGGTTATTGTAGGCTCGCAAACTTACAGCGCTGTGGTAACGATGAAATTAAAATGCGTCGATGTTAACGAAGAACGCTTTTTGTTTAACCAGAATGTGGAAAGCATCGGCTCGTCCAGCTCCATTAACTTTTGGAAAATCGGCGAACCGAGCCGTGCCAAAGCTGTTAAACGCGGCGTTGAGGACTGCATGCGCAACTTTTTAACGTCATTTGAATAAGCAATCTGCCTCCGTAAAGGTTTTGCGGGGGCATTTTTGCTGTCTGGCAGCATTAAGCATTTATTTTACGCAATTTTATTTAGCTAAGGCTTACCAAAATACTGCACAAGACTGGTACTGTGTGGTATAATAAAACAGGTTATTGATAAAATTCATCATAAATTTTTTAGGAGGCGTACTAATGAAGGTAACAGTAAAAGATGTTGAACACATCGCCGGGCTTTCCCGTTTAACGATTCCGGAAAGCGAAATGGAAAAATTTACCGAACAGTTTAACCAAATCCTCAATTATGCCGATATTCTGGAAAAGATTGATACGGAAGGCATTGAGCCGACCCCGTACGTACTGCCGATAAGCAACGCATTCCGCGAGGATGTTGTAAAACCGGGCGTATCCCACGAGGACGCGCTGAAAAACGCGCCTGCCGTATACAACGACGGCTTTAAAGTACCGCGCGTAATCGAATAACAGAAGGAGGAACAACTGTGGATTTATATAAATTAACAGCCCACGAACTGCATGACAAGCTGGTTAAAAAAGAAATCAGCTCCGTGGAGCTTACCGAAAACGTATACAGCCGCATTGACGAAGTTGAAGATAAAGTACAGGCTTATGTAACTTTAGATAAAGAAAACGCACTGGCACAGGCTGCCAAAGTTGATGCCAAAATTGCCGCAGGCGAAGGAATCGCCCCGCTGGCAGGCATCCCCGGTGCAATTAAAGACAATATCTGCACCAAAGGCCTTTTAACCACCTGCTCCAGCAAAATGCTGGCCAATGTTGTGCCTATTTATGACGCGCACGTTATCAGCAAACTGCGTGCGGATGACGCCATTTTTACCGGCAAAACCAATATGGACGAATTTGCAATGGGCTCTACCACCGAAAGCTCTTACTTCCATAAAACCTACAATCCGTGGAACCTTGAACGTGTGCCGGGCGGTTCTTCCGGCGGCAGCGCTGCTGCCATTGCTGCAGGCGAGGCAATCTGGAGCCTTGGCTCCGATACCGGCGGTTCCATCCGCCAGCCAGCTTCTTTTAACGGCTGCGTTGGCATTAAACCGACTTACGGCCGTGTAAGCCGTTACGGCTGCGTTGCGTTTGCGTCCTCTCTTGACCAGATTGGGCCTATTACCCGCGACGTTACCGACGCTGCCACAGTTTTAAACTGCATCTGCGGCAAGGACGAGCACGATTCCACTTCCCTGCCGGTTGATGTGCCCGACTTTACCAAAGCGCTGCGCGCCGATGTTAAAGGCCTGCGCATCGGCCTGCCGAAAGAATACTACGGCGAAGGCGTTGACGCCAAAGTTAAAGCCGAAATTGAAAAAGCCGTAAAAAAATACGAAGAACTCGGCGCTGAAATTGTTGATGTTTCGCTGCCGCATACCGAATATGCAGTAATTACTTACTATATCATTGCTCCGGCAGAAGCAAGCGCCAACCTGGCACGTTATGACGGCGTGCGCTACGGCTTCCGCGCTGCCAACGCCACAAGCGCTCCGGAAATGACAAGGCTGAGCCGCACCGAAGGCTTTGGCCCTGAAGTACGCCGCCGCATTATGCTTGGCACCTACGTTTTAAGCAGCGGTTATTACGATGCTTACTACAAAAAAGCAATGCAGGTACGTACCCTTATCCGCCGCGACTTTAACGAAGCGTTTGAAAAATGCGACGTGCTGCTGACCCCGACTTCTCCGGTTGTTGCTTATCCGGTTGACGGCAAAATGGACCCGCTTTCCATTTACATGCTGGACGTAACCACCATTCCCGTAAACATGGCAGGCCTGCCGGGTATTTCCATTCCGTGCGGCTTTGCAGACGGTATGCCTGTCGGCATGCAGCTTATCGGCAAAGTTTTGGACGAAGAAACCGTGCTGCGCGCAGCCTACACCTTTGAACAGGCTACTGACTTCCATAAAGCAATGGCACCGCTGGGAGGTAACAAATAATGAAAAACTATATTACAGTTATCGGCCTTGAAGTACATGCCGAATTAAAAACCAAAACCAAAGCCTTCTGCTCCTGCTCCACCGAGTTCGGCAGCACGCCTAACACCCACGTTTGCCCCGTGTGCCTCGGCATGCCTGGCGCACTGCCGGTGCTGAACAAACAGGTTGTTGAATTTGCCATCCGTACGGGCCTTGCACTGGGCTGCGAAATTCAGAAATTCAATAAATTTGACCGTAAAAACTATTTTTACCCCGACCTTGCCAAAAACTACCAGATTTCTCAGTTTGACCAGCCGGTTTGCCTCGGCGGCCATATTGACATTGAAGTTGACGGCGTGCCCAAACGCCTTGGCATTACCCGCATTCACATGGAAGAAGACGCAGGCAAGCTGAACCACAGCGGCGCTACCATCAGCACTTCCGATTTTTCTTCCGTAGACTACAACCGTGCCGGCGTACCGCTTCTGGAAATCGTTTCCGAACCGGATATGCGCAGCGCCGAAGAAGCACGCGCTTATATGGAACAGCTGAAAGCAGTTTTGGAATACATTGACGTTTGCGACTGCAAAATGCAGGAAGGCAGCCTGCGCTGCGACGCCAACATTTCCATCATGCCGGAAGGCGCCAAAGAATTCGGTACCCGCGCCGAAATTAAAAACCTTAATTCCTTCCGCGCACTGGTACGCGCCATTGAATACGAAGTTGAACGCCAGAAAGCAATTCTTGAGGACGGCGGCCATGTAGTACAGGAAACACGTACCTGGGACGAAGCCAACGGCGTAACTCTTTCCATGCGCAGCAAGGAAGAAGCGCACGATTACCGTTACTTCCCTGAACCTGACCTTGTACCGGTTGAAATTGACGACGCCTGGATTGAACGCGTACGCGGCGAACTGCCGGAACTGCCGGCACAGCGTTTGCAGCGCCTTGTTGAAAAACACGGCCTGCCGAAGTACGACGCTTCCTTAATCGTTGCTACCAAAGCCATGGCAGATTATTTTGACGCTGCCTGCGCAAACAGCAAGGATGACAAAGGCGTATCCAACTGGCTGCTGGGCGATGTTTCCGCATATCTTAATGCCGAAAACATTACCATTGAACAGTTCCCGGTTAAACCGGAAAACCTTGGCGAACTGGTAACTTTAACCAAAGACGGCGTACTGAGCAGCAAGCTTGCTAAAAAAGTATTTGCCGAAATGCTGAAAAACAGCGATAAAACCCCGAAACAGCTTGTTAAGGAGCTTGGACTTGAACAGGTTAGCGATGAAGGCGCCATTGCCGCTATCGTTGACGAAGTGCTGGCAGAAAACCAGCAGTCCGTTGCCGACTACAAAGCAGGCAAAGATAAAGCCATCGGCTTCCTTGTTGGCCAGGTAATGAAAAAATCCCGCGGCAAAGCTAACCCGGGCATGGTTAACAAACTGCTGAAAGAAAAAATGCAGTAAGGAGCGCACATGAAACGCGATTTTGAATTTGACGGCAGCGGCTTCGGTTATCTGTGGCTTTGCATATGGACAACCGTGCTGACCGTTATTACCTGCAGTTTGTTCTTTCCGTGGGCATACAGCGCGCAGCAGCGCTGGATTTGCAGCAACACCTACGTTAACGGCAGGCAGCTGCGCTTTGAAGGAACGGGCTTTGGCTTCTTCTTTCAGTGGCTGCTGATTATGGTGCTGACAACCATTACCTTCGGCATTTACATTCCGTGGGGCTATTGCCAGTTTAAACGCTGGGAAACCCGCAACACAGTATTTGCGGACTGAAAACTAAAAAAGTTATAACAAACATTAAAACGGCAGGCGTAAAAGCCTGCCGTTTTTGCGTGCGGGTGTTATTTTATTGTAAGTCCATGGCGTATTCCAGTTCCTTAATTTTTGCGCGTCCGGATTCGTCAGTATAAGGCTGTATGTTATGCGTCAGTGGTTTTGTTAACTACCTTGCGTGTAGGCCTTTTAAAAGGTGCTGGTCGAGCAGGGTTAAAATAAATACAGATTTTACCGGCAAAAAATGTTTAAAATATAAAAGAATAAAATTGTGAATTTTGCCGGTAATATGTTATACTTTAAATATAGTTAATTGAGTTGGGAGGCGGGAAAATGCAGTATCTTTCGGCAGCAGAAGCGGCAGAAAAATGGAAAATTTCCGAGCGCAGCGTTCGCAATTACTGTGCTAAAGGGCGAGTAGAAGGCGCGGTTTTGAAAGGTAAAACGTGGAAGATTCCCGCAGATGCGGAAAAACCTCAGCGCAGCAACACTAAAGCTGCAAAGCCGCAAACCTTGCTTGAAATTTTGCAGCGCGAAAAAGCCAATAAATACAGCGGCGGCATTTACCATAAAACGCAGATTGAAATGACGTATAATTCCAATCATATTGAAGGAAGCCGCTTAACGCATGACCAGACCCGCTATATTTTTGAAACCAATACTATAGGTGTAACGGGCGAAGCGGTTAATGTAGATGATGTTATTGAAACAGCCAATCATTTCCGCTGTATTGATTTAATTATTGATAAAGCCAAAGCAGTGCTTACGGAAAAATTTATAAAAGAACTGCACCTTATTTTAAAAAACGGCACCAGCGATTCGCGGCAGGAATGGTTTGCCGTGGGAGCATACAAAAAAATGCCTAACGAAGTAGGCGGCATGGCTACAACATTGCCGGAAGATGTTGCCGCTGAAATGCGTGCGCTTTTGACGGCGTACAATACTAAAAAGTTAAAAACGCTGAACGATATTTTGGATTTTCATGTGCGGTTTGAAAGGATACATCCGTTTCAGGACGGCAACGGCCGCGTCGGCAGGCTGATTATGTTTAAGGAATGCTTAAAATACGGCATTGTTCCGTTTATCATTGAAGATAATTTAAAAATGTTTTATTACCGTGGTTTAAAGGAATGGGGCAGGGAAAAAGGTTATCTTACCGATACATGCCTTACCGCGCAGGACAGGTATAAAGCCTATCTTGATTATTTCAGAATTAAATATTGATTTTAGCGGCAAATACAAAACGGCAGCCAGGTTTGAGCCTTACTGCCGTTTTTGTGTGTTAGTACTTATTAAGCTGTCAGTTTTTCAAATACGGAAACTACGTGTTTGGGCTGCTGCGGTTTAAGCGCCGGTAAAAAATTCTGCCCGGCAGGATTAACGCCTGCGGCGGCGAATTTAATTAGTATAGCAAATTAAAGGAGGATAGCCATGCGTAAATTTATTAAAGACTATCTGGCAAAAGAGTACGATAACTATGTGAAGGATTTGGAAGCGCTGACCAATATTGACAGCGGCAACGGCGATTTGGAAGGCACGGAAGCCGCCAATAAATTTGTAGCCGCCAAAATGCAGGCACTTGGTGCGGAAACCGAGTTCCGCTACAACGACCGCGGCTGCCATTTAATTTCGCGCCTTAAGGGCAAGGGCACGCAGACTGTGCTTTTGGTTGCGCATGTTGATACCGTGTTTAAACGCGGCGAAGCTGCCAAACGCCCCTTCCGCGTGGATGAAAACGGCTTTGCCTGGGGACCCGGCGTTGGTGACGACAAGGCAACCGTTATGGAAGTTATTTACGGCCTTGCGGCTTTAAAAGAAGCAGGCTTTGACGATTATAAAGAAATTATTTACTACACCAACGCCGAAGAAGAAGGCGGCAGCCCGACGGCTGAAGGCATTGTGGCAGAGCTTTCCCAGCAGGCAGATTTTGCCGTTATTATGGACGTTGCGCGCCCGAACTGGGGCATTGTAACCCAGCGCAAAGGCAACGCCAAATATAAAATTACCGTTACCGGCAAAGGCGGGCACCACGGCAACGCTTCGCAGTGCTGCGCCAACGCCATTCACCAGTTGGCTTATACCATTACTGAGCTGCACAAGCTGGCAAGCCCCATGCCCGGCAAACCGGAAGATTTTACCGCCAAAGCACTGGAAGCACGCGGCATTGTGGACAGCGGCCAGTTCATTCCGCCCAACACCGTTAACGTGGGCGTTATCGGCAGCACCAACGATAAAATCAGCGTTATCCCCGGCGATGCTTACTGCGAAGTAAATGTGCGCTGCTTTGAAGTGGCTGAGCAAAAACGTTTGGACGCCGCCATTAAAGCACTGGCAGATAAAATCGTTATCGACGGTACAAAAGTAGAAGTTACCGGCGGCATTGTAACCGGTCCGATGGAAAAAACTCCTGCCGTGCAGAAAATGATTGATGTGTACAGCAGCGTTGTTGCTGAAGAATTCGGCGGCAAAGTGAACGAATGGGTAGCAGGCGGCTTAACGGACGGCAACCGCACAGCTAAATTCATTCCGACTTTGGACGCTTTGGGCGTAGAAAACTACGACGAGCATACCGACCACGAATCGGTAGACTTAAAAACAGCAGTACCGCGCACTGCGGCGTTTGCCATTACCCTGGCAGAACTTTTAAAAACCGGCGTTAAATAATAAAAAGTAAAACGCAATAAAAAACGAGGTTAAGCGTCAGGCTTAGCCTCGTTTTAACATATAACCGTTTTGTGCGGCATATTAAGTTTTAATTTTTGTTTGACGCTATTTCCACAATTTTTTCGGCAGCTTCTTTTACAAGTACGCCGATGGATTTATTTTCCACGCCGATAAATTCAAAATGGCTTTGCGATACCGGCAAAAGCAGTTTGCGCGCGCGGCTTGAAGCAACCGCCTCCGCCATACGCGGAGTTACTTCGCCAAGCATGGCGTTTGGCAGTACAATGCCGATGGGGCCGACGATAATATCCGCCGTCTGCGCCGTTACGCACACCGCGTTTTCGCCGGTGGCCACACGTTTAAGCCCAGCCTTAAGCATTGCCGCCGTGGCCAGCGCGTTGGTGCCAAGCCCGATAAGTTCCGTATCCGCCGGAAGGCGCCCCGCTGCCTGGCTGATAACCTGCGCAACAAGCCCGCCGCCCATGCCGTCTATAAAAACAATGCGCATAAAAACCTCCTGTAAACACCTTAAAACAAAATAAAACCATGTTTATTATAACATAAAAGCGTTTTGCCAAAAAGAACAGTATTTTTTACATTCGTTTTAAACCGGCGTAAATTTTTTGTTAACTTTGCAATTTATCTGCCCGCGCAGTTGAATTTATGATGATTTTACTGCATAATAAAAATAGAGTTTGGCACTGAAAGGAGTGTTTACAATAGAAAATTTAGATGAAATCAGAAACAAAAAAGGCTTTATATGCGATATGGATGGTGTTATTTACCATGGCAACAGGCTGCTGCCAGGCGTTAAGGAGTTTGTGGAATGGCTGTACAAGGAAGACAAAAAGTTTTTGTTTTTAACCAATTCCAGCGACCGTTCGCCGCGCGATTTGCAGCAGAAATTACAGCGCATGGGGCTTGATATTGACGAAACCCATTTTTACACCAGCGCACAGGCTACGGCGCGTTTTTTAAACAGCCAGTCGCCCGGATGCAGCGCTTACGTTATGGGCGAAGCCGGTTTGATGAACGCTTTGTATGAAGTTGGCATTACCATGAATGATTCCACGCCGGATTACGTTGTTATCGGCGAGCCGAAATCTTACAACTACGAGATGATTATTAAAGCCGTTAAGCTGATTCAAAACGGGGCAAAGCTTGTTGCCACCAATTCCGATTTGACCGGCCCGACGGAAAACGGCATTATTCCGGCCTGCCGCGCTTTTGTTGCGCCGATTGAACTGGCAACGGGCAAAAGCGCCTACTTTGTGGGCAAGCCGAACCCGCTGATGATGCGCACCGGGCTGCGCCTTTTGGGCGTGCACAGCGACGAGGCGGCAATGATTGGCGACCGCATGGACACCGATATTGTTGCCGGCATGGAAAGCGGCCTGGAAACGGTGCTGGTGCTCAGCGGCGTAACCACGCGCGAAAACATGCAGGTATTTGCTTATCGTCCGCGCCATATTCTTAACGGCGTCGGCGATATTGTACCGAAAGAATAACATACGCAGCTTTTTAGGCAGGAGCCTTTTACGGCTTCTGCTTTTTTCATGCCCGGAATATTTATTGCATTAAAAGCCGAAACTTCGGTTGAATAGCGTATACTAATAGTATATAATGGAACTATATACCGGATAACTACCGGATTATTAGTTATAAAGGAGCATTGTTTCGATGGAACTGAAAACACCTCTTTATGATTGCCATGTTGCGGCCGGTGGTAAAATTGTGCCTTTTGCAGGGTATCTCCTGCCGGTGCAGTATACGGGCGTTATTAAGGAACATATGGCAGTACGCACTGCCTGCGGGCTTTTTGACGTATCGCACATGGGCGAATTTTTAATTAAAGGCGCTGATGCGCTTAACAACGTGCAGAATTTGTTCTGCAACGATTTTGAAAACATGTATGACGGGCAGGTACGTTACAGCCCGATGTGCAACGAGCGCGGCGGCATTGTTGACGACGTTCTGATTTATAAAGTAAACGGCGAAGAATATCTTTTGGTTGTTAACGCCGCTAACCGCCATAAGGATGCGGAGTGGGTTAAGGCGCATTTTTTTGGCAGCGCTTCTTTTGAAGATATTTCCGATTCCGTTGCCCAGCTGGCACTTCAGGGGCCGAAATCCAAAGAAATTGCGGCTAAAATTGTGCCGGAAGCAGGCATCCCCAAAAAATATTACAGCTTTGTAAAAGATGTGGATGTGCAGGGCATTAAGTGCATTGTTTCGCGTACCGGCTATACCGGCGAATTTGGCTACGAGTTTTACTGCGCTGCCGCAGACGGCCCGAAGCTGTGGGATATTTTGCTGGAAGCAGGCAAAGAGTTTGGCCTTATTCCCTGCGGCCTTGGCGCGCGCGACACCCTGCGCCTGGAAGCAGCCATGCCTCTTTACGGGCATGAACTGACAGACGATATTACTCCGTTTGAAGCAGGGCTGGACTTTTTCGTAAAACTCGGCAAAGACCGCTTTATCGGCATGGACGCCATTTTAGCCAAGGGTGAGCCGAAGGTAATCCGCGTGGGCTTAAAAATTACCGGCCGCGGCATTGCGCGCGAGCACTGTGATGTTTACAGCGGCGAAGAAAAAATCGGCGTTGTAACAAGCGGCACGCACTGCCCGTACCTTAACGCGCCGGTTGCCATGGCAATGGTTCCCGTAGATTATTCGGAAGTTGGCACCAAAGTGCAGGTAGATGTGCGCGGGCGCAGAATTGACGCCGAAGTAGTACCCCTGCCGTTTTATAAACGCGCTTAAAATAAAATCAATTTAAGGAGGCTATTTATTATGAACATTCCTAACGACGTTTGCTACACCAAATCCCACGAGTGGGTGAAATTTGCCGAGGACGGCAGCGCAACGGTAGGCCTTACCGATTATGCCCAGAATGAACTGGGCGACCTGGTTTTTGTTAACCTGCCCATGCCGGGCGACACCTTCGCCGCAGGCGATACTTTTGCCGATGTGGAATCTGTAAAAGCTGTATCTGACGTTTACAGCCCCGTTACCGGCACCGTTGCCGAAGTAAACGAAGAACTGGCCGACGCGCCGCAGAGCATTAATGAAGCGCCTTATGATGCCTGGCTGGTACGTTTTGACGAAATTACCGACCAGGAAGATTTGCTGACTGCCGAAGAATACGAAGCATTTGTAAAAGAAGAACAGGCATAAAGGAGGGCTCCTATGGGAAGCTATATCCCCTCTACTAAAGAAGAACGGCAGGAAATGCTTGCCGCAGCAGGCTACGGCAGTATCCGCAGCCTGTTTAAAGACGTGCCTGCCGAAGTTTACCTTGATAAGCCGCTGAACCTGCCCCAGGGCATGAGCGAACTGGAAGTGCGTGCCAAAATGCAGGAGCTGGCCGGCAAAAATACCGTGTTCGGCACAATTTTGCGCGGTGCAGGCGCTTATGACCACTATATTCCTTCCATTGTTAAATACATTACCTCCAAAGAGGAGTTTGTAACCAGCTACACGCCGTACCAGGCAGAAATGAGCCAGGGCATTTTGCAGTCCATCTTTGAATATCAGACGATGATTTGCGATTTGACCGGCATGGACACTGCCAATGCTTCCGTGTATGACGGCGCTTCTGCCGCTGCCGAAGCCGCTGCCATGTGCCGCGACCGCAAACGCAGCGTGGCGCTTGTAAGTGCTGCTGCTAACCCGGACGTTATTGCCACCATGCAGACTTACTGCTTCGGTGCCGGTACTGAACTGCGCCTTGTGCCTGCCAAAGACGGCAGAACCGACCTTGACGCGTTAAAAGCAATGCTTACGCCTGACGTTTGCTGCGTTTATGTGCAGCAGCCCAATTTTTACGGGCAGTTTGAAGAAGCAGAACAAATTGCTGAACTTACCCACGCAGGCGGCGCCAAATACATTATGGGCGTAAACCCCATTGCTCTTGCCATTATGAAAACCCCGGCCGAATGCGGTGCAGACATTGCCGTTGGCGAAGGGCAGCCTTTGGGCCTGCCGCTGGGCTTCGGCGGGCCGTACCTTGGCTTTATGGCAGCAACCGCCGCTATGATGCGCAAGCTGCCGGGCCGCATTGTTGGCGAAACGGTTGACGCTGACGGCAACCGTGCCTACGTTTTAACCCTGCAGGCGCGCGAGCAGCACATCCGCCGCGAAAAAGCCAGCAGCAACATCTGCTCCAACGAGGCGCTGTGCGCTTTAACCGCTTCCGTTTATCTGGCAGCGGTAGGGCCGCAGGGCTTAAAGCAGGCTGCAACGCTGTGCCTTTCCAAAGCGCACTATCTGGCGCAGGAGCTTACCAAAATCGAAGGCGTAAACCTTGTTTACGGCGGCGAATTTTTCCACGAATTTGTTACCACTCTGCCCAAGCAGGATGAAGTGCTTGCCGCGCTTGCCAAAGAGGGCATCCTTGGCGGGCTGCCTGTTAAAGAAGGCGTGCTGTGGTGCGTAACCGAAAAAGCCACCATAGAAGCACTTGATAAGGCGGTTGCTATTGTGAAGGAGGTGTGCGCATAATGGAATTGTTGTTTGAAAAAAGCACTTCCGGGCATGGCTGCGATATTTTTCCGGCCTGCGATGTGCCTGTAACTTCACTGCCGGAGGCTTTGGCGCGCAAGAGCGCTTTGCCGCTGCCGGAACTTTCGGAAACGGAAATCAGCCGCCATTATACTGCGCTTGCAAACCGCGCGCACGGCGTAAACAACGGGTTTTACCCGCTGGGCAGCTGTACCATGAAATATAATCCGCGCATTAACGACGAGATGGCAAACCAGGCAGGCTTTGCCGCCGTTCATCCTTTGCAGCCCAAAGAAACCGTACAGGGCTGCAAAGAAGCGCTGGAACTTTTAGATAAATACTTGTGCGAAATTACCGGCATGGATAAAATGGACTTTCAGCCGGCAGCAGGCGCACACGGCGAATTTACAGGGCTTTTGCTGATAAAGAAATATCACGAAGCTGGCGGTGATACCAAACGCACAAAAATTATCGTTCCGGACAGCGCGCACGGCACTAACCCTGCGAGCGCTGCCATGGCGGGCTTTACCACGGTTAACGTGCCCTCCAATACGGATGGCTGCGTAGACCTTGACGCACTGCGCGCCGCTGTGGACGATACCACCGCAGGGCTGATGCTGACGAATCCGAACACCGTCGGCCTGTTTGACAGCAATATTCTGGAAATTACCAATATCATCCATGAAGCGGGCGGCCTGTGCTATTACGACGGCGCTAACTTAAACGCCGTTATGGGCATTGCGCGCCCCGGCGATATGGGCTTTGATGTTGTGCATCTTAATCTGCATAAAACCTTCTCCACTCCGCACGGCGGCGGCGGCCCGGGCGCGGGCCCTGTCGGCTGCAAAGCCCTGCTTGAGAAGTTCCTGCCAAAATCCGCACTGGGCGACGGTGCAGGCGAGGGGCATTTGCAGATGCGCGCGTTTTACGGCAACTTCCTTGTTTGCATGAGGGCTCTTACCTATGTGCTGACCCTCGGCGCGGAAGGCGTGCGTGAAGCCAGTGAAACGGCAGTGCTTAATGCCAACTACATGATGCACAAATTAAAAGATACTTACGATATGGCTTATGACCATACCTGCATGCACGAATTTGTTATGAGCCTGGAGGAACTGAAAAAAGCCACCGGCGTAACGGCGCTGGATGTTGCCAAGTCCCTGATTGACCGCGGCATTCACCCGCCGACGATGTACTTTCCGCTGATTGTACACGAAGCGCTGATGCTGGAGCCGACCGAAACCGAAGCGCGCAGGACGCTGGACGAAGCAGTGCAGGCGCTTTTGGAGCTGCATGAGCTGGCGCATACCGACGCGGAATATATGCATAACGCTCCGCACCATGCGCAGATTAAGCGCCCGGACGAAGTACAGGCGGCACGCAAACCTGTTTTAAAATATGTACACGGATAAAGTTCCGGTTTCCTGTTATATTACCGGCTGCACCGAACCTTACCGCAACCTTGCCGTGGAGCGTTACCTTTTGGAACACACCCCGGCGGGCAGCGTAACGCTGTATTTGTGGCAGAACAAAAATACGGTGGTCATCGGGCGCAACCAAAATCCATGGGCCGAGTGCAATATGGCGCAGCTGCGCAGGGACGGCGGGCATCTGGTCCGCCGTCTTTCCGGCGGCGGTGCCGTGTATCACGACAGCGGCAATTTAAACTTTACTTTTTTAACGGACGCGCGCACTTACAATCTTGCGCGCCAGCTGGAAGTTATTACCGGCGCGCTTAAAAGCCTCGGCATTAATGCCGAAAAAAGCGGGCGCAACGATATTCTGGTGGACGGGCGTAAGGTATCGGGCAACGCTTTTTATACCGGCGGCGGCAAAAAGTACCACCACGGCACGCTTTTAATGGACGTTAAAACGGACGAAATGGCAAAATACCTTACGGTATCGCCGCTTAAATTACAGGCTAAAGGCGTAACCTCCGTTAAAAGCCGTGTGCTGAACTTAAAAGAAGTTTGCCCTTCTTTAACCGTGCCGGTGCTGCAAAACGCGCTTGTACGTTCCTTTGCGGAAATTTACGGCAGCGAGCCGCAGCATTTAAGTGAAGCGGATTTTGACGCAGCAGAAGTTGCACGATACGAAGCGGAGTTTAAAAGCGACGCCTTTCGCCTCGGCACGCGTCTGCCGTTTACCTGGCAGGCAGAAGCGCGCTTTGAATGGGGCAGCTTTACGCTGGCGTGCCGCGTTGACGGCGGCAAGGTGCAGGAGGCGGAGGTTTACACCGATGCCATGGACTGGGAGGCGCTTGCCGATGCAGGGCACTTTTTTAAAGGCTGCGCATTTATGCCGGAGGCACTGGCGCAGGCAGCACAAAAAATTGCCGGGCAGGCAGGAAACGACATCAGTAAATTTTTAGCACAACTTACAATATAGAAAGGCATACAACCATGCAATACGATTTAATTGTTATCGGCGCAGGGCCGGGCGGCTATGTGGCGGCTATCCGTGCGGCGCAGCTGGGGCTGAAAACTGCCGTTGTAGAACGTGCGGAAGTTGGCGGCACCTGCCTGAACCGCGGCTGCATACCTACCAAAACCTTAATGCACAGCGCCAATTTGTACCGCGAAATCGGAGAAGCCGGTAAAATGGGCGTTAACGTAACCGGCGCAGAGGCCGATTTTAAAGCCATGCATGCACGCAAAACGCAGGTAGTGGAACAGCTCCGCGGCGGCGTGGCGCAGCTTTTAAAGGGCAACGGCATTGATGTGCTTGAAGGTGAGGCGGTTTTTGTTTCGCCGGAAAGCATTACCGTCAGCGGCGAAACCTATACCGCCAGAAACTTTATTATCGCTACCGGCAGCAAACCGGCAGTACCGCCCATTCCCGGCGCGGATTTGCCCAATGTTGTTACCAGCGACGAAATGCTTGATACAGACAGCTGCGATTATAAGGAGCTTGTAATTATCGGCGGCGGCGTTATCGGCGTGGAAATGGCGGGCGTTTATAACGGCATAGGCCGCAAAGTTACCATTATTGAAGCACTGGACAGGATTTTGGCGAATATGGACCGTGAAATTTCGCAGAACCTTTCCATGATACTGAAAAAACGCGGCGTTGCGGTTAACACCGGAGCCATGGTAACAGGCATTACGCAAGAAGGCGGCCGCCTGACCTGCACCTTTGAGCGCAAGGGCAAAACCGAAAGCGTAAGCGCCGACGGCGTACTTATTTGCGTAGGGCGCCGCGCCGTTACCGAAGGACTGAACCTTGAAGCAGCCGGTGTGGAAACCGAACGCGGACGCGTAAAAGTAGGCGAGGGCTATAAAACCAATGTGCCGCATATTTATGCCATCGGTGACGTTACCGGCGGCATTCAGCTGGCGCACGCAGCCGAAGCGCAGGGCATTGCCTGCGTGGAAGGCATCTGCGGGCTTGCGCCGACGGTTGACGCAAACCTTGTGCCTTCGTGCGTATATACTTCGCCCGAAATTGCCACGGTTGGCATTACGGCAGACGAAGCCAAAGCGCAGGGGCGTGCCGTTATTACCGGAAAATACGTTATGAGCGGCAACGGCAAATCCATTATCGAAAACGAGGACCGCGGCTTTATTAAGCTGGTGTTTGACGCAGAAACGGAAAAACTCATCGGTGCGCAGCTGATGTGCGGCCGCGCCACCGATATGATTGGCGAAATGGTTACGGCCGTAAGCGCAGGGCTTACCAAAGCGCAGCTGGCAATGGCGCTGCATCCGCACCCAACCTTCTGCGAAGGCATTACCGAAGCGATACACGCCGCAGACGGGCACAGCATACACACCATGCCTCCGCGCAGGCGGTAACACTGCATAACAAAAAAGCAGGCTTAACGCCTGCTTTTATTTTTTATATTTATATATTCAATTTTCACTGCATTTGTTTGATAATCTGCATAATTTCTTCAACGCCTGGCACATTGCCGCCTGCCACAACTTTGCCGTCGATAACAAGCGCCGGTAAGGTCATTACACCGTAGGCCATAATGCGGCGCAGTTCGCTCACACGTTCAAATTTTGCAGGGCATTTTAACTTTTTAGCAGCCACGGCAGCATTCTGGAACAATACCTCCACCTGTTTTGTCATTGGCCCTAAAACTTTAATTTGCATATCATCTCACCTTCGTTTCTGTATTTGCTGCACCTTTATCATAACAAAAGGCTTTGGCTAAAGTAAGTACAAACGGTGAACTATTTGCAAATTTTATAACATTCAAAATAAGATATATTTTTATTTAGCGCTTTGGGTAGCTTTTATCCTTCCAATACCACCATTTCAGCTTTTCGGGGTCCGGGCTTTCTGTATCGGCATAATACACTGCCATGCGGAAAACATACAGCTGGCACAAATCCTCCTGCTGTCCTTTAAATTCGCAGTCCATGCGGTAAAGTTCTTCCGGGTCTTTGCCTTTTAAATCGGCAATGCGGCTGATGCCGATATTTAATAAATCCTGCTCTATGTTTGGGCCGATAAACGGTATTTTGCGCAGTTCGCTTTTGTTTTTATTCATCTTTTACCACTTCAACCTTAAAAACGTTAATGGTGTCAACATCGGGGCAGCAAAATACTGCCGTGCCGGGTTCTGCTCCGGGAATTGAACCACCGTAGCGCAGAATGTCGATATAGGGAAAGGCAACGTGCATTGCCATGGGGCACAGTTTGCCGCGCTCCGTGTCAAAATCAAAGCTGTCGCCGGGTTTATGCCCGCGGTGGCAGCCGCAGGGGCCTTTGCGGCCGATAACGGTTATTTTAATTTTCGGTTTCTGCATTGCTGCTTCCTCCGTAATTTTTTATAACAGCCGCAGCCCAGTTTAAAAGCAGCCCGGAATAAGCGCTGAATTCCGTGGCACTGATTTTTGTTTTAAACTGCGCCGGGCAGGTGAGTATTTTTAAATCCTCGCCCTGCAATTTATTGGCAAGGTCTTTTCTTTTGGTAATATAAGCGCCGGTTTCAAGGTAATGTTTTGCCAGCAAAGCAAAAAAGGCTGATTTGTAAAGCGTTTTTAAAACTTCCGCGCTTTCTTCATGCACAAAATTGTGTACGCAGGCGTGGTAAATATTGCATGCCGCCGTGTGCAGTGCACGTTTGGCATCAGCTTCGCCTGTTAAAAAAGCAATAAACTCCAAATCGCCGTAAAGGGCTTTGGTGTCGCGGCAAAACTGAAATAAATCTGCCTTGTCCCACGCTTTCAGTTCTTCGGTGCCGCTTACAAAGCCGCATATTTTTGTGCGTTCTTCCAAACCGGCAATGGCGCTTTTGTAAAGGGCTAAGTCATCAAGCGTAAGGCTGTTTAAAATTAAAACAACGTCAATGTCGCTGCCTTCGTGCGCTTCGCCGCGCGCATAGCTGCCTTGCAGGCCGATAAACACAATCCTTGCGCCAAACGCCGCGTCCACGGCTTCTATGTATTTATCAAGCCAGCGGTCTAAATCAAACATTGCCTGCTCCGTTTCTGCCGCTTTTTTGCGGCTTTTTCAGTATGTAAATAAGGTGCAGCATTTCTTTGCCTTTGTAGGTTTTTACAAAGCTGCCGCTTATTGCCATGCTAAGCCTTTCCGCCACGCGGCGGGATTTTTTGTTTTCCGGGCGGATTTCCGCGATAACTTCTTCTGCACCAAGTATGCCGAAAGCATAGTTAACGCTTGCCTGCGCTGCTTCCGTGGCGTAGCCCTTGCCCCAGCAGGCTTTGTTAAAAATATAGGCCACGCCCATGCGGCGCTCGCCGTTAATGGTTTCTATAAGCGGCCCGCACACGCCCAAAAATTTGCCGCTGCATTTTTCGATTACGGCGTAAAAGCTAAAGCCGTCCGCCTTGTAGCGGCGCAGGTTTTCATTAAGCCACGCCGTAACTTCGGCATCCGTAAACGGTGCTTCCCAGGCGTACATTACTTCTTCATCCTGCAAAAAGGTTTTCAGTTCCGCTTCGTCGCCGGGCATAAGTTCACGCAGGTAAAGGCGTTCGGTTTTTATTTTGGCGTTTGCCTGTGCCGCAATTTTAGCAACTATTGCTTTATCTGCCGGGCAAAAGTCATAGGCAGTTACGTTTTGGGGCAGCACCCACGCCAGTTCGCTGTGCTCCAGGCGCTGCGGCTCGCCTTTTGCCGTGCAGTTAAACAGCGTTAAGTGTATCGTAATATCGGGGTAGGTGTGCGTTACTTCATAATAAACGCTGCCGGGCACAACGGTTATGCCCAGTTCTTCGCGGCATTCGCGCACCAGCGCCTGCTGTTTTGTTTCGCCTGCTTCCACCTTGCCGCCGGGAAACTCCCATAAGAGCGCCCGCGCCTTGTTTGCCGGGCGGCGGCAGATTAAAATTTTATCTTCGCGCCATATCAGCGCGGCCACAACCTGTGTTATTTTCATAAATATACCTTGCTTTCTTAAACAAACGGCAGAATAAGCTGCTTCTGCCCTAATATTAACATAAGTAAAAGTGCGCGGCAATAAAATTTGCCGTTTTAAAAGCTATGATGTATAATAAGAAAAGAGAGATAATCTGATGTTGGTGCGTCAGTCCTCTCCTCGAATATTTTCAGTATTGAAAGAAAGGCTGTCCGCGACCGTTGGGACGGCCTTATTTCATTTCCGCGTTATTAACGCCGGGCAGAAATAATGGTAGCTACCAGAATACCGAAAGCTACCATTAAAGATAACGTTTCATAGGTACTCACTGGTTTACCACCCCCCCTTTTAAGGGAGAGAAGCCGACCATCAGATTATCTCACGAAGGGTATTATACCATAAATACAACTTACATAAAAGCAAACAGCCGGTAAAGAAAATACCGGCTGTTTTTAGTATAAGCATTAAAATTAAGTTACAGCGTTATCATCCACGTTATGATAATGGCGTTGGTAAAGTCAATTAAAAATGCGCCGACGAGCGAAACTATCATCCACGCTTTGGGGGAGAAGCCGTATTTATCGGAAAGCGACTGCATGTTGGCAAGGCCGTTGGCGGTTGCACCCATGGCAAAACCAATGCCGCCTACCGCGAGCATTACAGAGTCGTAATCCTTGCCGAACATTAAAAAGTATACGCCCCAGGCGAAGGCTACCATTAAAAGCGTCTGAATGATAAGAATAACAATCAGCGGCAGTGCCAGGTTAATAAGCTCGTACAGTTTAAGGCTGTTAATGGCCATGGTTACATAAAGCACCAGCGAAATATCGGCAATGCAGTCCATACCGACGCCTTCAATTTTGTACGCTTTGCTGAAGTCGCCGATGTTGCGGATAACGGCGGCGATAAGCATACTGCCGATATATACCGGCAGCGTAATAAACTGGCCGAGGTAGGTGCTTAAAATGCTGCCCAGCCCCATGGCGATAGCGACAAAGCCCAGTGCTTTTAAAATTTCCGCAGCAGCCGCCGGTGCGGGAATGAGGTTTTCGCCGGTAACGGTGGTTTCCGTTTCGTCAATTTCTTCCAGCGGAGCATCCTCTTTGGCGGCTTTAGGGGTTTTGAGCTTGTATTTTTTAATCAGCTTTTCACCGAAAGGGCCGCCGATAATGAGCGCCGTTGCCATACCGAAGGTAGCGGCTGTAATGGCAACCGTTGTTGCGCCGGTAACGCCGTAGTTCTGTTCAAAAAACGGACCGAAGGCGGCGCTTGTGCCGAGCCCGCCCATCAGTGCCACGGCGCCGGCAAGAATACCGTAGAATTTGTCAATGCCCATCAGGCTGCAAACGCCCATGCCGATGGCGTTCTGCAAAATACCGAGTATTGTTGAAGTGAACCAGAAGCCTACGAGAAGCAGGCCGCCTTTTTTAACAAGTTTTAAACTTGCCATCATGCCGATGGTGGTAAAAAAGCACAGCAGCGCTACTTTTTGCAGCGTGTCGTCAAAGGTAAAATCGGCAATACCGTAAATTTTCAGCAGCGAAAATACCAGCGCAAAAGGCAGGCCGCCTATTACCGGCGCCGGAATGCTGAACCTTTGCAGGGCGGCGCTGTGGCTTTTTATCCACGTGCCGATGTAATAGCTGACTATGGCGAGCGCAACCGACTGCACCATATCAAGATGAATGGTTGTAATTTCCATATTATAACCTCCGGTTATTTATTAACAGATGTCTGCATTTTAGTGTGAGCCTTTCAATATCAGACTTGTATATTATAGGCTTTTTTTAATAAATTTACAATACTGTTTTTAATTTGCAAACTAATGTATAATAAACGCCGCTGCGGTAAATTTTCCGGCAGCGGATAATTTTTATTAAAAAACTGCGAAAAAGCAAGATAACCAAAGTAAAAACCGAAAAATTACTGTTAAAAGAAGGCACACGGGCTTGACAAAAACAAACTTTGCCGGGGCGTAAACAGATGGAACAAAAACTGTAAAGCACAAAATATTGTTAACATAAAAATTAAATTAACAATATATGGTGGTGTTTTGCTTTACTTTGATATTAAAGTATGGTATTATGTTTAGGAATTATTGTGTAAAACGATGACTGTACGTTAAATATTTAAACACGGAAAGAGGGAGGACAATGAAGGTAATCAAGCGCGATGGCTCTACGGTTGATTTTGACCGCAGCAAAATAGTTGTAGCCATCCAGAAAGCCAACAATGCTGTTGATGAAAGTGAACGCATTGCCGAAGACAGAATTGAAAACATTGCACATTATGTAGAAAGCCGCAACCGTATGCGCCTTTTGGTAGAGGATATTCAGGATATGGTAGAGCATCAGCTGATGCAGGAGGGCAAATTCGACCTTGCTAAAGCCTATATCATTTACCGCTATACCCGTGCGCTGGTGCGCAAGGCAAACACTACGGACGAAAGCATTCTGTCTTTAATCCGCAACAGCAATAAAGACGTTATGGAAGAAAATTCCAACAAAAACGCCGTTATGGCTTCCACTCAGCGCGATTTGATTGCCGGCGAGGTTTCCAAAGACTTAACCCGCCGCATTATCCTGCCGGAAGAAATTTCCAAAGCGCATGACGAAGGCGCAATTCATTTCCATGATGCCGATTATTTCATTCAGCCTATTTTTAACTGCTGCCTGATTAATATCGGCGATATGCTGGACAACGGCACGGTTATGAACGGCAAACTCATTGAAAGCCCCAAGAGCTTCCAGGTTGCATGCACCGTTATGACGCAGATTATCGCCAGCGTTGCCAGCAGCCAGTACGGCGGCCAGTCGGTGGATATCCGCCATTTGGGCAAATATTTGCGCCGCAGCTACAACAAATTTAAAAAAGCCGTGCTTGACGAAGTTGGCGACAGCCTGCCAGCCGAAACGGTGGAACGCCTTGTGCAGGCTCGCTTAAAGAGCGAACTGCAAAGCGGCGTGCAGACCATTCAGTACCAGATTAACACTTTAATGACTACTAACGGGCAATCGCCGTTTGTAACCATCTTCCTCAACTTACAGGAGGACGACGAATATTTGAAAGAAAACGCCATGATTGTGGAAGAAATTCTGCGCCAGCGTTTGCAGGGCATTAAAAATGACAAGGGCGTTTATGTAACCCCTGCCTTCCCGAAACTGGTTTATGTTTTGGATGAACACAACTGCTTAAAAGGCGGCAAATACGATTATATTACCAGGCTTGCCGTTAAATGCAGCGCCAAACGCCTGTATCCGGATTATATTTCCGCCAAGAAAATGCGCGAAAACTACGAAGGCAACGTATTTTCGCCGATGGGCTGCCGCAGCTTCCTTGCTCCGTGGAAGGACGAAAACGGCAACTATAAATTTGAAGGCCGCTTCAATCAGGGTGTTGTTTCCATCAACCTGCCGCAGGTGGCAATTATTGCCAGGGGCGACGAGCAGAAGTTCTGGAAGCTGCTTGATGAAAGGCTTGAGCTTTGCTACAAGGCCTTAATGTGCCGCCACAACGCGCTGATGGGCGTTAAGAGCGACGTAAGCCCCGTGCACTGGCAGTACGGCGCCATTGCCCGCCTGAAAAAAGGCGAAACCATTGATAAATATCTTGTTGGCGGTTACAGCAGCATTTCGCTCGGTTATATCGGCGTGTACGAAATGACCAAACTGATGAAGGGCGTAAGCCATACCGACCCCGTGGGCGAAGAATTTGCGCTGCGCGTAATGCGCTACCTGCGCGCTAAATGCGATAAATGGAAACAGCAGACCGGCATCGGCTTTGCACTGTACGGCACTCCGGCCGAAAGCCTTTGCTACCGTTTTGCCCGCATAGATAAAGAACGCTTCGGCACTATTGACGACGTTACCGATAAAGGCTACTACACCAACTCCTACCACGTTGACGTGCGCGAAAATATCGACGCTTTCAGCAAATTTGCCTTTGAAAGCCAGTTCCAGAAAATTTCCAGCGGCGGCGCCATCAGCTACGTGGAAATTCCGAACATGCGCCACAACACCGAAGCGCTGGAAGATGTAGTGCGCTTTATTTACGATAACATTCAGTACGCAGAGTTCAACACCAAGAGCGACTACTGCCATGTGTGCGGCTTTGACGGCGAAATTATCATCAACGACGATTTGGAATGGGAATGCCCGAACTGCGGCAACAAAGACCATAACCTGATGAACGTAACCCGCCGTACCTGCGGCTACCTGGGCGAAAACTTCTGGAACGTGGGCAAAACCAAAGAAATCAAATCTCGCGTTCTGCACCTGTAACGGAGGCCTGCCATGAACTACGCGGCAATTAAAACACATGATGTCGCCAACGGGCCGGGCGTGCGCGTATCGCTGTTTGTAAGCGGCTGCACGCATTACTGCAAAGGCTGCTTTAACCAGGAAGCCTGGGATTTTGACTATGGCCGGCCGTTTGACGCAGCGGCGGAAGAAGAAATTTTAAACGCCTTAAAGCCGCCGTATATTAAAGGCTTCAGCCTTTTGGGCGGCGAACCGTTTGAACCCGCCAACCAGAAAGCCCTGCTGCCCTTTATGCAGCGCCTGCGCAAAATGTACCCCAATAAAACCGTATGGTGCTATACCGGTTACGACCTTGAAAAAGACCTGTTAACCGGCCGCCTGTGCGATTATGAAATTACGCGCGCCCTTTTGGACTGCATTGATATACTGGTGGACGGCGAATTTGTTGAAGCAAAAAAAGACCCCAACCTGCGCTTCCGCGGCAGCAGCAACCAGCGCGTTATCCGCCTTGCGGAAACCTTAAAAGAAGATAAAATAGTTTTGTGGGACGACAACGAAGGCTTGTTTGAACCGGGGAAATGATTGAATAGTTTGTATATAATATTTATGTGCTTATATAGTAAAAAAGCAGCAACCGCTGAAAGGTATATTGCCTTTGGCAGTTGCTGCTTTATTTATTTTTAAATTAAGGTTCGTAAATTTTACTCATTATTCAATCGTAAAATTTGCATAGCTTCGCTGGCACAAATCTAAGCTTCGCCAAAGGCTCGCTTAGATTTGGCGACTCAGCTAAAACGTATACGTTGCCTGTACGTTAAAGCTGCCGCCCTGGCGCTCGCCGGTGTAGCCGCGCATATTAAGGTCAAAGCTCCACGGGCTGTCGGGCGTGGGCTGGTAGTTAAAGCCAACTTCCGCCATTACACTGCTTCCCTGTAAGCTCTGCGTATCTGCCCGCAGTCCCTGCGCCGTCATATCAGCGTCGCCGTTAAACTCGTACTCATACGCCAAGCCATAATAAGTGCTGAACTTATTTTCCTTATTGCTTGTAATGCGTGCGCCAACTCTTAATCTGTCACTTGTAATGCTGTCAAAATCAAATTTATCGTCTGCAATGGTTACGCTGTCGCCTTCGGTATAGGTATGGAAGAACTTACCGTATATATCGAGGTCGCTGCTGTCGCTCAGACTGATGATTTTACCAACGCCAATGTGCGCGCCGTAGTAAGCACTTTCTGTTTCGTAGCCGTAACTGCCGTTAACATCACGCATGGCGTTGTCGAGTTCGTTTTTAAGCATACCTGCACGGAGGCTGGCTTCGGTATAAACGCCGTTTTTATTCTCGTACCTTGCCGCAATGCCGCCGCCGTTGTAAACCATACTGCCGTCACCGCGGAAGAACTCGTTATTAAAGCTGTTGTAAGTACGGTAATTACCGCTGCCGTTTTCGTAGAATACACCCCAGCTTAATTCGCTGCCGTTATCGAACTTATCCGCATTGCCAACGCCAACAATCGTGCTCCAGCCGTTAATTTTAATATCGTCTGCAACATCATACTTACTGCGGTTGCCGTGTACGGCGGCAAAGGTTTTAACGCCGTAGTTATCATCACGGCTTATGGTGTCTAAACTATCGCTGATTAAATCCGTGCCCTGGTTTACAAACGCTGCGGAAGCCGCACGGGTTTGGGCAGCACTTACTGCCTGGCTACTAGTTTTTAAGTTGTTAACAGTAAAGGATATATTGCCTTCGTTATCGACACTGGTTGTGCCTGTACCTTCCAGCGCAACGCCTGCGGTAAAGGTATCATTGATGTTATAGTTTACTTCATCAGATAAATTAGTATTGCTGGCAATAAAGGTCATTTTGTCTCCGGCTTTAATACTGCTGCCGCCAGCGATACTGTTTAAATTAATGTTAGTATTAGTCAGGTTTCCTTTAGAGCCATTAGTAATTTTCAGTACAGTTTCTCCGCTTTTCCAGTTTACATTATTAAAATTAATATCGCTGAAGTTTTTGACAGATTGTGTACTGCCGCTCCAGCCATCAATGGTGAGGGTGTTACAGGTATTGTTATTATTTACACTATTTTCATAAAGATTAATGTTGCTGTTGCTTATATTACTTCCAAAAAGATAAGCCTTTGTAATATCGGCATTGCCGCTGATGATTATATTATTGTTATTAGCAGTACCGTTGTTTGATTTACCGCCATAAACTTGACCGGTAATTTTACCACCGTTAATGACTACATTGTTGTGATTTGCATTACCATTTTCTGAAATACCGCCAAAAACATCACCGGTAATTTTACCACCGCTGATAATTACATTGTTGTTATATGCATTACCATTTTCTGAAAGACCACCATAAACATTACCGATAACTTTACCGCCGCCGATATAAACACTATTATTTTCAACATTGTTAATATTTTCTTTATTTGTACTATAGGCAGCAATTATATAACGGGTTGTTCCGTCTTTAATATAAACTTTATTGTTAGAAGATGAACCGTTGGTAGATGTTCCGCCATAAACGTTAGAAACTTCGCCACCGTTAATGATGACAATGTTGTCCTTTGTTTTGCCTAAACCGCTGTACCCGCCGTAAATATCTGTAGATTTGCCGCCGGTAATTTGTACCGTGTTTCTTTCTGTATTGCCGTTTTCGGTATAACCGCCATAAACATTGGTAGTTTTCATTCCATTTGAATCATAAGTACTATTGCTGATGATAACCGTGTTATCGGTTGCATTGCCTTTGCTGGAGCCACCGCCATAAATAACATTTGGCATTGTACTGTTACTGATAATAATGGTGTTGGCATTTGCGTTACCTTCGTTGGTTCTTCCTCCGTAAATGTTGCCTTGAATTGTACTGTCACTGATAATAACAGTGTTGTTGTTTGTGTTACCTTCACTGGACCTGCCGCCCGCTATTCTGCCAGATGCAGCAACAGTTTCACTGATAATTATAATATTATTATTAGCATCGCCGTTTAACGATTGGCCTCCGTAAATATCTGCATTTGTACTGCTGTCACTAATAAATACAAGATTATTATCGGCATTACCATTGTCTGAATTTCCTGCGGAAATATATGAAGAGTTGACCTTACCTTTTATAATAATAGCGTTATTATTAGAATTTCCATTTTCTGAAATACCGCCATAAATGCCGTCAATAGAATGGTCACCCTCTATTAGAATTAAATTGTTATCGGTGTTGCCTTCGGCATAACCACCAAAAATATCCAGTGTTGACGATGTAATAACAGCCTCTTTAATAATTACTTGATTATTATTGGCTTCGGTTTTGTTGGTAGTAAAAGAATCAGCATTGTCACTTGTACTTAAACCACCGTAAATAAATCTGGAATTTAATGTACCGCTGTTAACTTCAACAGTATTGTCTTCAGCTATACCATTATGTGAATATCCGCCATAAATTTCATTGTATTCAATATTACTATTATTAATAGTAATATTATTACCTATAGCATCGCCCGATGTTTCTGTATAACCGCCATAAATGTTATCTTCAATAACACTGTCATTGATAGTAATATTGTTACCGTTAGCTGCACCATTTTCAGTGTAACCACCGTAAATAGTGATGGCCTTAGCATCCCCGTTAATAGAAACAGAGTTTCCAACAGCATTGCCGGTATTTGAATAACCGCCGTAAATAACACCGGCGCTTCCACCGTTAATAGAAACAGAGTTGTCAATGGCATCGCCGGTACCGGAAATGCCGCCATAAACTTTGTTGTATATAGTTGTGTTATTACTAATAATGTTATTTTTTACGGCATCGCCTGCAATTGAAAAGCTACCGTAAATTTGTGAAGTTTCTCCTAAAGTACCGTTTAAAATTACTGTGTTTTCAGATGCTGGGCCAGCTATAGAATATCCTCCGTAAATATCCTGATGAACAGTTCCGTTAAAATAAATTGTATTGCCGGATACGGCGTTTTGTGAAAATCCGCCTCTAATTGAACCGATTTCGGCGTTTTGGCCGATATAAATTGTTGAATCGTTTGAGCTGGCAGTTCCATCTGGGCTGCCTGCTCCTAATATTATACTTGCGCTGCCATTATCAAAAGTAAAATTATGCCCATTACCTAAAATAATGTCATAATCGCCAGTTATAATATCGCCGTCTTTTTCTACCGTATAATAATTTTCAGCAGATACTGGATTTGCTGTGTATAAGCCAATATTGCTTGCAGCAATGACAGCTGCCAAAATTTTATGCTGTAAAGTTTTATTCATGTTTAAGCCTCCTGCATATAAGTTATGGCATATAATTAATAACGTCTAAGCGGACAAAATTTTTTAAAAGTATTTAACTTTGTTTGATGGTTATAATTATAATTAAATTATAACATTGAAGGTATTTATTGTATATAAGATATGTACTGCATATAATGTAAAAATATATAGCCGCGAATTAGCTAAAACATAAAAATAATTATTTAAACTAATAAAACACAACCAAATATTAGCGTAATAAGTAAAATACCCCTTTTGCTGGAATTATATATTTTCCAAACAAAAGGGGTATTTAAGTTTTTATTGCTTAATTATTATATTTTATTTCCCTTCACCCGTTAAGCGGCGGATTACTTCGTGGTAGGCTTCTTCAACATTGCCCATGTCGCGGCGGAAACGGTCTTTATCCAGCTTTTCGTTGGTGTCCCAGTCCCACAGGCGGCTGGTGTCCGGAGTAATTTCGTCGGCAAGGATGATGTTGCCTTCGCTGTCGATGCCGTACTCGGTTTTAAAGTCAATCAGGCGTACTTTGCGCTGTGCCAGGAAGTCTTTTAATACGGCGTTGATTTTAAGCGCCATTTCGCGGATTTTTGCAATCTGTTCATCAGTTGCAAAACCAAAGGCTTCGCCGTAGTCGGGGCTGATCATCGGGTCGTCAAGTGCGTCGCTTTTGTAGTAAAATTCTACCAGCGGGCGTTTAAGCACATAGCCTTCTTCAACGCCCATTTTTTTGGCAAGGCTGCCTGCGGCAATGTTGCGGCATACAACTTCAACCGGAATGATTTTTACTTTTTTGCAAAGCTGTTCGCGGTCGCTGAGCTTTTTAATAAAGTGGTGCTCAACGCCGTTTTTGCCGAGCAGGTCAAAAAAGAAGCTGGTAATGGTGTTGTTCATAATGCCCTTATCAACAATGGTGCCTTTTTTGGCGCCGTTTAAGGCAGTGGCGTCATCTTTATAATAGATAACTACTTCGTTGGGGTCGGCGGTGGCGAAAACTTTTTTGGCTTTGCCTTCGTATAACATTTCAGCCATGTGTTAAAACCTCTTTCTTTTATTAAGTAATGCCCGGCGTTTTTCCGGGCATCCTGGTTAACTTGTGTTTTTGATGTAAATATTTTAGAACTTTTAAAAGTGCTTGTCAATTGTTTTTACAGAAATTTGTCTAATACATATGGCACAAAATCCACTAAATTTTCAGAAAATAAAAACATTTGCCTGAAGGCTTTACAAAATGTGTAAAGGGGGCTATAATTACAGCATAAGCAACAGCGAAGTTGCAGAAGCATTTAAACTTCGCGCGTTGCTTTTTTTATTTTGTTTTTATTTTGAGGGGGACTGAAAAATGACGAGTGTTCCGAAACTTTTTGGCAGCGAGGTTTTTAACGAAACTGTTATGAAAGACCGCCTGCCAACCGCTACTTACAAGGCTTTTAAAAACGCGGTTTTAAAGGGCGAGCCTTTGGATTTGCCTATTGCCAATATCATTGCCAACGCTATGAAGGACTGGGCGCTGGAGCATGGCGCAACGCATTTTACGCACTGGTTCCAGCCGATGACTGGCATTACAGCCGAAAAGCACGAAAGCTTCATCACGCCTACGGCGGATGGGCGCGTTATTATGGATTTTTCGGGCAAGGAACTGGTACAGGGCGAGCCTGATGCTTCGAGCTTTCCTTCCGGCGGGCTCCGTGCTACTTTTGAAGCGCGCGGCTATACTGCCTGGGACCCGACAAGTTATGCTTTTATTAAAGACGGCTGCCTGTATATCCCAACGGCGTTTTGTTCTTACACTGGCGATGTGCTTGACAAGAAAACTCCGCTTCTGCGCAGCATGTGCTGTGTAGACCGTGCGGCAAGGCGCATTTTAAAACTGTTTGGCGAAAGCACCGAAAAGGTTATTACAACGGTTGGGCCGGAGCAGGAATACTTTTTGGTAGATAAAGATATGTACGATAAACGCCGCGATTTGAAGTTTGCCGGCCGTACGCTGTTCGGCGCAATGCCGCCGAAAGGGCAGGAGCTTGAGGATCATTATTTCGGCATTATCAAACCACGCGTTAAGGCGTTTATGAAAGAGCTTGACGAAAAACTGTGGGAACTGGGCGTGCTTGCCAAAACCGAGCATAACGAGGTTGCACCTGCCCAGCACGAGCTGGCGCCGATTTTTGCAGGCACCAACATTGCAACCGACCATAACCAGCTTACCATGGAGCTGATGCAGAGCGTGGCACGCAAGCATAATCTGGTGTGCCTGCTGCACGAAAAACCTTTTGACGGCGTAAACGGCAGCGGCAAGCATAACAACTGGTCGCTGGGCACGGTTGAAGGTGAAAACCTGCTCAACCCTGGGGCAGAGCCGTATAAAAACCACCGTTTCCTGCTGTTTCTGGCAGCCGTTATTAAGGCGGTTGACGAATATCAGGACCTTCTGCGCATAAGCGTTGCCAGCGCAGGCAATGACCACCGCCTTGGCGCCAACGAAGCGCCGCCGGCGATAGTATCAATGTTTTTGGGCACCGAGCTTACCAATGTGCTGAAAGCCATTGAAGCAGGTGTTGAATATAAACCCGCAGACGAAGGCGAATTGAAGCTGAGCGGCAATGTGCTGCCTGCTTTGAAAAAAGACAATACGGACAGAAACCGTACTTCGCCGTTTGCATTTACCGGCAACAAGTTTGAGTTCCGCATGGTTGGCTCTGCCGCCTCCATTGCCGGGCCGAACGTTATTTTAAACGCCATTGTTGCCGAAGCTCTGGAGGAGTTTGCCGATAAATTAGAAGCAGCGGCCGATTTTGATGCCGCAGTGGTAGAACTCGTCAGAGAAACCGTAATCGCGCATAAACGCATCATCTTCAATGGTGACGGTTATACCGATGCATGGGTTGAAGAGGCCAAATCGAGGGGGCTGCTCAATCTCAAATCCACTCCTGAAGCACTGCCTTACATGGTTAAAGAGAAAAACATCAGCCTGTTTGTAAAACACGGCATCTTTACCGAAGCGGAAGTCCGCAGCAGGCTGGAAATTTCGCTTGAAAATTACAGTAAGGCAATCCGCATTGAAGCGCTGGCAATGCTTGATATGCTGTTTAAAGACATTTTGCCCGCCGCAGCACTTTACACTGCCGATTTAACGGCGGCAGCAAAGAGCAAAAAAGAGCTTGGCATTGCAGGCAGCTTCGAAACGGAGCTTGCTTCCAAAATTGCAACGCTCAGCAGCCTGCTTTACACAGATGCAGAAAAATTAAAAGCAGGGCTTGGCGACGTTGTAAAAACATCTGCACAGGCAGAGGCAGATTATTACCATGACGTTATTTTAAAAGACATGGGCGCTTTGCGCGAAGCCGGCGACGAACTGGAAAAACTGATGGGCGGCAAATACCTGCCGTACCCGACTTACAGTGAATTGCTGTTTGGCGTATATTAAAACCGAATTTGAGTTTTGCTGCACAAGGGGGTGTATCTTAAAAGGTACACCCCGCTTTTATTTTAGTTACAGAAAAGAGGGCTAATATGAGGGGATTCATACATGGTTTACTGGCGGCAGGCGTGCTTTTGGGCATTCCGGGCACGGTGCTTGCCGCAGAAGGAGCGCCGGCAGTTGATACCGGCGACACGGCGTGGGTATTGATAAGCGCGGCGCTTGTAATGCTGATGACACCGGGGCTGGCGTTTTTTTACGGCGGCATGGTGCGCAGCAAAAACGTACTGACGACAATTATGCAGAGCTTTTTTATTGTGGCAATGGTGAGCGTGCAGTGGGTGCTGTTCGGCTTCAGCCTTGCCTTCGGGCCGGATATTAACGGCGTTATCGGCAG
>ENA-ORRT01000127-ORRT01000127.1-human-gut-metagenome-genome-assembly--contig:-NODE-127-length-95433-cov-5.93696_pt1 | contig 95433 bp, 91 predicted proteins | sample MGYA00242181_ERZ509146 | MGnify/ENA primary metagenome ERZ509146 (study PRJEB26280, sample SAMEA2338624) | human gut metagenome | biome: human gut; feature: human-associated habitat; material: faeces...
TGCAAGTGGCAAACTGATTTGATACTGAGCCGTTAAGTTTTTTGAGGAGCGAAAGCTTTTTGGTTACTTTTTGGCCTACAAAAAGTAATATGAGTAAAAATGTAAATAAAAATATAATAATCTAACTACAAAGCCGCAAACTCCTCTAACCCAAAAAATCCTTTACGGTAAAATTGCCCTCAAACTTTACACAAATCAAACAGTTTTATATACAAACTTCTCCGTCAATGATATAATTAAATTAAACAAAAGAGTCCGTGCGGGGGGGAATTACGTACGCTAATTTTCTCTCGTGAATCTCCTCCCGTAATTTTTATTATGGGAGGTTTTATTATGGCTAAAAATTTGCAGTACAAAATTTTATTAAGCCTGCTGGCAGCTGGCACTATAAGCGTATACGGCTTTGTAAATACGGCAGCAGCGGCAGAGGTAATTGACAATTTTTATACGGGTAATGATACGAATGGTGTTTTAGAAATTACAGAAGATAATACTGAGTTTCATAATAAAAATATTGCTGGGCGTTATGTAAAAGAGGCGCAAGATGGTGCGGAATATACCGGGAACCAAGTAACTATTAGTGGTGGTATATTTAATGCTGATGAGATTGAAGGTGTAAGAATTAATTATGGCTCTGGTCCAAGGCCTTCTAATATTAAAATTCATGGCAATAAAGTTGTGATTAAAAATCCCAATGGTAGTACATCCTTAAATGGTATTAATAATATAAGAGGTGCTTACGCAAATATAGTTGAAGCAAAAGGGGTAGAACTTTATAAAAACAGTGTTTATATAGAAGGCATAGCATCAAATGATATAAACAACATTATAGGTGCGCATGGAAATAGTGTATATGATAATGAAATTACTATTAAAAATTCTGATATTACAATAACAGGAAACAGCGGAATAATTGCTGGTGGCAGAGCTACATTTGGCCATGAAAATGAATTGGCTAATAACAATGTAGTCAATATTATTGATTCCGAAATTAATGTTCCATCAGGAATTGGTATTGCAGGTGGTTATACTTATTTTGGTGAAGTAAAAAATAATCAAGTTATTATTCGTGGAGATAATACTGTAATTAAAGGCAGCATTTTTGGTGGTTTAACTGATGATAAGGGTAATAAAAATGTAGAAGTAAGCGGCAACAGTATAACTTTAAAAGATGGAGCGGATTTATCACACGCGGAATTAATTGGCGGTTTAAATAATACAAATGCTAGTTGTGTTAAAAGTAACAAATTAATTATTAATGGTTGGACTGGAAAAAATATACAAGGTGCATACAACTTCAGTGATATTGATTTTAATAACATCACTTGGTACAGTGACGGTACGGTTTTAAATATTACAGATAACACCACAGATGGCGCACTCGCTAACACAAACATCAACCTTAACAGCCTTAATTTTGCGGGCGGTGCGAAGCTTAATGCCGGTGAAAGTATGACCATTATCAGTAATAACGATTCAGGTAAAGATTTAGGTATCGGCAAAGGTACAGGCAAAGTTAATGCGTTAAGCAATTTTACAGCAGGCGTGGCGATTGAAGGAACGGGAACGGCAGAAGTAGCTTCTGACGGAAACAGTGTTAAATACACTTTAACTAAAGTTAAACATACTGACCAAATCGACCTCGTCGCCGAAAACCGCGCCGTTGCGGCAGCGTTTGTAAACCAGGGCACGGATTTAATCAGCGACAGCCTGGATACAATCAGCCGTGACAGCAATTACGGCGTTAAAACCTTTGTCGCTGTGCACGGCAACCGCAGCAAGTATGACGTGAACAGCGATATTAAAATCAACGGCTGGAGTACGATTGTTGGCGTGGGCAATGCCGATAAGTTCGATAACGGCAGTGAGTTCAGCTGGGGCGTATTCTATGAAAACGGCAGCGGCAATTACCGAACCTATAACGAATTCAACAATGAGTTTTTCCGCGGTGACGGCAGCCTTGTTTATAACGGCGGCGGCATTGCGGCGCGCTACACCAATAAAAACGGCGTTTATACGGAAGGCAGCCTTCGCGCCGGTATGTTAAAGAGCGATATGGATAACGCTTTGCGCGATGGTGCAGGCAATTATTACGGCTATGAAAGTGAAAGCGCTTACTACGGCGCACACCTTGGCATTGGTAAAATCATCAGCCTGAGCGAAAGCAGTGACCTTGATGTATATGGTAAGTTCTTCCACACCTACACCGAAGGCGACAGCTTTAAGGTTGCTAATGACGAATTTGAGTTTGACAGCATTAACAGCGACCGCCTGCGCATAGGCGCACGCATTACCAGCAATAAGGAAAACAAGTTCAGCACTTACTATGGCCTTGCTTATGAGTACGAGTTTAACGGCGACGCTGATATGACGGCGCAGGGTCTTAAAGCGCCCACACAGAGCTTGCAGGGCAGCAGCGTAATGGCAGAAGTTGGCTTTAACTATCAGCCCACGCCCACCAGCCCGTGGAGCTTTGACCTTAATATGCGCGGCTACACAGGCGAACGCCAGGGCGGCAGCTTTAACGTACAGGCAACGTATACTTTTTAACTTTATAAAACAAACGTATAAACAAAAACAACCGGCGGCACAGTATAATGCTTCCGGTTGTTTTTTATAAAAATTATGTTTTAACGGCAGTTATAAAACGTTTTAATGGCGTCATTTTGACTTAGCAAAATATTTTACGGCATAGTATGCGGCAAACGCCACAATATAGGTAAGTGCTGCCATAGCAACTTTTTTGTTGTAACCAATCTGTTCATCTACATAATCTTCTGCTGTCATATCTTTTTCAACAGTAATATATGATTTTTCTTCCGGTACATAAAGCACGCGGCGTTCAACAGGTTTTCCTTCATCCACAATTTGCTGGGCGCTGCTTTCAATGCCGTCTTTTTCAAGGATATAATTATACTCATTCACAAAACGCAGCTTATCTCTTAACTTTTTGCCCTGTTCAATTTTTTCACGCCAGTTTTCAGGCTCCGGCATCTTTTCGGCTGCTGCCGCCTGTTTATTTTTCCTGTTTTCTTCCGTCCAGTAATCTACGGCATAAACGGTAGTTGTGGGGTTTCTTCTTTTCATTTTGCCGCTAAAATTGGTTTCTTTTTGCAGCGGTATTACCCTTTGCGGGTAAAACGTGTAAACGCCCATATCCTTATACTCATCAGCCGGGCGCACCTTCTGCATATCTCCGCAGCTGTTAAAAAGTGCAATTACAGCAACAATAAATATAACCACCGGCAAAAAACGCAGTATGCTTTTAATTTTCTCCATAACACGCCACCACCCGTTTAATTATGGCTTAACGAACCTTTGATAATTTAATCATAGCATAAGCGGCAATTTATTACTATAACTTATAAGCAATTTTACAGTTTGCTGTATGTACTTCTTTATGAACATGAAACCACCGTTTAGGTGAAGCGCAGAGCAAAATCACGACGGCTAAATCACTGTTGTATCCTCCATACGCAAACTGCTGCGCAGCCGTGTTTGCGTATGCAATTAGGAGCGGCGTTTTGGCAAGCTGAATATAAACAGTGGTTTCCTGTATGTACAAAAAAAGAGCCGAACATAAAGTTCAGCTCTTTTGCGTAATTATAAATTTTATAATTGGCGCTCAGTTAAGTTACGCGCGGGAAATGTATTCGCCGGTACGGGTATCAATGTTGAGTACGTCGCCTTCGTTAATGAACAGAGGTACTTTAACAACATAGCCGGTGTCCATGGTTGCGGGTTTGCTGCCGCCGGTAGCCGTATCGCCGCGGATGCCCGGGTCGGTTTTAACAACAGTCAGTTCAACGGTGTTCGGCAGGTCAACGCCGATAACGCGGCCGTTGTAAATCATTATTTTGGCATCCATGTTTTCTTTAAGGAAGTTGATGGCATTGCCAAGCTGTTCTTTAGTAAGTTCGGACTGTTCGTAGGTTTCGTTGTCCATAAATACATAGTTGCCGTCGGATTCATACAGATACTGCATTGCGCGGCGGTCGATATGTGCTTTCGGCAGACGTTCGCCTGCGTTGAAGGTGCGTTCTACAACGGCACCGGTGCACATGTTGCGCATTTTAGCACGTACAAAAGCTGCGCCTTTGCCCGGTTTTACATGCTGGAATTCTACAACCTGCCATGCGTCGCCATCGATGGTAACAGTTACGTTGGTTTTAAATTCGTTGGTTGAAATCATAAATGCTCCTCCTGTTTATTTAAAATTAAACAATTTCCATCAGTTGCTTTTTAACGCCGCACAGCACTTTAGCGCCGTCATCCGTCAATACAACCGTGTCTTCGATACGTACACCGCCCTTGCCGGGAATGTAAATACCTGGTTCTATGCTGAATGTCATGCCGGGCTCCAGCACAACATCAGTACCGCGTTTGTTGATATTGGGCATTTCGTGAATTTCAAGGCCCACGCCGTGCCCCAGCCCGTGTACGTAGTTTTCGCCGTAGCCGCGCGAGGTAATGTATTCTCTTACAATCGCGTCAAGCTCCGCGCCCGTCATGCCGGGCTTTGCACTTTTTAAACCGCGCCACTGGGCTTCTTCAACTATGGTGTAAATTTCCTTGTGCCACGAATTGGCCATGCCGAGCACAACCGTTCTTGTCATGTCGGAATGGTAACCGTCGTACACAGCGCCAAAGTCGAAGGTAATAAAATCGCCTATTTCAATCTGTTTATCGCTTGCCATGCCGTGCGGCAGAGCGCTGCGCGCGCCGGAGGCGATAATCGTATCAAACGAAGGTTTTTCGCTGCCCATACTGCTCATGTAGTATTCAAGCCTTGCAGCCAGTGCTTTTTCCGTCATGCCGGGTTTAATTTCCGGCAGCAGTTTTAAAAACGCCTGGTCGGCAATTTTAAAGGCCTTCCACATCAGGTTCAGCTCGCGTTCGTCTTTAACCATGCGCAGATACTTTAAATCAATGTTTAAAAGCTCTTTGCCGCTTACTGCCTCTTTAAGGCTCTGGTAATCGTTATAGCTGTAAGCCGCGCCGTCAAAACCTATTTTGGTATGCGCTTTGGCAAAATCCGCCGCTGCCTGCCAGATATCGCCGGTGTAGGTAAATACACGGCAGTAATGCTGCACTTCGCCTTCTGCCTGCGTGGTGTAGCGCCCATCGGTTATTAAAACCGTGCTTTTGGCGTCAACATAAAGCAGGCTGCTGTCGCCGCGGAAGCCTGACAGATAGCGGATTGTCGGTATATCCTTCACAATAACGCAGTCAAGCCCGTTTTTGGCCATCAGGCTTAAAAACCTGCCCAAACGCTGCATCATTTCCACTCCACCAGTCTTTCCTAAACAATAATACCATTATATTTTATCATAAATACTGCCTGCTGTCACTATAAAACCGGCTCGCCTTCCAGAATTTCTACCGTAAAGGGCATGTTTTCAATTATTTCCATTACGTCGTTGTAGGTATCGGGCGTGCCCAAAAGCTTAACCACGCCTTCACGCGGGTCTTCGGTTGTAACAAGCGCCAGGTGTTCGTAGCCTTCCATAATCCAGTTTACGTCGGCAATGCGTTCCGGCGCCACGCGCAGATAGATAATACTTCGGTCGTCGCTCATATAATTTTCCTCCGCAGCAGCGAATCGGGCAGAAGCTCCGCAGCGCAGTCAATCCAAAAGTGCTGGCGTGCGTGCGGCGCACATTCGATGGGCGTGCCTTCTTCGTCCTGCATATTTTTAAGTTCCAGCGGCATTAAAGTGCCGTCCGTCATTAAAAGTTCCAGCTGTTCGCCGTTTTTTACGTTGTTGCGCTGCTCAATCAGCGCTTTTTTATTTGCTTTATCGTAGCTTAAAACAATGCCTACAAAATCGTGCGTCTGTTCATAGCTGCTGGTGGTATAAACCTGCGCATCCGCGCCGGGCGTGCCAAAGGCAAAGCCTTCGGTATACGGGCGGTGCGATACTTTGTTCAGTTCTTCAATCCACTCAGGCAGCACTTTGTAGCCTTCCGGGTCTTTCATGTAAGCGTCAATCGCCTTGCGGTACACGCTGGCCACGGTTGCCACATAATGCACGCTTTTCATGCGGCCTTCAATTTTCAAGCTGCAGATACCTGCTTTAACAAGCTGCGGTATGCGCGCAATAAGGCATAAATCCTTGCTGTTCATTACATAGGTGCCGTGCGCATCTTCTTCAATATCGTAGCTTTCGCCGGGGCGGTTCTTTTCGTGCAGGGTGTATTCCCACCGACAGGCCTGCGCACATGCGCCGCGGTTGCCGTCGCGCCCCGTAAGGTAGCTGCTTAAAAGGCAGCGGCCGCTGTAGGATATGCACATTGCGCCGTGTACAAAGGCTTCCAGTTCCACACTGGTTTTTGCGCCGATTTGTGCAATTTCTTCCAGCGAAAGTTCGCGCGCCAGCACTACGCGTTCCGCGCCCAAATCCTGCCACGCCTGCACGCTTGCCCAGTTGGTGGTGTTTGCCTGCGTGCTTACGTGCAGCGGCATGCCGGGCACAACGCGCCGCGCCGTCTGCCATACGCCAAGGTCGCTTATCAAAAGCGCGTCCGCACCGGCCTTTTGCAGTGCCAGCAAGTATTCCGGCAGTTTTTCAATATCGCTGTTATGAGCAAAAATGTTTACGGTTACATAAACTTTTTTGCCTAAAGAATGGGCAAAGTCTGCCGCTTCTTTAATTTCGTCAATTTCAAAATTATTGGCAAAAGCGCGCAGGCCAAACATTTTGCCGCCCAGGTAAACAGCATCCGCACCGTAGCGCAGCGCCATTTTGCACTTTTCCATATTTCCTGCCGGTGCCAAAAGCTCCGGCTTAACAATTTGTCTTGTCATGTTCCTTCCTTACTGTGTGCCGTGAATATCTTCTATCGCCTGTAAATGTTCTTCGTAAGTTCGCGTAAAACGGTGGTGCCCGTCTTTTTCGGCCACAAAGTATAAATAATCCGTATTTTCCGGGTTCAGCACGGCTTTAATGGCGTCCATGCCGGGGCTGCCAACCGGTCCCGGCGGCAGGCCGGAGTTAACATACGTGTTGTACGGATTTTCGATGCGCGTATCGGCAATAGTGATTTCGGCCTTCTGTTCTCCGCCCAGTATATATTGAATGGTTGTATCCGACTGAATGGGCATGTAAATTTGCAAACGGCGCAGAAAAACACCGGCAATGCGCGGCTGTTCTTCTTTAAAAACGGCTTCCAGCTCCACCATTGAAGCAATGGTTACTATATCGTGAATGGACATTTTGGTTTTTTCTGCCGCTTCGCCGATTTTTTCGTGGTTAATCTGCGTGTTAAACTCCTTAACCATCATGGCAAGCATGTCTTTTTCCGTCATGCTGTCGTTAAACTGGTAGGTTGAAGGGAAAATAAAGCCTTCTGCCTTGTATTTTACATCGGCATTATTGGTTTCCATATATTTATACGGAGTGTAGTTGCGTGCGGCTTCTTTAAATTTTTCCGCATCGCCCAGCCCTTCCGCCGCCAGCTTGGCTGCTGTTTTTTCTACCGTATAGCCTTCAGGCACGGTAAAGCTTACGGTTTTAACCTGCCCGCGCGCCAGAATATCTATAATTTCGCCGTTTGATTTTCCTGCTTCAATTTCGTAGCTTCCGGCCTGCAATTTGCCTTCCAGGCCCATAAAACGCGCTTCCAGCCTGAAGCTTTCAGGGCGTTTAATAAGTTTCTGCTTGTGCAGCATATTGGCAATGTCTGCCGCCGTCATGCCGTTTTCTACCGTAATAACGTAGGTTTTTCCGTCGGCTAAATCGGCATTGTTGCCCGTATAATTTAAAACCCAGTAAGATGCTACAAATATTACCAGCAAAGTGCTCATAAAAAACGGTAATATTTTTCTCATGCTACGCCGCCCCTAAACATTCGTACTTTAAAAATGCCGGACCAGAGGTCCGGCAGGCAGTTTATTATTCTTCGTCCCATTCGGCAACGAGTTTTTCGTAAGCCGCTTTAACTTCTTCAAACTCCTCGTCGGTAGGCCCAAGATAAATTTCGTTGCCGTCTTCGTCAAAGTCAATGCGGGCAATGATTACATTGTCCTCGTCATCGTCTTCTTCATCATGGCAATGGCATTCTTCATCTTCGCAGCCGCAGTCGTCAGCGTCCAAAGCGGAAAGAACCGCAAAGCTCTTTTCACCAACGGGGATAACCATTTCCTCACGGAAATACATTTCGTTGCCGTCCTCGTCGGTAATAACTACGATTTCTTCTTCGTCGATATGGTCATGCTCAAGCTCAAATTCTTTGTTATCGTCCATTTTGTACCTCTTTCTTAAAGCATAAGTATAATTAGGTTTATTTTATCTTATCACAGGGCAAACTGTCAACCAAACTATCTGTTAAAAAATATTGTATTTTCTGTGGCAGCAGCGCAAAAAAACATTTATCTGCCGCCCAATGTGGTTTATAATAAGTATAAACCAATTAAAGGAAGTGTTGTGATGAACGGAAAATATAAATTCTTAGGCATGGCTGCCGCAGCAGCCGTTATTATTGCCGCCGCCTTTTACTTTTTTTACTGGGTTAAAACACCGGCTTACTCCCTGTCGCTGATTGGCGACGCCATTACCGGCCACGACGCTGTCAGCTTTCAGCAGCATGTGGATATGGACAGGCTGTACAGCAAAGCCTATGATGATTTTTTAAATGCGGAAGCCAAACTCAGCAATATGCCGCAATCGCCCGAAAGCAATTTCATTATGGGTTATGCCAAAGCAATTAAGCCCCAAGTAGTCAATCTTTTAAAAACGGCAACTCTGGACGCCATCGCAGGGCAGGATACCGACGCCGTATTTAACTCCAAAGCGCAGCAGTCAGTTATGGCCAAAAACATAAAACAGGCAACGGCGCCAGCCGGGCTTGATATCGGCGATGTTTCGGTTATCAGCCAAAACGGCAGGACAGCCGCCGTACAGGCCACACTGCACAGCAAAAAACTGGACAAAGATTTTACGCTGAACCTTACTATGAACGAACTTGAGGACGGCACCTGGAAACTTTTGGAAATTAATAATTTTTACGACTTTGTTTTAGAAGTTGACGCTGCCGAAAAAGCTAAACTGGCAGAACTCAACGCGCCCATCGCCAAAGAGCTTGCCAATATGGTAGAATGTGTTTCCGGCAGGATGACCATTAATAACCAGTACGGCTTTATGGTTGACGAAAGGCATTGGCTTGACGTCTATACGCAAATGAAAAACATCAGCGGCAAAGACATCGCCAACTTTACCTACCGTGTAACCATTTACCAAAGCCAAAACGGGCCGGAACTTACCAGTTTCACCGTTTATAACGGCGATAATTTCCCGGACGGGCAAACGGTTAACAGCTACCGCTATGTAGAACTTGACCTGCTTGATCCGCACACGGACACTCTGGTTAAATCCGATTTCAAAAGCCTGCCCTGGAAAGTAGACATTATCCGCGTCGAATTCAAAGACGGCTCCGTCACCGAGCTTTACCGCGAAGTGCCTGACGCAGCTTAACACCTGGCCCAATTACAAAAATCCCGGACTTACAAATGTAAATCCGGGATTTTTTTATCTGTTGAACAATTTTCCAAGGCCTTGTTTTACTGCCCCGCCAACCTGCTGGCGCACGTTTTCGCGCACTTCTTCTTTGGTAGGAGCGGTAAAGCCTGATTCGCTCATTTTATCAAAAGTAATTTTGCCATTGCTGTTCATTACGGCATTACTGGTAAAGCTGCCAAGCGGTGTGCCAATGGTAATGCCGGAGAAGGTCATCTGCCCGTTTGCGCGGCTGAAATTGCCTGAAAGCGAGTTAAACGGAACGCCTGCAAAATTGCCGGGCGCAATAACAAACGTACCGCCCGCAACGGCGCTGTCTGCACTGCCGGTGCCGCTGGCGTCTGCTTCAAAGCTCAGCGGGCCGCTGATTTGCGTTTCCGTTACCGCGGTGCTGTCCATGCCGCTGCCGGAAAGATGCAGCGCAAAGTTTTTGGTTGCTGCCTCTACCGTTCCGCTTACACCCAAAGTACCGCTGTAAACATTGGCGTAAGTGTTGCTTAACGTTACCAGGCCGTTGGTATAGTTGTAATTACCGTTAATGCCCGTTGCCACAAGCGGAGCAACTTCCAGCTTGTCCATGGTAAAGCTGCCGTTAATTACAGGCGCGTCAATCGGGCCGGTTACCTTGCCGTTAATGTTAACGCTGTCGGTAATGCCAAGGCCGGGGCTTACAGCGTCCACGCGGAAGGAAGGCGCTGCCACGTTCAAATCATAAGTAGGCATGCCCTGTTTCTGGAACAGGATTTTGCCGTCCATGTTAACGTCCTGCCCTTCCACTTTGCCTTTAACGGCGGTAAACGAAGCTGCATTGTTGTCAATGGCAAAGCTGCCGCCGCCATCGGTAATGTTATAGCCCAAAGCCTTGCCTGCCACGCCGCTCAGGCTGCCGTCAAGGTTCAGGTTCCACTGCGCATCGTGCAGCCCAGCTGCAAGTTTGGCGCCGTTAATAACGCCGCCAGTAATGCTCAGTTCGCCAAACGAAGGCAGCACTTTCATAAGCTCAGTAATTTGCAGGTTTTTAACTTCGGCGCCGATTGTTACATCGTCATAAACCTTATCAATGCTGCCAATTAAATCAGCATCGCCGTTTTTTCCCTGCAAAGTAAATTTAATATCCGGGAACTCTTTTAAATTAGCCTGCATTTCCACATTGCTGAAATCAAGCTTCTGTCCGTTCATATCAAGCGCCAGAGCGCCGTCTGTAATTTCTACCATGCCGCGGAATTCCGTCGGTTTTTCATCATCTTTTTTGGAAAAATTAATATAATTAATAATGTCCAGGCCTTCCTTATCGCTGTAATTTACAACAAACTTCGGCCTTTCAATAGAAATGCTGTTAATGGAATTAATGCCGAAAGAACCTTTTAAAATATCAAACAAATTAGCAGAAATATTCATTACCGGCACTTCGGCCAGTTTTTTGCCGTCAGGCGCAGTCCACACTACATTTTCAAAAACAACATTGCCGGAAACACTGGCGTTAAAATGCCCGATTTCCAGCTTGCCCTGCAAAACGGTCTGCCTATCAGCCATTTCATTAACAAAACCGGCCGCCTTATTGCCTGCCACATGCACCGCCAGCGTGCCGAGAATTATCAGCACCGCTATTACGCCGCCGGCTATTTTATGTTTTCTCTGTAACATTAAAATCACCCCGCTGCCGTTTGTTTAGCGCCGGCTGTCCAAATAGTTCTGCAAAATAACCACAGCCGCCATCATGTCAATAATTTTACGGCGTTTCTTGCGCTTCAAATCCGCATCTATCAGCACATTTTCCGCCGCTACTGTCGAAAGCCTTTCATCCCACAGCACAACTTTAATGCCTTCAAAGCGTTTTTTCAGTTCTTCGGCAAAAGCCTCGCTTACATGTGCGCGTTCGCCTATTGTGCCGTTCATATTTTTGGGGTAGCCCAAAACAACCGTATCCACTTCATGCTCGTTAATCAGCTCGCCTATGCGCTCAAAATCGCGTTCTTCCGTTGTGCGGCGTATGGTTTCCACGCCGCCGGCAATCATGCCCAATAAATCGCTCGTTGCCACGCCTATTGTGCGCGTGCCGATATCAAGCCCCATGCTTCTTTTCATAGCGCCGCCCTACTTTTTAGCCGATGCGGAAAGATAACTTTTTACAAGCTCTTCCAAAAGTTCATAGCGTTCAAAACGGCGCAGCTTGGTGCGCGAATCTTTATGGCTGGTAATGTAAGTGGGGTCGCCGCTTAAAAGATAGCCCACAAGCTGGTCTACCGGGTTGTAGCCTTTTTCCTCCAGCGCGGCATAAACCTCACGGATAGTCTGGGCTACGTCTTTTTTATCTTCAGTGCGTTTAAACATCATGGTTTCGCTTGAAATGCTCATAACTATTCCTCCTTTAAAAATAAAAAGGTTTTTTATTTATTTTAACATACCTTAACGCAAAATAATAGAAAGAAACGGCTGAGCTTTAAACCCAGCCGTTACTATTTTGTGAAATTATTTAATCTGTCCTTCAATAACAGTCAGTGCGGTTTTCAGTGCTTCATCAAGTTTGGAAGCATCTTTGCCGCCGGCCTGCGCCATATCGGGGCGTCCGCCGCCGCCGCCGCCACAAACTTTGGCAACTTCCTTAACAATCTGCCCGGCATGGATGCCTTTGGCAACAGCGTCTTTGGTTGCCATGGCAAGAATATTGATTTTGCCGCTGTCAATAACGTCGGCCAGCACTACAACGCCGCCAACTTTATCACGCATCTGGTCGCCGAGGCTGCGCAGTGCTTCAACGTCACCGGCGCTTACTTTCTGTACAAGTACGGGAACGCCTTTAATATCGCAAACGCTGGAGGCAGCGTCGCTTACCTGCGCTTTGGCAATCTGGCCTTCCAGCTCGCTGATTTTCTGTTCCGCTGCTTTATAATCGGACTGCAATGCACAGATACGTGCGCAAAGGTCATTGCTGCGGCATTTAAGGCCGGTTGCTGCGGTTTTAACCATGTCTTCCATCTCGCGTACATAGTTCAGCGCGCCGTGGCCGGTTACGGCTTCAATACGGCGTACGCCTGCGCCTGTGCTCGATTCGGACAGGATTTTAAACATGCCAATCTGCGCGGTGTTGCCAACATGCACGCCGCCGCAGAATTCCATGGAAAAGCCCGGTACGGTAACAACGCGTACAATGCTGCCGTATTTTTCGCCGAACAGTGCAACTGCGCCGCGTTTTTTTGCTTCGTCAATCGGCAGTTCTTCAATGGTTACATCTTTTGCTGCCAGAATCTGGTCGTTTACAATTTCTTCAACCCTGCGCAGTTCTTCTTCCGTTACGGGAGAGAAATGCGAGAAGTCGAAACGCAGACGGTCAGGGCCAACATAGCTGCCTGCCTGGTTTACATGGTCGCCCAAAACCTGTTTTAAAGCTGCATGCAGCAGGTGGGTTGCTGTATGGTTGCGGGCAATATCGTTTTTGCGTCCGCGTTCAATTTCAAACTTAACTTCGTCGCCAACGGCAACGGTGCCTTCGGTTACGGTGCCAATCATAATGGTTGCGCCGTCCGGCAGTTTTTTGGTAATTTCAACCTGCATTACGCCGGCAGGGGCAATAATGCGGCCGGTATCGCCAAGCTGGCCGCCGCCTTCAGCGTGGAATGCGGTAACGTCGGTAATAACAGCGGCTTTTTTGCCGTCCTCCATGCTCTCAACCGGCTGTGCGTCATGAGCAGGATACATGGCAGCGATTTTGCCGCCCTGTGCGCCTTCATCAACCTTTAAAGAAGCAAGGTCAATGCTGCGGGTGTTATAAATTACCGGGCGTCCGGTTTTGTCGTCGCGAGCGTCGCGTGCCATTTTGCGCTGAACTTCCAAAGCCTCGTTAAAAGCTTTATCGTCCATCGTCATGCCTTCTTCTTCCAGAATTTCGGCAGTCAGCTCACGCGGGAAACCGAAAGTATCGCTCAGACGGAAAGCAGTTGCGCCGTCCAGCACGGTTTTGTTTTCTTTTTTGAGGCTTTCGATTTCGGTGTATAAAAGGTCGCAGCCCTGACGCAGAGTGCGCAGGAAGCTGGTTTCTTCCATCTCGATAACTTTATGGATAAAGCTTGTTTTTTCAACAAGGTACGGATACGGTTCTTTAAACATATCAATAACAACATCAACCGCACCGTTAAGGAACTTGTCTTCAATACCGATTAAACGCGCATGGCGTACGGCACGGCGCAGAACGCGGCGCAGTACATAGCCGCGGCCTTCGTTGGAAGGAAGCACGCCGTCGGCAATCATAAAGGTAATGCTGCGTACATGGTCGGCAATAACCTTTAAGGATACGTCCGTCTTTTTATCCTTGCCGTATTCTACGCCGGCAACCTTAGCGGCGTATTCAATAATCGGGAAGATAAGGTCGGTTTCAAAGTTGGAAGGCTTGCCCTGCAATACGGAAGCAAGGCGTTCAAGGCCTGCGCCGGTATCAATGTTTTTATTGGCAAGCGGAGTGTAAGTGCCGTCTTCATGCTGGTCATACTGGGTAAATACCAGGTTCCAGATTTCAAGGAAACGGTCGCAGTCGCAGCCGGGTTTGCAGTCCGGCCTGCCGCAGCCGCGTTCTTCGCCCATATCAATGTGCAGCTCGCTGTCCGGTCCGCACGGGCCGCTGCCTGTTTCCCAGAAGTTTTCTTCAAGGCGTACAATACGTTCATCAGGCACGCCTACAACATTGTGCCAGATTTCGTATGCTTCATCGTCAGTCGGATGGATGGTTACCCACAGTTTATCGGCAGGCAGCTCCAGTTCTTTGGTTAAAAATTCCCAGCTCCAGGGAATGATTTCTTTTTTGAAATAATCGCCGAAGGAAAAATCGCCCAGCATTTCAAAATAGGTATGGTGGCGCGCAGTGCGGCCTACGTTTTCAATATCGCCGGTGCGCACGCATTTCTGGCAGGTAGTGATACGCGGAGAAGGCGGTTTCATTTTACCGGTAAAAAACGGTTTAAAAGGCGCCATGCCCGCACCAATTAAAAGCAGAGTCGGGTCGTCCTGCGGAATGAGCGAAGCGCTCGGCAGTACGAGATGCCCTCTGTCTTCAAAAAACTTTAAAAATCTTTTACGGATTTCATTACCACTCATGTACTTCATAATTCAAAAATCGCTCCTTTTAAATAGGTACAACGCATAAGAAAATTATATAAAAATTAGCGTGCAAAGTCAACGCACGCTAAAAGTATACAGGGTTATTAATTAATTTTTCTGTTTGCCATGCAGCGCTTTTTCCGCGCCAATGTCCTTCGGGAAGTAATATTTATGCCCGATAAGTTCATCAGGCATATACTGCTGCTGTACCCAGCCGCCGGGATAATCGTGCGGATATTTATAGCCCGTTCCGTGCCCCAGCGCACCTGCGCCGGGGTAATGCGCGTCGCGCAGATGTTTGGGCACCGTACTCTGCACCGCACGCGCTTCTTCACGCGCACTGAAAATTGCCGTGCAGCAGGCGTTGCTTTTGGGGGCGTTGGCTATATAGCACACGGCCTGCGCCAACGGCAGCTGTGCTTCCGGCAGGCCTATAAAATGGGCAGCCTGCGCCGCGGAATTAGCTACAACAAGCGCCATCGGGTCAGCATTGCCTACATCCTCTGCCGCGCAGATAACAATGCGCCGCGCGATAAAACGCACGTCCTCGCCGCTTTCCAGCATCTCTGCCAGATAATGCAGCGCCGCGTCGGCGTCACTGCCGCGCATGCTTTTTATAAACGCCGATACCGTGTCGTAATGGCGGTCGCCCTTTTTATCGTAACGCTTAAAAGCGTCGCCCATTACGCTTTTAAGCACCTCGCCATCAATCGTTTTTACGCCGTCAGGCAGCATAAATTCCGCCTGCTCCAAAAGGTTCAGTGCCACGCGCGCGTCGCCGCCGCAAAAATCAGCCAGTGCTTCCAGCGCCTCGTCCGTCATGGCAAGCCCCTGCCTGCCGTAACCGTTTTCCTTATCCGTCAGCGCCTTTTGCAAAATCTTTTTAACGGCGTTTTTATCAAGCCGCTCCAGACGGATAATTTTCATCCGCGACAAAAGCGGCGCATTTACTTCAAAGAACGGGTTTTCCGTAGTTGCACCGATAAGAATAACCGTACCGTTTTCCACATACGGCAAAAGCACATCCTGCTGAGCCTTGTTAAAGCGGTGTATTTCGTCGATAAAAACTATCGTGCGCCCCATGCCGCTGTACAAAGCGTCACGCGCTTCGCCAATCAGCTTACGAAGCTCCGGCACGCCGCTCGACACGGCATTAAGCGCAACAAAACGGCTTTGCGTCATATTGGCAATAATATGTGCCAATGTAGTTTTGCCGGTTCCCGGCGGCCCGTAAAACAAAAGCGGCTGCAAAGCGTCACGCTCAATCATCCGCCGCAGCGGGCTGCCCGGCCCAAGTGCTTTTTCCTGCCCCGCAAAATCGCTTAAACGCCGCGGGCGCATGCGGTCTGCCAGCGGTTTAGTAATTGTTTGTGCAAATAAACTGTCCATATTTTAATCCTGCCCGGCAATTATTTTCTGTACAATATGCGCAGCCATCATCATACCGGCGCAGGCAGGCACAAACACCAGGCTGCCCGGCACGCTGCCTTCAATAAAGCGCTGCGGTTCTTCATGCGAATATACAACGGTAATGCCTTCGGTAATACCGGCGTCGCGCAGTTTTTTGCGCATGCTGCGCGCCAGCGGGCACATGCTTGTTTTGCTGATATCCGTAATTTCCAGCATTTCCGGGCGCAGCTTGTTGCCCGTACCCATGGCTGATACCACCGGAACATTATGCCTGTAAGCCTCTATTAAAAGGTCTGCTTTCGATTCCGTACTGTCGATAGCGTCGGCAATAAAATCAAAACCGTCCACAAAAAGGGTTTCAAAATCACCAGGCCTGTAAAAATCCTTAATAACCCTTATGCGGCACAAAGGGTTAATATCGCGCAGGCGCGCTGCCATAACGTCGGCCTTAAACTTGCCGATAGTGCTTGTAAGCGCAGGCAGCTGGCGGTTAATATTGCTTGCTTCAACAGTATCATTATCCATAATTACAAAGCTGCCAACACCGGTACGGCACAAAGCCTCCGCCACATAAGAACCAACGCCGCCAAGGCCTATAACGGCAACTCTGGCGGCATTTAATTTTTCAACGGCCTTGGGGCCGATAACCATTTCTACACGTGAAAGCTCCATGAGTCCTCCAAAAAAATTTCCCCGCAATGCCGTCCTGCCCAATGTTTTGAACCTGCATGTGCAGGTGGGTGCCCTCCCGCCTACCGCAAAAGTCCCCTCGAGAGGGCTTGTTTTTAATAGGCGGAGCTCAAATTCCGGGCTCCCTAGGTAAGTGTGTTGGCTCAAAACTAAAAGGCAATGTAACGAACACCGCAGGGGAATTTGCTCCATTTATAAGACCGGCTTCTGCCAATCTCTTTACATATACTATAACAAAATTTGCCTTAAATCACAAGTGGCAAATACCGTATTCACAAAAAATAACAGAGCCTGCGTCTGCAAGCTCTGTTATTAAGCATTGGCTTATACTTACTGTAAAAGTTGTTTTACCATGGCATTAATGCGTTTGCCATCGGCACGGCCACCGGCTTTGGCAATAATCTTAGGCATTACCTTGCCCATGTCCTTCATGCTGGCTGCGCCTGTTTCGGCAATTACTTCCTTAACAAGGCTTTGCAGCTCGTCATCTTCCATTGCGGCCGGAAGATATTTTTGCAGCACTTCAATCTCAGCTTTGGCCTGGTCTATCAGATCGGTGCGTCCTGCTTTCTCAAACTCAGCAAGAGAATCCTGACGCATCTTAACTTCTTTCATCAAAACTGCAATTACTTCGTCTTCAGTAAGTTCTTTTTTGTCATTGATCTCGACATTTTTGATATTGGCACGCGCCATGCGGATGGTTTCCAGCGCCACTTTGTTGTGGGCTTTCATGGCCTGCTTCATATCTTCTGTCAGCTGATCTTTAATTGACATCTGCACGCGCCCCCATTATCTGGATTTACGTTTTCTTGCGGCTTCGGATTTCTTTTTGCGCTGAACGCTCGGTTTTTCATAGTGTTCGCGTTTTCTTACTTCAGAAAGGATGCCGGCTTTTTGGGTAGCTCTTTTGAATCTGCGCAGTGCGCTGTCAAGAGTTTCGTTTTTGCCAACTTTAATTTCTGCCATCTGATCTCCCTCCCTCCACACACTTAGGGAAGTGTATATACAATTTATATGCTTTGAGAATACTCCGAAGCATATAATCTCACCGTCTAATTATACATTACTGTAAGGAGTTTGTCAATCAGCACGGAGGCCAGCCGAGCATTTTACCGCCCAAAAGATGGATATGCAGATGGTGCACGGTTTGTCCGCCTTCGTCGCCGGTGTTAACAACAATGCGGAAGCCTTTTTCGCTTACGCCGAGTTTTTCGCTGAGCATTTTTACTTTGCCCAGCATGTACTTAACAAGTTCCGGGTCTGCCGCAACAATGTTTTCCGTATGTTCCTTCGGAATCATCAGTATGTGTACGGGCGCAGCCGGTGCGGCGTCGCGGATAACAATCATTTTATCGTCTTCATATACTCTTTCGGCAGGAATCTCTCCGGAAATAATACGGCAGAATACGCAGTCGTTCATATTTTTACCTCCTCGCTGTTTAAGGTTGTATTTAATTGGTAACTTATTATAAATTCGCCAAAGATAATAAAATTCCTTTTAAATTATATTAAATTCTTCAGTCTTTTATAATTTCGCCAAGCAGTTTTTCGCCGTCAAAAGCAGTTATTTTTACAGGCAGTATTTCGCCGCCCAGATTACGGCCGCCGCATTTTACAAAAACGCGCTGATAGTTGCCGGTTAAGCCTTCAAAATAATCTTCACCGGCAGGCTGTTCAAACAAAACTTCCGCATTTTGCCCAACCATGGCCTGCAAAAAAGTTTTGTGCATGGTTTCGTCAATTTTGCCCAAAATATCGGCGCGTTCTTTTTTTACGGCTTCCGTTACAGCGCCCGCAAATTTTTCGGCAGGCGTGCCTTTGCGCGCCGAAAACGGAAAAATATGCATTTTGCTGAAGCCGCAGCTTTCGGCAAATTTGCAGGTTGTTTCAAAATCCGCTTCCGTTTCGCCGGGAAAACCTACAATAACATCCGTAGTTATGGCAATATCAGGCACCTTCGTTTTAATATCCGCCAGAAGCGTTTTAAATTTTGCCGTTGTATACGGCCTGTGCATGGCCTGCAAAACTTTATCGCAGCCCGATTGCAGAGGCAGGTGCAAATGCCTGCAAAAACGTGCGTCTTCCTGCATAAGCGTTAAAAGGCGCGGCTCTACCTCCACAGATTCCAGCGAACCGAGGCGCAGGCGCTGCACGCCCGGCACATCAAGAACGGTTTTAACTGCGTCATACAAAGTAGGGCCATCAGGGTTTTCTTTGCCGTAACAGCCAAGGTGAATACCAATAAGCACAATTTCCTTAAACCCGGCGCTTATAAGGAGCTGCGTTTCGGTACGGATGCTTTCAAGGCTGCGCGAACGCAGCGGACCGCGTGCGTAAGGAATAATGCAATAAGTGCAGAACTGGTTGCAGCCTTCCTGAATTTTTAAAAAGGCGCGCGTTTTATCGGTTATATCGCCTGCTGCCATTTCTTCAAAAGCAGTGCTGGCAGTTAATTTATGCACGGCATCCAGCGTATCTGTCTGCCTGTGCGCTAGGCGTTCTTCCACCAGCTGCACAATCTGCGCGCGGTCCTGGTTGCCAATAATCATATCCACACCGGCAATGGCCTTTACTTCTTCCGCGGCCGTCTGCGGATAGCAGCCGGTAACCACAATCAGCGCATTAGGGTTCTTGCGGATGGCGCGGTGAATGGTCTGGCGCGATTTGCGCTGCCCGGTATTGGTAACAACACAGGTATTAATAATATATACATCAGCTTCGCCGTCGAAACTGACAAGCTGATGCCCGCTGCGCAAAAACAGGTTTTCCATGCTTGCCGTATCGGCCTGGTTAACCTTGCAGCCAAGCGTATAAAATGCAATTTTTGCCATTTTCAGCCTCCCAGTTCGTCAAATTCGTATAAAACGGCACTTAAAGCAGTAAGCCCTGCTGTTTCGGCGCGCAAAATACGCCTGCCCAGCGAAACAGGCACCGCACCGCCGCTGCGTGCTTTATCAAGCTCGGCTTCGCTGATGCCGCCTTCCGGGCCGATTATAATTAATATGCTGTCTGTATTTACATTGCTTTGCAGAACCTGTTTAAGGCCCTGCCTGTCCTCACATTCATAAGCAATTATTTTAGTTGTGCAGTCACATTCAGCCATCAGTTTATCAATAGCTGCAACCTCCGCAATTTGCGGAATAATGTCGCGTTTGCTCTGCTTGGCTGCGCTTTCGGCAATTTTTTGCCAGCGCTGGCATTTTTTGGCAGCCTTCTCGCCGTCATAGCGCACAACGGAATGTTCCATTGCCAAAGGCACAATGCGGCTTACGCCGAGCTCCACCGCCTTTTGGATGATAAAATCCATCTTTTCGCCTTTTACAAGCCCCTGCGCCAGTGTAATTTTCACTGCAGGCTCATGGCTTTCGGCAATAACTTCAAGACATTTTACAAGCGTCTGCCCGGGCGCAGTTTCAGTAATTTCTGCAAGGGCGGTTACGCCGTCGTCGCTCACAATCTGCACTTTTTCGCCCGGCTTCATTTTAAGCACGGTGTAAATATGGCGTGCGTCAATGCCGTCTATCATCATGTTTTCCGCATAAGGGCGCGGAATAAAAAATCTGTGCATTAATCCTCCAGTGCCATCAGCACGGCAACCCAGCCGCCTTTATGGCGCGTGCTGACAACCTTCAGCCCGCTGGCTGCGGCAGCTTTTTTAATATCGTCTTCACGTTCTTCTATAATGCCGCTGGCAAGGAACTTACCGTCCGCTTTCAGCTTTTGTGCAACATCCGGCAGCAGCATAATAATAATATCGGCAATAATATTGGCAATAATTACATCTGCCTTGCCTTCCGTGCCGTGCAGAAGGTCGCCTTCTTTAACTGCAATAACTTCGCTCAGGCCGTTTCCGGCAATGTTTTCTTTGGCAATGCGCACGGCGTTGGCGTCAATATCTACGGCAACAATGCTTTTGGCGCCCAGTTTGGCGGCCGCAATGCTTAAAATACCGCTGCCGGTGCCAACGTCAAATACTTCCGCCTGCGGCGTAATAATTTCTTCCAGGTATTCCATGCACATGCTTGTTGTATGGTGCGTGCCGGTGCCAAAGGCCATGCCGGGGTCAATTTCAATAACAAGGTCATCAGCCTCAGCGTCGTATTTTTCCCACGAAGGCTTAATAACAAGGTGTTTGCCGATATGGGTTACGTGGAAATACTGCTTCCATTCGTTTGCCCAATCCTGCTCGCACAGCGTACGGAACAGCGGATTGCGGAAAACGCATTTTTGCCCGATACGTTCTTCAACGGCTTTAACCTCGCGCGAGATAAACTCCAAACGTTCGGAAAGTTTTTCGTCGTCCGGGTAATAAGCAGTTACTGTAACGACCTCGGTATTCTGCTGTTCGGGAATATCGCACAGCTCCCATGTGCCGCTTGCGCGCAGCTGATTAATTAAAAGCGGGTCTTCCATAGCCACACCCTGCGCACCGGCGCTGTATAAAATATCGGCAATCGTGTCTGCCTGTTCATGCGTTGTCTGTAAGCTGACTTCCGTCCACTGCATTACGTTTCACTCCTCAAAAAACTCATAGTAAAAAGATATAAATTTCTGCCTTTTATCTTATCATAACAAGGCCGAAATGTACATTATAAAATCAGTCAATTTATATTTATCACGCCGCGGCGGCTTTTATATTAAGCGTTACTATATTTGACTTTTTGTGCCTGTTTGCTATAATAATTATAGAAAAACAAACGGCTGCCGATAGACGGTCAGCCCGCAAAATTGAAAATCAGTTAACTAAAGTAACGACCGTCAAAGTTTGCAAGGCTCTTGGCGGTCGTTACCGTTTTTTGCAGCAGTCTTTTCCGAGGGCATAGCCAAAGGAAAACACCGTTATTGTATAACCAATAATGGTTAAAATATCAATAACACCCATGCTATCCCCTCCTTTAGCATATTTCCGTCACGCGGATTCTATGTTATCGGAGGGTCACAGTCACTCCGCAGAGGGCTAACCGCCTACCGTTATGGCAGCACATTTGCCTGCATATTGTAACAGAAAAATATAAAACTGTAAAGATACTAAAAGCGCGCTTCCGAATTTACGGAAACGCGCTTTATTTGTTTATTTAAACAAATCTTTAATTATATTCAAAAAGCTTTTTTCTTCGGGGTTGATGTTGTCCTTGCTGATGTCGGCAAATTTACGCAGCGCATCTTTTTGCTTTTCGCTCAGCTTTTTAGGAACAACAACTTTTATGCGTACCAGCTGGTCACCGCGGCTGCCTCCGCGCAGGCTGGGTATGCCTTTGCCTTTCAGGCGCAGTACCTGTCCCGGCTGAGTGCCTTCAGGAATCTTCATGGTTACCTGGCCGTCCAGCGTCGGTACTTTTATTTCATCGCCCAAAGTTGCCTGTACAATATTAATAGGCACTTCGCATAATACAGTGTTGCCGTCGCGTTCAAAGAACTTGTGCGGCTTCACATACAGATATACGTAAAGGTCGCCGCTCGGGCCGCCGCGCATACCTGCTTCGCCTTCTCCGCTTACGCGCAGGCGCGAACCGTCGTTAACACCGGCAGGAATTTTAACTTTAAGCTTTTTGGTTTTGCGTACGGTGCCTTTGCCCTTACATTCTTTGCACGGCTCGGTAATAATTTTGCCTTCGCCGTGGCATCTGCTGCACGGGCGCACGTTACGCATCTGCCCGAACATAGTGTTTTGCGTAAAGCTTACCTGGCCTGTGCCGTGGCATTCAGGGCAGGTTTCCACCTTGCTGCCCGGTTCAGCACCGCTGCCTTTACATTTTGGGCATTGCTCGTCGCGCGTCAGGTTAATTTCGCGTTCTACGCCGAAAGCTGCTTCTTCAAAGGTAATTTCCATATCGAAGCGCAAATCGCTGCCGCGCTGCGGGCCTGCCTGACGGCCGCCTCTGGAGCGCCCGCCGCCGCCAAAGAACATATCAAAAATGTCCTCCATACCGCCGCCTGCGCCGCCGAAGCCGCTGAAATCAAACCCGCCGAAACCGCCCGCGCCGCCTGCTCCGGCAGCGCCGTCAAAGGCTGCATGGCCAAACTGGTCATACTGGGCACGTTTCTTTTCGTCGCTCAAAACACTGTATGCTTCGGAGCATTCTTTAAACTTTTCTGCAGCATCAGGATTATCCTTGTTGACATCAGGATGATACTGACGTGCCAGTTTACGATATGCTTTTTTTATCTCGTCTGCCGTTGCGCTTTTAGAAACGCCCAGCACGTCATAGTAATCTCTTTTTTCCAAGGTTTACACCATCCTAAGCTGATTATTTCTTGTCGTCGTCAACAACTTCGGCGTCAACTACATCATCATCGGCTTTTTTAGTGCCGCCTGCGTTTGCTGCGCCGGCACCTGCACCTGCTTCCGCACCTTTGGCTGCTTCGGTCTGTTTGTAAAGTTCAGCGCTCAGTTCGTACAAAGGTTTGGTAAGTTCTTCGGTTGCTTTCTTAATTGCGTCAACGTCGTCGCCTTTCATTTTTTCTTTCAAGGCGTCCATTGCGGTTTTAACTTTGGCAATCAGTTCGTCGCTGCCTTTGCCTTCCATGTCTTTAATGGTTTTTTCTGCCTGATAGCAGAGGCTGTCGGCCTGGTTGCGAGCTTCAACTGCTTCTTTGCGTTTTTTATCTGCTTCGGCGTTGGCTTCGGCTTCTTTTACAAGGCGGTCAACTTCGTCTTTATCAAGCGTGCCGGAAGAAGTAATGGTAATCTTCTGTTCTTTGCCGGTGCCGAGATCTTTAGCTTTTACGTTTACAATGCCGTTAGCGTCGATATCGAAGGTAACTTCAATTTTCGGTACTCCGCGCGGTGCAGCCGGAATGCCGGACAGTTCAAAACGTCCCAGAGTTTTGTTGTCGGCAGCCATATCGCGTTCGCCCTGCAGTACGTGGATATCAACGGAAGGCTGGTTATCGGAATAAGTGGAGAAAATCTGAGATTTGGAAGTAGGAATGGTGGTGTTGCGGTCAATCATTCTGGTGAAAATGCCGCCGGCGGTTTCAATGCCGAGGGACAGCGGAGTTACGTCCAGAAGCAGTACGTCTTTAACTTCGCCTGCCAGTACGCCTGCCTGAATAGCAGCGCCTACTGCAACACATTCATCCGGGTTAATGCCGCGGTGCGGTTCTTTGCCCATGAATTTTTTAATGGCTTCCTGTACAGCAGGAATACGGGTGGAACCGCCAACCAGCAATACTTTGTTGATGTCGCTTGCGCTCATGCCTGCGTCGGCCATAGCCTGACGGGTCGGGCCCATAGTGCGTTCAACAAGATCTGCGGTCATTTCTTCAAATTTAGCACGGGTTAAATCCATGTCAAGATGTTTCGGGCCGTCTGCACCTGCGGTAATGAACGGCAGGTTGATGTTGGTGCTCATTACGCCGGACAGTTCGATTTTAGCTTTTTCTGCTGCTTCACGCAGACGCTGCATAGCCATGCGGTCGTTGGAAAGGTCAATGCCTTCGGCTTTCTTGAATTCGTCAACCATCCAGTCGATAATGCGCTGGTCAAAGTCATCGCCGCCGAGGTGAGTATCGCCGTTGGTAGCTTTAACTTCAAATACGCCGTCGCCTACATCAAGGATGGATACATCGAACGTGCCGCCGCCAAGGTCGTAAACCATAACGGTGTGGTCTTCGCTCTTGTCAATGCCGTAAGCAAGTGCTGCTGCGGTAGGTTCGTTGATAATACGCAGAACTTCAAGGCCTGCAATTTTGCCTGCGTCCTTGGTTGCCTGGCGCTGGCTGTCGGAGAAGTAAGCCGGAACGGTAATTACGGCCTGATGTACGCTTTCGCCGAGATATTTTTCAGCGTCAGCTTTTAATTTTTGCAGAATCATTGCGGAAATTTCTTCCGGAGAGTATTTTTTGTCGTCAATTTCAACTCTGTAATTAGTGCCCATGTGGCGTTTAATGGAGCTGATGGTTCTGTCCGGGTTGGAAACAGCCTGGCGTTTTGCCAGCTGGCCTACCAGACGCTCGCCGTTTTTGGAAAAACCTACAACGGACGGGGTCAGCCTGCTGCCTTCCTGGTTAGTGATAACGGTCGGTTCGCCGCCTTCCATAACAGCTACTACAGAGTTAGTAGTACCTAAGTCAATACCAATTACTTTAGACATGATGTTTTTTCCTCCTCAAATTTACACTGTATAAAGAATGCAACTTAATCGTTGCTTATTACTTTAACTTTGCTGTGGCGGATGATTTTATTGCGCAGCCTGTAACCTTTTTCAAAAACCTGCTCAATGCTTTCATCCTCTAAATCCGGGTTCTGCCCGCGCATTACGGCTTCGTGCAGTTCCGGGTTAAATTTCTGCCCCTCTGCGGGGATTTCTTCAACTTCAAGCTCTTTAAAAGCCTGTTCAAACTGCCGTTTGATTTTTTCCATGCCGGCTACGATAGCAGACATATCGTTTGTAGTTTTTACGCTCTGCTCGGCTCTTTCAAAGTTATCGAGCACTTTTAAAAACTTGCCGACAACATCTGCCGTAACGAAGGTTGAAAGCTGTTCGCGTTCGGCAGCATTGCGTCTGCGGAAATTTTCAAAATCGGCCTGCAAACGCATCAGGCGGTTTTGCAGTTCTTCGATTTTTGCATCTTTTTCATCTTTCAGGTGTTCTTCCGGTTTTGCTTCTTCCGGTTGTGCGTTTTCTGCACTTCCGGCAGCCGCTTCATCGGCGTTTACCTTTTCTTCAGCGGGCGCTTCAGCATTTTCCGCTGCTCCTTCCGCAGGGTTCTGAGTATCTTTAATATCTTCTGCCTGCATACTGTCCCTCCTCAGCTGTTTAAAATCGTTTTTAAATATTTATGAAGATAATCCATTACGGCAATTACTTTGCCATACTGCATGCGCGTAGGCCCCAGCACCGCCATTGTACCGACTATTTTGCCGTTTAAGCGGTAGGTTGCCTGCACCATGCTGCAATCCTGAATGCCTTCAAATTTATTTTCGCTGCCTATCGTTATGCGCAACCCGTCCGATTCTTCGCCGGATTTTAAAATATTGCGCACAACTTTTTCTTCCTCCAGCACACCTAAAAGGTTTTTAACTTTTTCCATGTCGCGGAATTCAGGCTGGCTTAACAGCTGCCTTGTGCCGCCCATAAAGAAGGTTTCCTTTTCGGGGCGCGTCATGCGGCGCAGCACATGCAAAAGCGAACTTAAAAGCAGCCGGTCATCTTTAACCGCTGCCTGCACTTCATCCAGCAACGCCTTGTCGATATCCGTTACGGCTTTGCCTTCCAGCATTCTTGTAATGCGCCCGGCCATGTATTCCAGTTCTTTGGCAGACATGCCTGCCGGAATTTCCACCACGCAGTTATTTACATTGCCGTCATCGGTAACAATGCACAAAATGGCATGGTTCGTATCAAGCGGCAAAAACTTTAAATAGCAGAAGCGGCTGATGGAATGCTGGTTTGCCAGCACCATCGACACGTTATGCGTCATCTGCGAAAGGATTTTGGCGGTTGACAGGAAAATATCGTCAATGCTGCGCTGGCGTTCGCGGTACAGGGTATTAATTAATGTACGGTCGTTATCGTCCAGCGTATCCGGCTCAATCATGGAATCTACATAAAACCTGTATGCCTGTGCCGAAGGCACACGGCCGGCTGAAGTGTGGGGCTGCTCCAGATAACCCAAAAGCTCCAAATCGCTCATTTCGTTACGGATGGTGGCCGGGCTCAATCCCAAATCATGCTTACGCGCAATAGTGCGTGAACCTACCGGCTCTGCCGTAGAAATGTAATCTTCTATGATGATTTGCAGAATTTTCTTCTTTCTTTCATTTAACATATCCCCACCTCCGAAGGGATTGTTAGCACTCGTTATAATAGAGTGCTAACATCTTGATATTAGAATAGCACTGCCTTCAGATATTGTCAATAAGTTTTTATATATTTTTTAAATAAAATTTAATCCGTCACAAAAATTTCAAAAATACGGTTGCCAACTTCCATACCAGCTTCGGTAAGGCAGATTTTCTGCCGCTCTTTATCAAAGCCAAGCAAATTATGCTCAATATACGGTTTCATTTCAGCTCCGTATTTTTCCATAACATCTATATCGAAACGCTGTTTTGCTTCAGTTAAACTTACGCCGCTTTTTTTGCGCAGGTTCATAAACATAAATTCTTCAAACTGCACCGGCACAGGCAGTTCTTCTTTATCATAAAGCTGCCCGCCGCTTTGTATAAGCTGTATGTAGTTTTGTACTTCAGCTGCGGCAGTAAAACGCGCGCTGCCGTTAAAACCGCAGGCACCCGCACCAAATGCCGCATACGGGTAATAATGCCAGTACACAAGGTTATGGCGGCTGTACGCTTTGCCGCGCGCATAGTTAGATATTTCGTAGCGTTCAAAGCCCTGCGTTTTTAAAAACTCCTGTACAAATTCGTACATATCGGCAGCTTCGTCCTCGTCCGCCAAAATTATCTGCCCTGCTTCTGTCATTTTTTGCAGCGGCGTACCGTCCTCAACAATCAGCCCATAAACGGATAAATGCTCAATGCCGGTACTGCAAAGCCGCGTAAGCGTTTCCTTTAAACTTGCCATAGTCTGCCCCGGCAGACCGTAAATAACATCGGCATTAATGCGCTTAAACCCTGCCTGTTTGGCAAGCTCTATTGCTTCCAATGCTTCTGCTGCATTATGCACGCGCCCTATCACTTTTAATTCTGCATCATTTAAACTCTGCACGCCAAAGCTGATGCGGTCAAACCCCAGCTGCCGCAGTGCTTTCAGTTTCGGCAAATCAACAGTGCCGGGATTTGCCTCGATAGACGCCTCACACGGATTTTGCCACCAGCCGTATTTTTTTAAAGCGTCCGTAATTACTTTAATAGCTTCAGCAGGTAAAAGGCTTGGCGTGCCGCCGCCAAAATAAATTGAAGCATTGGCATTTACAGGCACATCTTTTTGGCGCCCGGCAATTTCTTGGCATACAGCCGCAGCATATTTTACCATTGCCTCTGCCCCAAAACCGGCGTACGAATTAAAATCGCAGTACAGGCATTTTTGCCTGCAAAACGGTATATGCACATAAATGCCCTGCACCTGCTGCCAGGGCTGTAAATTTTGTAACTTATCCATAATGTTCCTTCGCTTGCAAAGTAAATTTTTTATTATTAAAACTCACCGCAAATGATTCACGCTGTTTCAGTTCTGCAAAAATGCTGCGGCTCCTTCGATTCCGGTCAGGCTGCGCAGCTGACCTCTCTTACTTATGTATTTTAATTTCAGCCGCCGCAGTTTTTGCTCTCACTTAACAGCATAAATCATTCGCCTCATATTTTACATAACTCTTTTAAAATAAAAATTGACTGCTTTTATATTTTATACAACTATAATATAAATACGCAATGGGTAAACCTTTGAAAATTCAAGACAAAACAACGGCGGCTTCATTTTAAGTATTTACAAAAATGCGTGAACCGCAGCGCAGCCGTGTTCACGCACGTAGGAGCCGTTGCATTTTGCTGAATTTGAAAAGATTTATTCATTGCGTATTCAGCTTCACATAAAAATAATACCGCCCTCACCGTTTAAGCAAGGGCGGTAAAACATTTTAATGCTTATTTAAAATAATTTACGCCGCTGATAAAGATTTTCTGGTCTTTATTGCCGCTGATATTTTTAAACAGACCCGGTACAAAACGCTCGGTATGGCCCATTTTACCCAAAATTCTGCCGTCGGGGCTGGTAATGCCTTCAATAGCATACAGCGAACCGTTGGGATTGTACGGCATTGCCATGGTGGGTTTGCCGTTTTCATCAACATACTGCGTTGCAACCTGCCCGTTGGCAAACAATGCTTTAATTGTTTCTTCCGGCGCATAGAAGCGTCCTTCGCCGTGAGATACGGCAACGGAATGGATTTCGCCCGGTTCAACAGCGCTGAACCACGGAGATTTGTTGGAAACAACACGGGTGTTAACAATCTGCGAAACGTGGCGGCCGATATTATTGAAGGTAAGAGTCGGGCTGTCAGCAGACATTTCGCGGATTTCGCCATAAGGTACAAGTCCGAGTTTAACAAGTGCCTGGAAGCCGTTGCAGATGCCGAGCATCAAACCGTCACGGTCATTCAGCAGGCGTTCGATAGCTTCTTTAATGCGCGGGTTGCGCAGCATGGTAGCAATAAACTTGCCGCTGCCGTCCGGTTCGTCACCGGCGCTGAAACCACCCGGAAGCATTACAATCTGGGCATTGTCAATCATTTCAACCATTTTGGCAACGGATTCTTCTACTGCCTGCGGGGTAAGGTTGCGCACAATAAAGGTTTCAGCCACAGCACCGGCGTCTTCAAACGCGCGGGCACTGTCATATTCGCAGTTAATGCCCGGGAATACCGGAATGAATACGCGCGGTTTGGCAATCGTTACCGGCGCAGTCAAAGGCAGTTCTGCCTTGTAAAGCGGCATGTCGATATCTTTATCGTCTTTTTCATCGGTTTTGGACGGGAAGATGCCTTCCAGCGGAGCGCTGTAAGCCTTTTCTGCTTCATCCATGGGGATAACGTCGTCATTAATGGCAATAACCTGTTTTTCAGAAGTATGGCCAAGCAGCATGTAGTCGAGCCCTTCAAACAGGTCTTCGGGTTCTGTGCCTTCTGCAAGTTCAAGCACCATGCCGCCGGGCTGCAAAGTAAACAGTCCGTCAGTATCGTTATAGGGTTTAATAAATTCAAAACCAAGGCTGTTGCCAAGGCACATTGTTGTTACAAGCGCTGCAATGCCGCCTTCTTTAACGGCTGCCGCAGCTGTAATTTTGCCCGCCAGAATGGCTTTATGCACTGCGGTAAGATTTTCTTTCAGCGCGCCAAAATCCGGTACTTCCGTAGTTTCGCGCGGGCAGGAAAGGAATACAACCTTGCTGCCGGCATTTTTAAATTCTGCCGATACGGCTTTGTCGCCGTCAATAACGTCAACCGCGAAGGAAACAAGCGTCGGCGGAACGGTTTTATCCATAAAGGTGCCGCTCATGCTGTCTTTGCCGCCGATGGCAGGCAGTTCCAAAGCGTCCAGCGCGGTAAATGCTCCCAAAAGTGCTGCAAAGGGCTGGCCCCAAAGTTCTGTATTATGCAGTTTGGGGAAGTATTCCTGGCAGGTAAGTCGCAGTTTTGCCGGGTCTGCACCAAGTGCAACGGCACGGGTTACAGATTCCACAACCGCATACAGTGCGCCGTGGAACGGACTCCAGCAGGCAACATCCGGGTTGTAGCCGCACGCCATAACGGATGCCGCCGTGGTTTTGCCGTGCAGCACAGGCAGTCTGCCAACCATGCCTTCGGACGGAGTAAGCTGGCGTTTGCCGCCAAACGGCATCAGTACGGTGCCGCGGCCGATAGTGCTGTCAAAGCGTTCGGAAAGCCCTTTCTGGCTGCAAACATTAAGGCGTCCGAGGTTAGCAAGCCATGCGCTTTTCAAACCGTCTGCCGCAGCAACTTCTGCCGGCAGTTTGTCAAATACGCATTCACCTTCAACATTGCAAACTTTAACGTCTGCATGCTGGGCAACGCCATTGCTATTCAAAAAGTCGCGGGAAAGGTCAACGATTTTATCGCCGCGCCAGTACATTACAAGCCTTCTGTTATCGCTAACCTGCCCGATAACGGTTGCTTCAAGGTTTTCCTCATCGGCAAAGGCAATAAATTTCTTAATATTTTCGGGAGCAATAACAAGTGCCATGCGTTCCTGAGATTCGGAAATGGCAAGTTCCGTACCGTCAAGGCCTTCGTATTTTTTCGGCACTTTGTCAAGGTCAATTACAAGGCCGTCGGCAAGTTCGCCGTTAGCAACGGATACACCGCCTGCGCCGTAGTCGTTGCAGCGTTTAATCATCGGCGTAACTTCCGGGTTGCGGAACAAACGCTGAATTTTACGTTCTGTCGGCGGGTTGCCTTTCTGTACTTCCGCACCGCAGCTTGCCAGCGAATCAACGGTATGTTCTTTGGAAGAACCCGTTGCGCCGCCGCAGCCGTCACGGCCGGTTCTGCCGCCGAGCAGCACTAAAAGGTCGCCCGGTTCAGGCACTTCGCGTTTAACAAGGTTACGCGGAACGGCACCAACAACAGCGCCTACTTCCATGCGTTTTGCCACGAATTTATCGTGATAGTATTCCTGTACATGGCCGGTTGCCAGGCCAATCTGGTTGCCGTAAGAGCTGTAGCCAGCTGCTGCGCCGATAGTAATTTTGCGCTGCGGCAGTTTACCGGGCAGAGTATCTTCCACCGGTACGCGCGGGTCGGCAGCGCCGGTTACGCGCATTGCCTGATATACATAGGCACGGCCGGAAAGCGGGTCGCGGATAGCGCCGCCGAGGCAGGTTGCAGCACCGCCGAACGGTTCAATTTCCGTCGGGTGGTTATGGGTTTCGTTTTTAAACAGCAGCAGCCATTCTTCGGTTTTGCCGTCAACTTCAATAGGCACAACAATGGTGCAGGCGTTAATTTCTTCCGATTCGTCCAAATCGTCCAGCTTGCCTTCGGCACGCAGTTTTTTCATGCCGATAACGGCAATATCCATCAGGGTAACAGGGCGTTTGGTATCGGCGCCGTACACTTCATCGCGCGCTTCCATATATTTGTCAAGGGCAGCCTGTACCGGCTGGGGGTAAAGCCCCGGCTCAATTTCAACATCTTCAATCTGCGTCATAAAAGTGGTATGGCGGCAGTGGTCAGACCAGTAAGTATCGAGTACTTTAATCTCGGTAATGGTCGGTTCACGGTGTTCTTCATTAAAATATTTCTGGCACCACAGCAAATCGTCAAGGCTCATGGCAAAACCGTTGGCAGTGCGGTAAGCCTCCATTTCTTCTTTGGTAAAGGTTAAAAAGCCTTCCACGCTTTTAATTTTCTGCGGTTCTTCGCAGGCCTGCACCAAAGTCTGCGGTTTTTCCCAGGCAGCTTCGCGTGCTTCAATCGGGTTAATGCAGTAAGCCTTAATTTTAGCAAACTCATCATCACTGATTGTGCCGGACAAAATATAAACTTTGGCAGAAGATACCAGCGGGCGTTCTTTCTGCGTAATAAGCTGAATGCACTGAGCAGCAAAGTCTTCCCTCTGATTATACTGGCCCGGCAAAAATTCTACCGCAAAAGCACGGCAGCCTGCAGGTACTTCCAGTTCTTCTTCAACGGTATCAACCGGCGGTTCGGAAAGCACAAGCGCTTTGGCGGCGGCAAATTCCTCATCCGTTACGCCCATAACATCATAGCGGTTAATAACGCGGATACCGGTTAAGCCTTTCATACCGAGGTTGGTTTGCAAATCAGCCAAAAGGCCTCTTGCTTCAACGGCAAAAGCTTCTTTCTTTTCTACAAAAATGCGTCTGATTTCGTCCATTAAATCAGCCTCCCTGCTCAATTTTCAATAGTACTCGTTAATATAATTACGGCATTTGGTAAACAACGCCTGCAAAAAACCGCTTTTCTGCGGATTATGAACTTTAATTTTTCCGGCACGCACCAGTTCTTCAAAGCTGAAAGTACCGAAATACAGCTGCGTAAAGGCTGCGCTGTCCATTGTAATTTCTTCGTTTTCAATGGTGCTGGCCTGAGTTAACGCGCCGTTTTGGGCAGTTATTTTTAAAAGCCCGTTATTCAGCGGCAAAAATTTGTCAGTAATTAAAAGCACTGCTTCGCCGCTCACATTCTGCGGCACCGGCAAAAGCTCCAGCGCTTTGCGGATATTAATGCAGCGCGCCATCATAAACGGTTTTAAACTGCCGCTGTATGTACTTCCGGCAAAATCAAGATACGCCAGATTGCCTGGTTCTGCCAGCCACTCAAAATTAGCGGCATCACTTAAATGCCCGGCTGCATAACGCAGAAGCGCCGTTTGTGCCTCATGGCTGAGCGTAAGCAGCTCCTGCACTTTAAAAGTGCCTGCCTCAAGCGAATACAGCATATAACCGGCAGGTTTGTCATCTTCAAAAGCTATGGCAAGCATTACTTTTTCGGCTTTATAGCCGTTTAAAAGCTCCTGCCATTTTGCCCTGCTGCGTACTGCCATACCGTTTAACTCCTGCCCGCAGGCTTCGTAAACAGCAGCAAGCGCGTCCAGGCCTTCAATAATATCTGCAAAACGCGTTATTTTTATATTATGCACCGGAGGCAGTTTTTTAAGTTCTGCCAGCGGCATTTGGTAATAATGGCGGTAATAGCAGTAATCAAAGCCATAGGGCTTATAAATTGCCGGGTTAATGGGCATTAAAAGCGCAAAAGCCGCTCCCTGCGCACGCAGAACGGTAAAAGCCGTTTCCAGCAGCGGGCGCGTAAGGTGCTGCTCGCGGTATTCCGGCGCAGTTGCCACGCCTACAATATACGGCAGGCGCAGTGTTTGCCCGCGCAGCGTAATTGCATATGGGTTCAAGTGCAGCATACACGCTAATTTATCGCCGTCAAACCCGCCTATAACGCTGTTTTGCTTTAAACAGTACTCACTAAAATACCATTCGTAAAAAGGGTCACCCTTTTTTTCAAAGCAGTAATCCCATAATTCTGCCGCCTGCGGCAAAAAAGCAGAGTTTAAAAGCCTGAAATCCATACAAACCTCTGTTATTTAAAAATAGTGGAATATTTTTTTACCATAAATTCCGGTTTATACGATTCTTTTGCCATGCGCAGGCCTTCATGCCCCATATCTTCCTCGCGGTTAAGATAGGTAACGTCGCCCCACGCATTTTTGGCAAAATCACGGTTAATAACGGCATAAAGCCCGCGTATTTCCGGATTGGCCTTTTCTACATGCAAAACGGCAGTATCGTCATTAATTTTTTCGCCAAAGCTGAAGGCTTCAACCTTGCCGTCAATGCGGATAACGCCGCCGCGCAGCTTTAAGGCTTCAAAATTATCAAGCGCTTCGTGGATAGCGCATTTTTCGCATACCAGCGAAGGGTCGTCCGACATGCGGCGCTCGCACCACATATCGCCAAAAACAAGACATTCTTCGATATTGCTTCTGTTCATTTCTTCGTAAACATAATCGGGATGCTCTTTTACAAAAGCATTGCAGTGGTTCTTTTTACCGTGGTATTTGCGCCCGGCAAGCGTTGCCAGGTTCTGCTGCAAATACACATAGTCCCAGTTATCACGGTCATCGGTAATTTCCAAATCAGGAAACGCTTTTAACAGCCTTTCCCTACCGTCATCATAAATGCCGTGTATTTCAAACGGTTTGCCGTTATGGTATTCTTTAATTTCTTTCATTAATAAAGGCAAATCTTCGTCTTTGCCGCCAAACGGCTGTAAAAAGAAGTCAACATCATTTCTTTTTACTTTCAGCACTAAAAAGCCGTGTGCTTCAGTCCAAAAAATATCATAGCAGGTCTGCCACATAAACAAATTACCGAAAGCACATTCAGAGCCGCGGTAATAAGGGCGCGACATGTAGCTTTCAAACAATGCCTTATCGGCAACCGAAATCTCTTTAAGTTCTAAAATAAAATGACCCCCAATTTCTTCTTATTAAATTATTATACCATATTGAGTGAAACTTTCTCAAAGTTTCTGTCACATTATTTATAAAATTCGCTGAAATAAACAAAAAACCTGCCGCATTTTTACGGCAGGCTGTATTTGTTTATTATTTTCTGTGATGTGCGTTGTAGCAGTCACGGCAGTAAACCGGACGGTCTTCGGAAGGCTTGAACGGAACTTCGGTTTCTTTGCCGCATTCAGCACAAACCGCCGGATACATCTGGCGTTCCGGACGCTCGCTTACAATGCCAAGAGGCTGTTTGCGTGCCTGACGGCATGCAGGGCAGCGGCCCGGTTCGTTGGTAAAGCCTTTGGATTCATAAAATTCCTGTTCGGAAGCGGAAAAAACAAATACTTTGCCACATTCCTTGCATACTAAAGTTTTGTCTTCTTTCATTGCTTATCAGCTCCTTACATTAATCATACCCCATGAGGACTTCATAGATTTGCCACGGCTTCGATAAAAATGCAAGCAGCATTAAAAAGAAGATATGAACCCTATATGAACCGGCTGAGATATACTATTTAAAGTATATCTTTTTAAAATACAAATGTCAATATATCATGGCTGTTTTTTACATCATTCTAATAAAATTTAACGCAAATAATATGTTTCATTTGTACATTCAAGTACAGTATTGTAGCCGCGCCATTTTGCCAGTGTGGTTGTACTGCAGTTGCCAACGCTGAAATTCCATATTTTGTTTAAATCCACACCCAAAAACAGGCACAGCAGCACGCGGATAATGCCGCCGTGCGAAACAACGGCAATATTTTTTTCGTCCATTTCCGCAAGGCAGCGTTTAAAAAACGGCTCTACGCGTGCGGCAACATCCGTAAAATTCTCGCCGCCCGGCACATGGCACAGCGCCGGATTTTTAAAGAATTCGTCAATCTGCCCAAGGCCGGCATCATTAATCTGGTTATAGGTAAGCCCTTCCCACTCGCCAAAAGCAATTTCCTTAATATCTTCAACCGGCTGCACTTCAAGCCCGTGTACAGCCGCCAGCGGTGCCGCCGTCTGCCGTGCGCGCGTTAAACTGCTGCTGTATACGGCATCAAGGCGGATATTTTTAAAATGCTCTGCCAATAGTTCAGCCTGCGCCAGTCCTTTTTCGTTCAGTTCAATATCGGTTTGCCCCTGAAAGCGGAAACTTTTGTTGGAATCGGTTTCCCCATGCCTGATTAAATATAGCCTGCCCATTATTTTGCCCCCTGTTTGCCTGCCTTAATTTCTTCTGCGTGCGAAAATTCTTTTACCTCAACGTGTACGCCTGCTTCGGCAAAAGTTTCCATTTCCTTATAAGCCTTAATGCCTGCGTCCAAAAGGCTGAGCGCAAGTATTGCGCCTTCGCCGCGGCATATTTTAATATCAAGCCTCAGCGGCGCGGAAAGCCCCAATTTTTGCAGCAGTTCTTCCATGCCCGCTTCTGCGGATACATGCCCGGCAAAAACGTAATCTGCCGCAGCAGCATTATATTTTACTGCCGCAAGTGCTGCAAGGCACGTTGCTGCGCCGTCAAGCATTACCGGCACTTTTAAAGCCGCAGCCTGCAAAACTGCGCCTGCCATGGCGGCAATGGTTCTGCTGCCAAGCTGATTTAAAAAATCATAGCCGCCAGCTTCAAAATTTTCTGCATTATATTCCGGCACACTGCTGTCAACGCAGCCAAGTGCCAGCACCTGCTGGCCGCCGTTTGTGCCTATTGCTTCTTTTGCCAGAAGCGCACCTTCAAGCAGTGCTTCTTCAATGCTTTTAGATGTTACCAAAAAAGTCTGGCTTTTAACGCCGGAATTTTCTGCAAGCACGCAGGCAGGTTTCGTGCCCTGCATATATTCTGCCGCTGTAACGGCATCGTCAGTCCAGAAAAGCACTGTTTTATCAGGAAAATTTACGTCATTTTTATCTGCGCTGCCGTAAATTACCGCATAGCGAGTAGTCATTTCTTCAAGCTTTGCCAGTGAACCGACAGGTTTAATTAAATTATCAAAACGCTCCTGCGCTTTTGCTGCTATCGTTTTATCAACAGGCTGCACCGTGCCAGCCAAAACATCTATTTCCATTTTGCACCATCCTTAAAACAAACTAAATATGCTGTGGTAAGTATAAAAGCCAAGCACCAAAAAGCGTCCGCCAATTATCAGCGTAAGCAGGTACAGCACGTTGCCGCATTCCGTCAGCGCGCCGTAGGTATCGCCCGTCAGCCCGCCCAGCTGGCTTTGCAAAAATTTGGCAACGCCAAATACCAGCACAAAAGTAACTGCCATCACCAGCAGGTAATGCACGCCGCACAGCGCCGTTATGCCAATGCCAAGCGCCAGCGCGATAACCGTGTAGCTTTTTTTAGCGTACATGGTAAACATATGCCCGATGCCGGTTTTGCGCGCGTAGGGAAAGTTAACGATAAAAATTACCATAAAAGTGCGCGTTGCCACGCTCATGGCAATCAGCGCCGGCGTCAAGAGCTGTGGGTAAATGGCAAGGTACGCCGATACCTTCAGTAAAATAAGCACTATTACAGCCAGCACAGCATTAGAGCCTACATGGCTGTCCTTCATAATTTCCAGCATGCGCTCGCGGCTGCGCGCCGAAAAAACGCCATCGGAAGTATCCATAAAACCGTCGTACATCAGCCCGCCGGTAATAATAATTTCCGCTAAAATCAAAAGCGCAGCACGCATAAAATCAGGCACGGCAACCATTACCAAAGCGTAATTAACCGCACCCAAAAACGCGCCGATAACCAGCCCCACCAAGGGAAAATACGGCACACTGCGCGAAAAATCTTCGTCACGCCAGTCCGTGCGGTGGCTGAAACGGATGCGCGTTAAAAATTCCAGGCAGGTAATAAAATCACGCATTATGCTCACCTGCGGTTAAGTTTTTGTATAAATCAAGCGCCGACTGCAAAATTACTATGGCCAGCGAAGCGCCCGTACCTTCGCCGAGGCGCATGCCTGCATCGACAATAGGTTTTAAATTTAAAATTTCCAGCATTTTGGCGTGAGAAATTTCTGCCGATAAATGCGAGCAGAACATATAATCCGCGCAGGCAGGCTCAATGCCGTAAGCGAGCAGCGCCGCAGCCGTTGCGTTCACACCGTCAACCATGGTAGGTACGCGGCGGCGTGCGCCCTCAATAATCATACCGGCAAGCCCGGCGTGGTCATACCCGCCAACTTTGCATAAAATATCCATGGCATTTTCCAGTTCAGGCTTGTTTACTGCCAAACCGTCCGCAACAACCTGGCGTTTAACCTTCATGCGTTCATCGTTAATGCCGGTGCCGCGCCCAACGGTCAGCTCCGGTGCAAGGCCTGTAAATGCCGATACGATAGCAGCGGTGGAAGTTGTGTTGCCGATACCCATTTCTGCCGTTACCAGCATGTTGTAGCCTTTATCAATGCACTCACCGGCAACCTTCATGCCGCGTTCCAATGCCATTTCGGCCTGCTCGCGCGTCATGGCAGGGCCTTTGGTAAAATCTTCCGTGCCCCAGGCAACCTTTTCATTGCGCACTTTCGGCAAGTGGCTCAAATCAAAAGTTGTGCCCATATCAACAACAAACACATCCGCACCGGCATGGCGCGCCATTACATTGGCACCGGCAGTGCCGCGCATATAGCCGTTAATCATCTGCATGGTAACTTCCTGAGGATAAGCGCTGACGCCGTATTTGGCAATGCCGTGGTCGCCGCACATTAAAAGCATAGCGCTTTTTATTTTGCCTTCAAAATCAGGCGTACCGCAAATAGCGGCATATTTTTCAACCATTTTTTCAACTTTGCCAAGCTGATACGGAACTTCGTCCACAGCCTGCCAGTTTTTATGCACAATTTCTGCCGCTTCCTTGTTCAGCGGCGGAATTATAATATCCTGCATTTTACTCCTCCTCAAATTTAAAAGCCAGTTTTTTCATATCAACTGCCTGCCCTGCCACGCAGTAAAATACGCTGTCGGCGGCATTTGCAACCTGCTGGTTCACCCAGCCTGCAATGTCGCGGTATTCGCGTGCCATGGCATTTTCCGGCACAATGCCCGCGCCAACTTCGTTTGTTACAAACACCGTAATTTTGCCGCCTGCTTCAGCAGCTTTAATCAGTTTGGCAATTTCTGCCTTAACAACCTGCGCCTTTTCTTCCGTTGTGCCCTGCGGCGCGTTTTTGCCGTACAATAAATTACTCATGTAAAGCGTAAGGCAGTCAAACAGCACTGCATCAGCCTCTTGCGCAGCTTCGCCCAAAACCTCGTGCGCATTATAGGGGGCTTCAAAGTTTATCCAGCGCGTCCGGGGGCGGCGCGCTTTATGCAAACGTACACGTTCAGCCATTTCTTCGTCCAGAATTTCGGCGGTAGCAATATAAGCGCATTTTGCGCCGTAATGCAGTACATATTTTTCGGCAAATTCGCTTTTGCCGCTGCGTGCCCCGCCGGTTACCAAAACAATTTTAGCCGGCATACAAAAACTCCTTTCTATAAACAAAAAATCCCCTTTATAACAAAGAGGATATCCTTCAAAAACGATATGCAAATACCCGCCTATCCCCCGTAGGCTGTGATACTCGTAACAGGCAGGTCTCCTGGCTCAGGTTCATCGCCGTGCTGCGCCTTCCCAAAGCATTGCTTCAGTGACATTTTGCAGACAGCTCGCCATTACAGTAGCGGGACTGCGCCGGATTCGCACCGGCTTCCCTATTAAGATTGCGGGGTTAACCGCCTCACCTGTTGATTTTTTCCGTTAAATTATATTCTATGCATTTCAAAAAAATCCTGCTTATGCAGATAAAAAATTAACGGCAGCCGTTAAGCCGCCGTTTAAACACTTTATAAATTTATTTAAGGCTGTTTTTATAATCCTCAAGGAACTGGGCAAGGCCTTTATCGGTAAGCGGATGCAGAAGCATCTCCTTTAAAACTTTGGTAGGAATGGTTGCAATATCCGCACCGGCGAGCATAACTTTTTCAACGTGCTCCATATTGCGGATGCTGGCTGCAATAATCTGCGTATCGAGATTGTACTGACGGAAAACCTTAACCATGTTTTCTACCAGTGCCACGCCGTTTTCGCCAATGTCGTCCAAACGGCCGATAAACGGGCTTACATAGGTTGCACCGGCACGCGCTGCCATAAGTGCCTGCGGCAGGCTGAACACCAGAGTTACATTGGTTTTAATTCCTTCTTTGGCAAGAATTTTAACGGCTTTTAAGCCTTCGGCAATGCACGGAATTTTTACAACAACCTTGTCGGAAATTTTCATCAGTTTGCGCGCTTCGGCAACCATGCCTTCGCAGTCGGTGCTGATAACTTCGGCGCTTACAGGCCCATCAACAAGGCTGCAAATTTCGGGAATAACTTCGGCCTGAGTTCTGCCGCTTTTGGCAATTAAGCTGGGGTTAGTGGTAACGCCGTATACAACGCCAAGCGCTGCCATTTCTGCAATTTCCGCAACATTAGCAGTATCCATAAAAATCTTCACAATTCATACCTCTTTCATATTGTAATTTTTGTTAATAAATTTATTAATATGAATCACCTGTTTAAACGCCAATTAAAGAACTTAGATTTTGCTCATTATTAAATTGCAAAATCTGCGTAGCTTCGCTGGCACATTTATTGGCTTTGCTTTCAGCCAGTCACTAAATGGCGACTCACTTAAAACAGTACCGTCTGGTTGCTTCCGGGAGGTAAAAAAACATCATGCCCCCTGCCCTTGCGGTTTTTATTATTTACCCAGGTGCCGCATTTGGGGCACTGCATTTCTGCCGCAGGCAAAGCCCATGCAAGCTGCCTGCCGCATTTGGGGCAAATAAAAAGCACCTGCATATTTGCTCCGGGCTGATATTTTTTCATACTCCGTCAACTCCTTTGCGGCCTTACCTGTCTATTATACACTATCGCAGAATTTTTTGCAGATTTTGTTGCAAGTTTTATGGACAAACAACGTAAAATTTTATATGCTATTATTAAATAAAGTTTAAAAGGTGGTTACACTATGTCACTGCAAAAAGAATTTGAAGCGCTTGGCTGTTGGAGCGCACCTACCGAAGAAGAACACATCAGCGTTTACGGGCTTGATTTTGATAACTGCTATATTATTTTTACCGACCTTGACGGCAAAACACCGGTTGACGCAAAAGCGCCAGTTGTTGCCGCCTGCTACGATGACCGAGATGCTTTTATGTGGGGCAAGGAGCTGAAAGATTTTGCTGCTTTAAAAGCACTGCGCGCCGCCCACGCGGATGATGAAGCTTTTATCGCTGCCGTTGAAAATTACACGCTGCCGAAGGAATGAAAGTTTAGAATTACACGGTATAATATAACTAAAACATCAAATTAATAATCATTCAGACTGACAGTCAAAATATTTATTTATCAGGCAACAAATTATATCTGCCATCCGGTTATTTTTAATTTATCAATACAAATAAAAAGAACTGCCTGACTGCCAACTCAAAAATTTTCCGCAATAATTTTAGTATCATAACAGTTCAAAGCACTTATTAACTACGTTCAAAAAGTGTTTTGAACTGTTATTTTTTATTAAATATTGCAATTTTTGAATGTTGACTGCCATGCAGCTCTTTATTATATTTACGCTTCAGTTAAAATTACGGTTCTATAAGTTTTTTAGTACCGCAATGCTAATTTTTAAAATAAAATCATAACACCCACGCGGGGATATAATACAAACTGTCCGACGCCGGTAAGAGGTCGTCAATTAAGCACACTATACCGCCTGCGCCGATTTGTATTTTAGCATCAACGCTCACCGGTTCCAGTATCGCAAAGGTTTTAACGGCTTTATTGGGGTACGCGCTCTTTTTGATTGCCACCGGGTATGCCGTGCCGTTCTGCCAAATGATGAGTTCTATCTCCTTGCCGTTAAAATTGCGCAGATAGTACAGCGGAGGAACTATGCCTTTATTGGCATAGCTTTTGTAGATTTCCGTTACAACCCACGTTTCAAAAAATTCACTGCTAGCCGCACCTGCTTCCAAGGCATCGGCGTTAAGCCAGCGCGTTAAATATGCCGCAAGGCCGGTATCAAAAAAGTACAGCTTCGGCGCTTTTACTATATACTTTGCTCCCGGCGGCATAAAGGGCTGCAATAGGTATATTATGCCTGCCGCTTCTAATGTCTTTATCCATTGCTTTGCCGTTGGTGCAGATATTTCTGCCGCTTTGGCAAGTTCTGCGTAGTTTATCATTTTGCCTGTCTGCCCCGCAGCGGCACACAAAAAGCGGAAGAAGACCATTTCGTCATTTATTTGCAGCAGTTTCATTACATCGCGCTGTAAAAAGGTTTGTACGTAGCTGGCGTAATAGCTTTGCCCGTCCTGCTCACCGCCGTTATACATGGCTGGCATGCTGCCCTGCCAGATAAGCCGATAAATTTCTTTTAAGCTCTGCTTTTTAGCGTGGTTCATGCGGTTAAACAGTGCGCCTACTTCCGGCAGGAAGAGGTCTGTATTATCCGTACCGTTAATTTCGTTAGCACTTAACCCTTGCAAGTCAATAATGCCGACTCTGCCTGCAAGGCTTTCCGTTACGCCCTGCATTAATGGCAGACGCTGCGAGCCAGTCAGCCATATATCGCCGTTCTGAGCTTTTGTATCGGCATAAATTTTAATGTAGCTTAACAGCTGCGGTGCGTACTGAATTTCGTCAATTAATAGCGGCGGCGTGTAACGCTGCAAAAACAGCGCCGGATCGCTTAATGCCAAGCTGCGCACGGCTAAGTCATCCAGCGTAACGTAAGTACGGTTACTGTTCTGCGCCAGGTGCTTTAACAGCGTCGTTTTACCAACCTGCCGCGCACCGGTTAAAAGCAGCACCTTAAACTGGTTCGATATTCTGTTGATTGTTTGTTCAATATTGCGTGTGATGTACATAAGAACCTTCAAAAGTCAAATTCGCGCAACTATTTTTAGTTGCTAAAATACATTAACTATGCTAAACTAAAACTAACGAAAGGAGTTTTAATTTGGGTCAAAAAGAAAAATTGATTAAACGGTTAAAATCAAAACCAAAAGATTTTACTTTCGAAGAAGCAGAAACATTACTAAATTATTTTGATTACATCCGTTCAGATAAAGGCAGAACAAGCGGCTCGCGCGTCATCTTTACCAATAAAACCAGAGCTTCAATATTGCTGCATAAACCGCATCCACGCAAAGAACTGCTTGCCTACCAGATAAAACAACTGATAGAAGTTTTAAGTCAGGAGGGATTACTGTGAACAACATTATGCAATACAAAGGCTACATCGGCAGCGTAGAATTTTCGGAAGAAGATGAAGTTTTTTACGGTAAACTTTTAGGCATCCGCAGCTTAATTTCCTACGAAGGCACAACCGCTAAAGAACTAATTGCCGATTTTCACGGTGCTGTTGATGATTACCTTGCTACATGCAAAGAAAACAATAAAGAACCAGAAAAAGCTTACAAAGGCAGCTTTAATGTGCGTATCTCTCCGGAGCTTCATAAAGAAGCAGTAATTTGCGCCGCCAGTAAACAAATAAGCCTTAACAGCTTTGTAGAAAAAGCTTTAAAAAATGCCGTAGCGGCGATATTATGAAACCAAAATTTAGCCATGCCAATCTTTTAATTATAAAGATTGGCATTTTTTATTTCACAAACTTACTTTTCACTAACTTCATCAAATACTGCGTTTCTTCCCTGTTTCTAAATATTACATACCACAAAACAAACGTAACGCTTACGCAGATTAAAATGCCAGCCATAAAATTAACCAAAGTAACTTTAACAAACAAACTGCTGTAAATAAATTTACTTGCCAATGCAGATAACAACGCCACAACAGTGAACTTTAAATAATCTGCAAAATAATCTTTTAACTTAATATCTATACCGTTGTTAAAAAGCACATACGGCTCTACCCAAAAGCAGGTTAAAAGCGTACTGATAATACCACCAAGCACTACACCAATAACGCCATAATTTATCGTTAAGTAAATTGAAGCCGTTAAATTAATTACAGATTCCGCCAACGGCTTATAGCGGTCATTCCAGTATAAACCACAGGCATCACGAAACATCAGCACAGCCTTGCGCATATACGTTAAATAAAATGAAAATGCCATTGCAGAAACAACTGCTTCACTAAATAAATAAGCCTTACCAACCCACAATTCTACAAACGGATTAAACAAAACATACAGACCACAAAAACAGATTGCCGCCTGCAAAGCTGTAATAAACTCCGTAATTTTAAAGGCTTTTATTTTTTTGCTGCTTTCTTCCACCACCATTAAATTGCCAATACTGGCAGTAATGCTTTCAAAAAATTTTGCGGCAAAAGTGTTTAGTGCGGCTATCACCATGTAGTAGTTACTGTATAACCCTACTGCCGCAAGCCCGGCAAATTTACTTAATACAAGGTTGCTGCTGCTAAACACCACCATACCACCAATCTTATGGCATATCATGGCTTTAGTATTTTTTACTATCTGCTGTTTTATGTCTAAATATAAAGCTTCTGCCTTTTCGTTTAAATACGGATATTCCTTATCAGCCTTGCGCGCGATGCTGAAGTTTTCAAGCACAGTTCCCAGCAGCATTAAAATGACGAAGCACCAGTAATCTGAAAAAATTAAAAGAAAAATCATTTGCAGCACAGCAACTAAAACCTGTACAGCTGCCTGATAGATATTTACCACATACTGCTTTTGATCAGCGATTAAAAGGCTTCGTTTATACGTCCAAAAATAACTAACTACCGTATTAAGCAAAAACACTAAATAAAAGTAATGCACATGCGGCACGCTTTTCCCGTCTTTAATAAAATTACCTAAAAATGGAAACAGCGCTAATCCCAAAACTAAAATGACAACACCAACAGCAATATATACCTTTTTAAAAAGGCACATAATGCTTTTTACAGTTTCTTTATCGCCATAGGCGAGCGGCTTATACAGGCTATATACGATAGCAGGGCCGATGCCAAGTTCTGCAAGCGAAAGCATTGCTAAAACATTTGTAAACAAACCGTTAACGCCCAAATATTCTATCGGCAGTGTTTTAACAAACACCATGCGCACAATAAACTTAAGCAAATTAACGGCTATGTAATTTACCGCGGAATATTTAATGTTCCTGCCTACTGCCTGTATCGCCATTATCTTTTACATCATTTTCCTTTCCAAAACACATTGCGTAGCCTAAACCTAAAAGTACCCAATAACAATAAAAAGCATTTAATACTGCACTAAACCCAGACGCAAGTACACCTAGCAGCGAAATAGCAAACATTATAAATGGTAATTTATTAACAAAAATATTTTTGCTCAAAATTATAGTTTTTAATTTACTTAACAAATATAGTCCTGGAAGCAAAAATACAACAAGACCAATGATACCTGTTTCAGCAAATAAGCTTGCATATTCATTCAATTTAGGAAATCCAGATTTTATTATACCTTTAGCTTTTTGCCGTTCTAACCACATTTTTACTTCACCACTATTCTCAGCCATTTCTGGTAAATAGTATCGTATATATCCATCTGTTAATCCATATCCAACTCCAAATAATGGATAGTCAATCCCCAGCTTAAAATTTGCAATAGCAACAGAATATCTTGCAGTATTACTTCTTTTTTGTGTAGATGTTATGGACGCTATATTCGTTTCAACATATTTTTCAACGCTATTAATTTTAAAAATATTATTAATAAAACAATTTTGTATAAAAATATTAGCAAAGAAAAACATACTTATACATGAAAAAAATATTAATACTACATTATTTATATAATCTTTTCTTCTATAAACTATTATAGAACATAACAATAATACTAATTCAATAACCAATAAGGCCATTACAGTCCTTGCATTAGTTAAAAAACATAAAAAGCATAAATTTGCCCATATTACTAACAATATTATTCTAATATTGTTAGTAAGCGTAAAAATCTTATACCATAAAAAAGGTATTGCGAACGCAGACCATAAACCAATATTAGAAGGTTCAACAAATACCGACCTTAACTGTCCATTTAATAATAATGGCGGCCACCACCCATAACCACTTTCAACAACATGTATATATGGATTTATAGTTATTAAGATTTCTTTTGCAAATTCATTGCCTGTTAAATAAAAGATTTCTACAATGCTATAACTGAAAATTACAAACAGAGCTGATAAAACACCTAAAATTATAATCTTGTAAGCTTTTTGCCAGCTATTATAATATAAACAATAAATAAGATACGCTCCGATTAAATACCAAAAAGCATAAGTTAAAAAGTCTTTTATATTCCAAAGCAAAAAGTAATAAAAAGCCAGTACATTTTGTGAAATACTTATATTAAATTTATTTAAATAATCTATAATCAAAGACAATTTATAGCTAACATTAACAGGCCCAACTATAACTTCATCATAATATGGATATAAATAAGCTCCAATTATAAACGATAACAATACAAAAAATATATAAATATAAAAATAATTTTTGAAAATCTTAAAATTTACAAAAACATTTTTATATTTATATTGGGAATAAATACTAAAAATAAATAATAAAAGCAATGGATAAAAAGATAACTTAGATGCCAACGGTCCGGCAAGTATATTCAACCTCAAATTTTCAGGTATAAAATTAAATATACTAAAAAATACAATAAAAAAGAATAACAAATCTCTATACAGTTTTTCTTTAAAAATTTTTTCAAGATAAGCTGTCAATCAAATCACACCATTGTTTTATAATTTTTTCTTTGCTGAATTTATCAATATTCCCATGCGCATTATCGGAAAATTTCTGCCTTAATTCAGGATTTTCTATCAATTCACAAATTTTATCAGCCATTTTTTGACAATCAAACGGATTTATCAAAAAACCATCTATGCCATCACGTATTATATCTGATGGTCCAGAATTTATATCAAAGCTTACTATCGGTAATTTTTTAGCTTTAGCTTCAAGTAAAACCATTGGTAAACCTTCATGATGAGATGTCATAACAAATAACGAATAGTTATTATACAACTCATAGATATTATTACTTTTTCCCTTTAAAATAATATTATCTTCTAATCTATTATCTTTTAATATTTTTATAATACTCTATTTTCCCATCACCATAAATATGCCACTGCCAATCAGAGTGTTTTAAAAATACTAATTTAGCAACTTCAATTAATTCTTCTATTCCTTTATCGTATTCAATTCTACCAACTGTCATTATTTTCATTGTATTATTATTATAGCTAAAATCTGAAAACAACAGATTATCATCTATAAAGTTATAAATACAATCTACTTTTTCATGTGCCAAACCAAAAGATTTAATATATTCATTTTTTTCTTTTTCGGTTAAAGTAATTATCTTATCACTTAACTTACTTATTAAAAATTGATCTACAAAATTACAAATTTTTTGCTTTTTTGTAATAGCTGTTATTTTATATCCACTTATGGAACCATGATCAACAAAAATAACTTTTACTTTACAAATAAGTTTTGATAATAATGGAATAAAATTAACACTTCTACCTTCTATAATTATCACTTTAACATTATTTTTTTGTATGATTTTCCTTAGCCTTAAAATATTATCGATTAGGCTTTCTCTAACTTTTTTTAACTTTTTATTCAAATAAATGATATTTATTTTTTTACTTATTTTATATGCATTTTCGCCTAAGTTATACATTATCAGAAGATTACATATATATTTATTACTTAATGAATCAGTTTTTAATTTTACAACTCGTTCTAATCCCCCTCTCTTATTAAAACTATTAATAATGAACATTACTTGTTTCAAACTATTAACCCCTTCAATTTTAATTTTACTCTAATTAATCTAACTATATTCATATACAAATTTGTGTTAAACAAAATAAAATATAATTTTATTTTTCCTATTATATTAACTTTATTTATTACATTTCTCCTTTTTCTTATTTCATTTTTTATAATATCTATATATTCTTTATTTTCTTGCCGTTCTTGGTTATTTAATCTTGCAATTTTATTTATCAAATATACACAAATAAATAATGTTCCAATTCGAGCATAATCATAATAATCGGGCAAAATTCTTTTTATTATACTTTCTATTTTTATTTTAACCTTAATGCTGTCTAACATTTTTTTATTAAATGCACTATTTGTAATACTATTTATATTGCGATGTATATAAAAATATTTAGCACAAGGCAGCAATTTTATATTTTCAACTTTAAGTAAAACTCTAATCATAAAATCTACATCTTCCGATACTTTTATGTCACAATTGAATCTTAAAGTTTTTAAAATATTGGATGGAAATAATTTATTATTTACAGAATTACCAATAAAATAATCTATCTTTTTTATACCTCCCCAATTAGCATTTTCCATTATATATAATTTTAAAGCTTCTTTTTTATTTAACTCATATAGCATTTTTGATTTTTTTATAATTTTTTTATTTTGATATATAATTGTGCTACCATTACAAACTATCCCATTTGGAACAATTTGATCAACTAGAACTTCGATTTCATCGTATTCAATATAATCATCACTATCTACAAAAGTAATATAATCGCCACTACACAAATCCAGACCTGCATTTCTAGCAGCACTTAACCCCTGATTAATTTGATGAACTACTTTAATTCTTTTATCTCTATCAGCATACTCATCACAAATTATTCCACTTTTATCCGTACTTCCATCATCAACTAAAATAATTTCTAAATTTTTATATGTTTGATTTAATATTGAATCTAAACATTTTCTTAAATACGGTTCTACATTATAAACTGGTATAATTACACTAACTAAATGTTCCATAACATCTAATTACTCCATTTTAATCAATATTTTTCTAACATAATTTTTCATCCGCACCGGCACTAAATTCTTAACAATATTCAAAAACTCAGTTTTTCTAAAACTATTCTCAACACTTTCATATCCACTTTTACTATATAAATTCAATATTTCATCACGCTTTTCTACATTACAGGCACTTGCTATATTAAGCTGTCCATTTTCTTTAGCAGCTTTTTCAAAATCTGACTCAATTAATCTTAAATTATCCCTATATTTTTCAATAAGCTTCTTCCCTTGTTCTGTATTTACAATTAAGCAGGAAACTCCATTTCTGTAATCCAATACACTATTATTTTTTAATACTTCCGGATGTGCATTTTCTATTCCCCAGTAATCTCCTATTGTTATATCGCCACACCTATTTTTGCAGGCATACTTACAACTATAGCAACTATCCCTATAAATGTATGATTTTAAAAAGTAATAATAAAAAGAACTAACATTGGCATGTATTATTGCTGTATATCCTTTTGCTGTATATCCTTTTGCTGTATATCCTTTTGCTGTAAGTCCCCACCCTTTTGTTTTATCCCTAAATTTAAAATCAATTATTTTGTCATTATATTTTTTCTCTAGAGTTTCTATATAATCCTGAAACATTTTATTACTTGGTACGCCATGACAAACAATATCTATGCAATACAAATTTTTATATTTTAGACTGAGATATGCTCTTAAACCATCAACCTGGCAAGGCGTCCCTGAAAATAAAACTGTTTTATTTTCAAGTAAATTTTTCTTTACGTCTTGATAAATATTTCTGATATTGCTTTGAATGTATTTAGACCCTTGCAACTTTTCTAAATCGGTAACACTATTAACAGCAATATGCCTGCAAATTAATTTCCCATTAATATTTTCAAGTGCTGCCCCATAAATAACTCCACCAGCTTTTAATACATTTATTGCTAAACTTGCAAATATTCCGCCGGAAGCTGACTTTTTTAAATCAGTATTATTTGATTGAGCCGCGTAAGTTTTTAATGGTACATTTGTTAATTTGCTATTTTGTAAAGCACATGTTTTAATACATAAACCACATTTTATACATTTATCATTATCAATTACTGGATATAAAAATCCATTTTCATCTTCCTGCATTTGTATTGCTTGCTTTGGGCAGATATTTAAACATGCACCACATGCACAGCAATCTTTTTTATTTTTAAATAGTGTTATCGTTTCCATGCTCACTCTCATATTTATCTTAATACTTCATTTAAATAATCCTTAGCTTTAGTTTTTTCAACTTTTAAGATGTTATTTACTTTATCGTAATCAATGGACTTTAACATAGTATCTTCTAATTTTTCACTATCATAAACAATCCTATCTTCTAATCCAAACATTGATAACAAATAACCAACTTTTTGATTATTGGAATAACCTTTAGAACTTCTTATAAATTGCACAAAAGAAACATTATATTTTATTGATATTACTGCTCCATGGAATGCATCTGTTACAACATAATCCGCATGTTTAAAATAGCCAAGCAAATCAAACGGATGCGCATAAATAAATTTATCGCACCACGCCTGCATCATGTTTACACATACAAGTTTTTTATTATGTTTTTTAGCAAAATCTTTTATGGCTTTTACTTCCTGCTTATTGTTTATACGTCCTGGGTAAGCATATACTAAAATATAATTATCAATTTCAGGCTTTTTTATTTCTATATCTTCGTAATCATATAATAATACCGGGTCTATATTTATAGATGCTTCCCTGCCCGTTAGCGTTTTTATAATATCATAAGAATTTTTATCACGAACCGAAAAACTATCAAATTTGCTTAATAATTCTTTAGATTTATCAAGCATATTATATTTTTCTAAGCCTTCATAAGTTGTATGCCCAAATGAAGCAGCATAACTTACTAACTTACCAGCATTATTATCAGCGCCATAAAGCTGCCAGGCATGTCCTTTACATTGTTCTACATACTGAATAGTATTAAAAACTTCGTCACTGCCAAATACTAATATGTCTACTTTAGCTGAATAGTTTGGTTTAGATGTTAAGTTTAAAACTTTCATATAGTTGTTTAAAAAATTTTTTCTAACTATATGATTACTAATTGCTATGCTTATTCCTTTCAACCCAAATTTAAAAGCATTTCTACCAGCAACTACTACTGTATATAAAATAGGGCTAAAGTTTTGTAATTTTTCTTTTTTGGTAAATTTTTCACTTTGTATATCAGATGACTTATAATCTACAAACTCAACTCTATGCCCTAATTTTTCAATGCATTTCTTTAATCCGTATGCCTGTAACAATGAACCATTATTTATAACCCGCTGCATTGAGATAATGCCTATTTTCAAATTATTTCACCCTATTCAGCCAATTTATTTTCAAAAATTCCCTTAAATTTTTGCTTAAAAGCATTATAGAACGTAATATCGTTTTTATATAATCCATATTTAAAAACTAAAAAATATATTGCATAAACGCAACCCATCCAAAATCCTAAAATATATCTTATTGTCATACCATGCTTATAAAAATATTCTTCATCATATCCATTAAACCACGTCGACTCATTTTCTACCATTCTCGCTATATTAATTGGATAGTGATAAATTTTTAATCCTTTATCATAAGCATCTAGCAAGAATTTATTTTCTTCTCCTGCTCCGTTACCCGTACCAGCACCAAGCTTTATATCAAAGTTTAACTTATTATCAACAATTGCTTTTCTTATAAAAGTTATCTGCCAAGAACATACTCTTAAACATTCCAGCCTTTTTAGTTTATATATTTTATTTTTAAGCTTTGTCTGTTTATTATGCAAGTTAAAAACTATAATATCTGCCCGCGGCAGTTCTTTATATGCTTTTAATATTTTTTCTTCTACATCATCGTCAAATATTTCATCATTATCGGCAATAAGGCAAATATCTGCTTTGCTGTTTTGTATTGCCATATTCCTGCTTTTAGATAATCCTCGTTCTTTACTGTTTATCCAAAGGCAGGCTTTATTATTATCTAATTCTATTTGCTCTTTTTCATCTTCATCACACTGGTTTATAATTACGCAGTTACTTTGTATGTTAGACCTTTTCATTATTTCTTTATCTTTTTCATACATACAACTGAGCAATATTGCAAATTTATCCATTATCTTTATCACCAATACTGATATTTTATGAGTGTTTCTTTAATCCATTTACCACATAAAAGCACATATAATACATACTTTTTAAAATAGAAAAACGCTGACTTTTTCTATACACTTTCCATGTCCATATGGCACTTTTAAATTTATTGCTGCTTACAGATACCTTACCAACACGATAATATCCTAAAACTTCATTTATTCCATAACCATTAATTTTGTATTCTTTTAAAATATTAAGCCAACATATATAATCTTCGTGCCTTTGATTAGGCATAGAAACATTTTTTAAAATACTTCTATCAATACAAACGGCTAAACAACCACCAGTATTATTACCTTTTAAAAGTGTTTTATAATCCGTTTGCCTTGCTACTTTAATCAATTTTCCATTTTCCTTTTTCATTCCATCATTAAACATAATAAAATTATGAAACGTAAACACATAACCATTCTTCTGCATAAACTCTATTTGTTTTTGCAGTTTTTCTTTTTTCCAAAGATCATCGCTGTCTAAAAAAGCTATGTATCTGCCTTTAGCTTTTTCTATTGCTGTATTGCGTGCTGCTGCTGCACCACTGTTTTGTGTTAGGTTTATTAATTTTATCCGTTTATCTTTTACGGCATAGCTTTGTACAATTTCTGCTGTATTATCTTTGTTGCAATCGTTTACTATCAGCATTTCCCATTTTGGATATGTCTGTACAAGCACGCTTTCTATTGTTTCTGCTATATAAACTGCTGCATTATATGCCGGGGTTATTATTGATACTAAACCATCTTCATATTGCAGACATAGTTCGTCTGTATTTATTTGCTGTTTTCTGCTTTCAGTTTCAGCCAATTACTTTACCCCTTCGGTGCTTTCTTTGGTTATCAGCACTTTTAATGTTTGCAGCATTAACGTTAAATCGTACATTACACTTACGTTTTGGATGTAGATTAGGTCGTATACAAGCTTGTCGTAGGCAGTGGTGTTATATTTGCCTGCTATCTGCGCAAGGCCTGTTATGCCAGGCTTTACATTGTGGCGGTAGGCATATTCAGGCTTTTCTTTGATAAATTGCTCTACAAAGAACGGGCGCTCCGGCCTTGGCCCTACAATGCTCATTTCACCTTTCAATACATTTATCAGCTGCGGCAATTCGTCTAAACGCGTGGCACGCATAAAGTGCCCAAATTTTGTGATGAGCGGGTCGTTTTCACCTGCTAATACAGGCCCTGTTTTGGCTTCGGCGTCCTGCCTCATGCTTCTGAATTTATGCACTTTAAATTCTTTGCCAAAGCGCCCTACCCTTACCTGGCTGTAAATTATTGGCCCTGGGCTGTCTAATTTTACTATTACTGCCGTTACAAGCATTACCGGCGATAGTAATATTAATGCTGTTACTGCTACCACAATATCCAGCGTGCGTTTTAAAATACGCTGTTCCAATGTTAGCAGCATTCGAGACACTCTCTGCGTCGGCAAATCGTCTATCTGCCACAGGTACATTTTGCTGCATGATATCTCATACAGCGTCGGTACGAGTATTACCATTTTCTTTTTTTCGTTGGCAAGTCGTAAGATGTGTTCTTTTATTTCTACCGGCAGGCTTTCGCCGATAAGGACGATGTCGCTTGCTTCTATTTGCTTGATGGTGTCTGTTTCATTATCCGTTGATATAAATTTAAGGGTACTTTTTTCTAAACCGTAGGTTTTACGGATTTTAGTTTTAAGTCTTTCCTGTTCTTCTGAATCTGCCGCTACAAATACAGTAGGTATAGGCAAATGCTTTACTTCTATTTGGTGCATTACATACTGCCACAGTGCCAAAAGCATAAAGCCAAATACTGCGGAATAGATAATTACCATGCGTGAATATTCAAAGTCACGCAGGAAGAAGGTTACTGCCATAGCGGCTATAAAGATGTTACCTACGGCAACGATGAGGTTTAAAAAGATTTCGCTTAACCTTTTGCGTATAAGGCTGAAGAGCCCATAGATATTAAAGAAAAAGATTAAGAATACAGATAGCAGCACAGTAAGGCGGATATGGAAATCTATCTGCATGTTGCGCATAGAGTCACTCTGCATATAAATCGCTATAAAAGTTGTAATTTGAATACAAAGTAAATCGCCAAAAATTAAGATTAGCTTACGGAATATTAGTGCCAAAGGTACACGTTCTTTCTGTTAATTTTATCTAAATTAAAAATTTATAATATAATTGTACCATACTTTTACCCCCCCCGCAAGACATTTACGTTAGAGTAAGTCTAACTTTTACTGGTCTTGGTGAAACTTTATCCCTGCCGGCAGGTTAGCGCGGCGGCGCAGTTTTACGGTAACCCGCACTACCGGTGCTGCGTAAAAGCGTACTACAAATAAAAAATTACAATTAAAAAGCAATAGGAATATGCTGCAAAGCTGACAGCAAAAACTATGGCGGCTATCTATTACCGATTTATTTCATACGCGAACAGATAAAATCGTGTTCGCGAACGAAGAAGCCATAGCATTTTTGCAGAGCTTTAAAGTATATTCCTATTGCTTTTGCTTGCATAAAAAAATACCATCACAATTGTGATGGCGTTATTAGATGATAATATTATAGTTTATTCTTACCCTATTCCTATTTTCCCAGGCCTTCTCTTGCCACAATTTTATCCAAAATTTCTGCACCTTTAAAAACTACTTTGTCGCACTGAATTTCAGGCTCAAAATACTTGGGTTTAACTTCGCAGCAATCGTAACTGCCTGTTTCGGCTTTAAAAGTATCAATAAATTCTTTGCAAAGTTCTCTTACCTTACAGCCTTCCTCTTTGCCGTTGCGTTTTACATACAGAGTGCTAAGCACCATGCACGCACCGGTAACCACGCCGCAGGCAGCACCTGCACCCATGCCGCCGCCAAAGCCTGCCGCAATTTTAAGTGCCTGCGGCGGCAGCTGCATGTTATAAGCCCAGTTTGCTCCATAAAGAATTTTTCCGGCACAGTTAAGGTTCATTGCCTTGCCGTAACCTTTTTGCAATAATTCAAGCAACATTGTTATCCCTCCTATAACTCAAAATCCACTGCTTCACCTTTTTCCAAAGATGCCGGAACATCTATTAAACGCTGATTGCGCGAGCCGCGGTACGGAAAATCCAAATCGCGCTGCGCGAGAATAAACGGCCCGTCTACCAATACGTTAATTTCCTTAATCACCGGCAGATTTTTTACTTCGTTATATACATAACCGGTGTAGCACCATACGTTCATCCCCGGCTTGAGCTTTTTTATTGCCTGCAAAAATTCCAGCACGCCGTCTGCCTGGGCAAGCGGGTCGCCGCCGCTTAAGGTTATGCCGCGGTGTAAAGGCGTCAGGCGCTTTATAACGTCCTTAGCCAAATCCTCCGGCGTATATTCCGTGCCGCCTTCAAAAGGAAGCGTAGACGGGTTATGGCAGCCTTCACAGTGGCGCGGGCAGCCCTGAAAAAACACTACCGCACGTATGCCGGGCCCATCTACGATAGATTCATTTAAAATACCTGCAACCCTCAGCATAGCCTGCCTCCTTATTCCGTGCAGCAATTAGCGCGCTGGCGAATCTGCGTAAGCTTCTTTTCGCATACCGGGCAGTAATCTGTATCAATAATGCCGGTATAACCGCAGTCCTCGCAGTAATCAATCGGGAAGTTAATGCCTACATAGCCGCAGTCGCACGCCAGCATATGGCGCAGAACATCTTCAACTGCCTGCAAATTATGCACCGGCGAAGATTCAAACTCTACATAGCTGATATGCCCGCCGTTGGTAAATTTATGGTACGGCCCTTCAACGCGCATCTTATCAAACGCGCTGATTGGATAACCAACCGGCACATGGAAGGAATTTGTATAGTACGCTTTATCGGTCACACCGGGAATAATGCCGTACTCCTTGCGGTCGATACGGATAAAGCGTCCGGAAAGCCCTTCTGCCGGCGTTGCAATAAGGCTGAAATTCAAATCATATTTATCGCAGTATTCATCTACGCGCTTACGCATATAACCAATAATTTCCTGCCCCAGCTTCTGCGCTTCTTCGCTCTCGCCCTGATGTTTGCCAATCAGCAAAGTAAGCGTTTCGGCAAGACCGATAAAACCAATGGCAAGCGTACCGTTTTTAATTGCAGGCTCAATGCGGTCATCCTTTTTAAGTTTATCGCTGCCCATGTAAAGCCCCTGGCCCATCAAAAACGGCAGGTCGCGCACACGCAGGTTGCACTGCACGCGGTAACGGTGATAAAGCTGCTCTGCAACAAGATTCATCATATCGTCAAGCATCTGATAGAACTTGTCTATATTGCGTTCTGCTTTAATGGCAAGGCGCGGAAGGTTAATTGTTGTAAACGAAAGGTTACCGCGCCCGGTGGTAATCTCCTCGCCGTGGCGGTTGGCAATAACGCGCGTGCGGCAGCCCATATAAGCCACCTGTCCGCCGTAATCGCGGTTGTAAGTGGTATCCATAAAGCTGAAAGTCGGATTCAGGCGTTTTGCAGCCACACTTATTGCCTGCTGGAACAAATCATAGTTCGGGTCGCCGGGGTCTAAATTAACGCCGCGTTTAACGCGGAAAATAACATTCGGGAAAATCGGGTTTTCGCCGCGTCCAAGGCCGTTGCCGTAAGCCTTTAACAAATTGCGCGTAACCTTACGCCCGTTTTCACTGGTATCAAGCCCAAGGTTAAGGCTGCTGAACGGCACCTGAGCACCGGCGCGCGAATGCATGCTGTTTAAATTATAAACCAGCGCTTCCATCGCCTGAAAAACTTCGTTTTCTTCCGCACCTTCTACAAAATCGGCCATATCGGTATCAAAAAAGCCGAAAGACTGGCCGCCAAACATATCGTTCTGGTTGCTTTGCAGCACAATAGCAGCCAGCGCAGCCGCAGAACCCGGGCGCTTCGGCGGGCGGATATAGCCATGCCCGTTATTAAATCCTTCATGCAGCAGCCTGCCCAGCGGAATGTTCAGGCAGTTTAAGGTTTTGCCGTAAAAATCAAGGTCATGAATATGAATATCGCCGCGTTTATGCGCCGCCGCCATTTCTTCCGGAATAACACGGTTCAAATAATATTCGCGGCTGGCAGCCGATGCAATTTGCAGCATTTTTGCCGATGGCGAATTGGAAATATTAGCGTTGTCGCGGTCTGTTTCCTTTAAAATTTCTGCCACGGTATCCATAAGTTCGCTGCGCGCATTGCGGATATCCGTACGTTTGGCACGGTAAAGAATGTAGGATTTAGCTGTTTTGGCATGGCCTTTTTTAATTAAAACCTTTTCTACAATATCCTGCACATGCTCAACGTCAACAACTTCCTGGTTTTCTGCTTTCAGGCATTTTAACACGCACAGTGTAATTTCAACCGCCATTTCGCGGTCTGCACCGCCCACAGCCTGTGCTGCTGCAAAAATAGCATCCGTTATTTTACTGTCATCAAACGCTACAATACGCCCATCACGTTTACGAATTTTCATGCTCGGCGTCACTCCGTTCCTTATTTTCATTGTTATTAATAATACGCTGCAATTCCTGCATAAAATTGTTCACATCGGCAAACTGCCTGTAAACAGAGGCAAAACGTACGTAAGCAATCTGGTCTGTTTTTTCCAGATGGTTCATAACAAGCTCGCCAATAACTTCGCTGCGCACCTCCGATTCGCCGCGCATACGCAGTTCGCGCTCAATATGGTCTGCCATTTCCTTAATTTTTTCATAAGAAATCGGGCGTTTTTCAAAAGCCTTAATCAAGCCGTTCAAAAGTTTTTTCGATTCAAACAGCTCGCGGCGCCCGTCTTTTTTATTTACAACCAAAGGTGTTTCTTCGTATTTTTCGTAAGTAGTAAACCTGCGGCCGCAATCGGGGCATTCACGCCTGCGGCGGATAGAAGCGCCGTCATCAACCGAACGGGAATCTACAACTCTGCTGTCATTATAATTACAAAATGGGCATCTCATACATTCACTTCCTTGTATTTGTTGGATAAGCACTTATATTATAACATAACGCCAACTTAAAAGAAACAAGATATTGTGTATATTTAAAATTACAAGCAATTTTTACCCCAAAATATAGAAAGCCTCTGCTAACATAAGCAGAGGCTTTAAATGCAGTATCAAGTTAAAATCAGCCGCGAATCCAGGGCGGAATCTCCGTATCGGAAGAATGTTTGTGAATAATTCCGCTGCCGCCCATATGCGGTTTATTGTTATTGCTGTCGTTATCGTGCTGCTGCTGATAACCGCCGCCCGGACGTACAATAGAAGGTTTGCCGCCATGTGTCGGCATTTCCTTGTTAAAGCCGGTAGCAATAACGGTAACACGGATTTCGTCTTTGAGAGTTTCATCGATAACCGCACCAAAGATAATGTTGGCTTCGGGATCAACGGCTTCTGTAATAATATTGGATGCTTCGGTAACATCAAACAGAGACAGTTCTGCGCCGCCGGTAATGTTAAACAGCACGCCGCGCGCACCTTCGATAGATGCTTCCAGAAGCGGGCTCTTAATGGCAGCTTCGGCAGCAGCGCGTGCGCCGTCGTCGCCTTTTGCCATGCCAATACCCATCAATGCAGAACCTGCGTTAGACATAACCGTTTTAATATCGGCAAAGTCCAGGTTAACAAGGCCAGGCACCGCAATCAAATCGGAAATGCCCTGAACGCCCTGACGCAGAACATCATCGGCAATGCGGAAAGCTTCCAGCATGGAAGTTCTTCTGTCGATAACCTGCAGCAAACGGTCGTTAGGAATGGTAATTAAAGTATCAACTTTTTCTTTGATATTTATAATACCGTTTTCAGCCTGATTCATACGGCGTTTGCCTTCAAAAGAAAACGGTTTGGTAACAACGCCTACGGTAAGTGCGCCAACTTCGCGCGCACATTCGGCAACAATAGGTGCTGCGCCGGTACCTGTGCCGCCGCCCATGCCTGCGGTAACAAATACCATATCTGCGCCTTTCAGCGCGTCTAAAATCTGGTCGCGGCTTTCTTCGGCTGCTTTTTCGCCGATTTCCGGGTTAGCGCCCGCGCCAAGACCTTTGGTCAGCTTTTCGCCGATTTGGATGCGTGTAGGTGCTTTGGAAAGCAAAAGTGCCTGCGCATCGCAGTTTACCGCAATAAATTCCACACCCTTCACGCCTGCGGAAATCATTCTGTTAACGGCATTGTTGCCGCCGCCGCCAACACCGATTACCTTGATATTGGCAAGATTGTCCATGCCTTTTTCTTCAAACTCTTCAAACATTATTTATATTCCCCCTTAATAAGTTGGGTAAATTCCATCACATAGATATCAAAATAATATTCAACATATAACGGTATTTTTCCTGCTGCATTAAAAAATTATTTTATTTTTTAAGAAATAGATGGCGGATGGCAGCAAGATTGTTAAAAATGCGCATCCCAAAAATCAAAATAGCGACAAGGTACAAATCTATGCCCAGCAAAATACCAGAATAGCACAAAAACGCTGCCAAAACAGCATTGGTAAAAAAGCCTGTAATAAATACGGTATTATCATATTTGCCTTCCATGCTGGAGCGCATACCGCCAAAAACAGTATCAAGCGCTGCCATCAGCGATACGGAAAGCAAACGGGCATATTCAAACGGCAGATACAGGGGAAAATACCATCCGGCTGCAAAGCCGATTACAATACCGGCGAGTGCATAGAGCATATTATTTACCCTCCTTTGCCGTTTCCTGATGTTCTTCGGCTGCCTGAGCATATTCAAAAGTGCGGCGGCCTTTAAAAGCAGGTATTTTTACAACCTCCGGCATGGTAAGCTCTGCCTGAATACCCCAGAACTTAAAGGTATCAAGCACGCCGCCCCTTAATTTAAGGGCACTGGCAAGATTTGAAGGATTGCCAATGGCAAGTATTACATAAGGCGGTGCGCTGCGGTTGTTATTTACCGAAAGCGTAGGCCCTGCGCAGCGTATTTCACTGGTTGAAACAAGCCTTTCGCCGTTAATGGAAATTGCTTCTGCACCGGCAGCACGCAGTTCGTTAATTACGCGCAGCAGGTCATCGTCATGAATAATATACAAATTGGGGTTTTCGCCAACCTGCGCCGTTACTTTGCTGTCATCAAGAATTAACTGGATACCCTTGCCTTCCAGCGGAATCTCACCGGCAAATTCCTTCAAACGTTCCAGTTCGTTTTCCAAAACCTTGTCGCTGCTGTTATTGGCCTGCAATTTTTCAATTTCCTTAGCCAAATCGTCGCGCTGCTGTTCTACAACACGCAGGCGCTCTGTTAATTCTTCCGCACGCTGGACATTAATGGTTTTCTGCCGTTCGGTAGTTTTTATCTGAGTTGCCAGCATAAAGCCCAAAACGGCAAAAACCAGTACAAGCATTATTTTGGCATGTTTATTTGCTAACATAAATTTTCAAATTCCTTTCAAAAATATCAGGCTTTCTGCCTTAACTTAATATAAGGCTTTGCGAAGGTTAAGTCAATATATTCAGCTCTAATATTTTTTGTTTTTATATCATTGAAAACCGTAATAAAAATATCCAGCTTATCAGAAATGTTATCTGCATTACCCAAAAGAATCGGATAACCGTAGCGCAGGTTAAACTTAACATTATTGCTGCCGTCAACAGCAATTTCGGAGATAGAATCGGTTACTTCCTTATCAAGCTTGCTTAAAAAGCTTAAAATTTCAAGCACGTTTTTTTCTTTAATAGTGTCGCCAAAAAATATATTGCCGGTTACAACGCCGGAAAGCACAGGGGCGTCAGCCTCTTTAATACCGTCGCTGACGCTCATTACAACACCGTTGTAATCTACCTGCGCATAACCTTTATACGAGCAGGCAATGTACAGCGCCGGTATACGTTCTTTTACACGTACCACCAGCACGCCCGGCCAGAAATATTCGGTTTCTGCCTTTTCAAAACGCACGTCATTAGCAATGGCTTTTTCTATTGCCGAAGGCGAAACAACAAATAAATTAACCGGTTCCTGCGTGCCGCACATACTTAAAAGCTCGCTCTGCGTAAGCTGCGATGTACCTTCAATAACAATGCTGCCAAAGGCCGTTCCCGGGGAAGTCGCCCATCTCCATGCCCCGGCAAGCGCGCCTGTAATAACGGCTGCAATAAAAAACAGGCGCAAAAGGCGTAACCGCCGCTTTTTACGGTTTGCTTTTAAACGTTCGCGTGTCGATTGCACCTTTAACACCTCTTGAAAAGATTCTTAACTACTAACTAAATTATTTATTATTAACTGATGCGGACTGTAAAATAATATTGCACAATTCCGGGAAAGAAATTCCTGCCGCAGCTGCCGCTTTAGGAACAAGGCTGGTTGCGGTCATGCCGGGCACGGTATTAATTTCAAGCACATAGCCGTTGCCTGCTTCATCAAGCATAACATCGGCACGGGCAACGCCGCTGCAGCCTAAAACTTCATAAGCCTGTTTGCTTATTTCCTGCACTTTTTTGGTTGTTTCTTCATCCAAATCTGCCGGGCAAATATATTCCGTTGCGCCTTTTGTATATTTGGAATGATAATCATACGTACCGGAATGCGGGGCAATGTGAATAACCGGCAGGGCAACCACTTCACCGTCTTTCTGCATCATGGAAACGGTAAGTTCCTTGCCTCCGATAAATTCTTCCACCAGAATATCGCAGGAATATTTAAAAGCGTTTACCAGCGCTTCATCAAGCTGATTTTCTTCTTTAACAATTTCCACGCCGATACTGGAACCCTGGCTTGCAGGTTTAATAACTACCGGCAGGCTGAAACGCTGCATAATTTTTTCTTTTATGCCGCTTTCTTTTTTATTGATAATCAGGCAGGCCGGAGTGGAAATACCTGCATCGCGCAGCACGCGTTTGGTAATAACTTTGTCCATGCAGGATACGCTGGCAATCATGCCGCTGCCGGTATAAGGCATTTCGCGTATTTCCAGCAAAGTCTGCAAACGTCCGTCTTCGCCGTAAAGGCCGTGCACAGCGTTAAAAACAACTTCTGCTTTGCTTTCGGCAAGCTGTTTGCCGAAATTGCGCGGGTCAAGGTCAATTTCAACAACATTGGTATAACCATATTCCCTCAGCGCATTGGCAATGGCTGCGCCGGTATTTAAAGAAACCTCACGTTCTGCGGAAGGCCCGCCCATTACAACTGCAACTACCTGATTTTTGTTAAACATTTTCATTGCTCCTTTGCAAATCTGCTACTAATGCTTCGCCAACTTTATATACATCACCTGCGCCGATAGTCATAACCAAATCACCGGTGCGGGCATTTGCCGCAAGATAATTTTCTATATCCGCCATTGACGGCACATACTCAACATCAACACCCGAAGTTTTCTTAATGCCTTCGGCAAGCTTCTGGCTGTTTACGCCTTCAATGGGGTCTTCGCTGGCCGCGTAAATATCAGTTACTATAAGTTTATCGCAGCCTTTAAAGCAGGCGCAGAACTCATTAAACAAAAGCTGGGTACGCGTATAGCGGTGCGGCTGGAAAACGCAGATTAAACGCTGCGGCTTCGTTTGCAGCGCAGCTTTTAAGGTTACGCCTATTTCCGTAGGATGATGCGCATAATCATCAACAACCCATATGCCGTTAACGCGCCCTTTGGTTTCAAAACGGCGGTGCGCACCGGTAAATTCCTTCAGTGCTTTTAAAATGCTGTCCGTTTTTATGCCCATTTCAACAGCGCAAACAAGCGCGCCCAACGAATTAAGCACATTGTGCCTGCCGGGAACTATCAGCTGAACTTCCGCAAATAAACTGCCGTTTTTATAAACTTTATAATCCGTGCCGCCGGTATGGTAAACAATATCTTTGGCAACGTAATCGGCCTGTTCATCATCAATGCCGTAGCTGATAACACGGGTTTCGGTTTCCTGCGCCAGGCGGCGGAGCTTGGGGTTATCCATACACAGCACCGCCGCGCCGCCCGGTTTTACGCTGCCCACAAACTGCTTAAAGGCAGCATAAATATTTTCTTCGCTGCCGTAATGGTCCATATGGTCGTTTTCAATATTGGTTACAAGCGCATACAGCGGATAAAACTTCAAAAACGAACCGTCGCTTTCATCCGCCTCGGCAATTACATAACGGCCTTTGCCGCTGCGCGCATTGCCGCCAAGGCTTGTTACTTCACCGCCGATAACAATGGTAGGGTCTATGCCGCCCTGCGCCGCTATGCAGCTTAACATAGCACTGGTTGTAGTTTTGCCGTGCGCACCTGCAACAGCCACGCCGTCGGCATGGTTAAGCAGCTCCGCCAATACGTCCGACCTGTGCATAACCTTTATGCCCTGTTCTTTGGCTGCCATCAGCTCACAGTTATCCGGATGAATGGCAGACGAAATAACAACCGCATCCGCACCATTTACCTGCCCGGAAGCATGCCCCTGATAAACAACGGCTCCCAGCGCTTTCAGCTTCTCGCAGATGCCGCCGGCGTTTTTATCCGAACCGGATACATGAAAGCCGCGTTCGCAAAGCACATGTGCCAAAGCACTCATTCCGGCGCCGCCAATACCAATAAAATGAATATTGTGTATTCCCGAAAGCATTTAAAATCCTCCCTGCTCAATTTTTTACAAGCTGCAGCGCCTGCTGCGCAATTTCCTTCGCCGCACCGGGCCTGCCCAGGCTTTTGGCAGCTTTTTTCATTTTCTGCAAATCTTCGCTGCGTATTAATAAATGCTCTATTTCTTCAAGCAGTTTCTCGCCTGTAAGTTCTTTATCCAAAATAACTTTGGCCGCACCGGCAGCCTCTACCGCACGGGCGTTAAACTCCTGATGGTTGGCAGTTGCATAAGGGTACGGAATTAAAACCGAAGGCACGCCCTTTGCCGTAAGTTCAGCAAGGCCTATCGCCCCAGCACGGAACACCGCCAAATCTGCCGCCGCCAGTGCCATTGGCATATCATGCAGATAAGGCTTAACAACTATATTATCTTCAACAGAGCCTTTTTTGTTAAGCTCCTTAATATATTCTTCGTAATTGGCTTCGCCGGTGGCGTGCAGTACCTGCACATCATGCCTGCCGCTCAGCGACTGTTCAACATAAAGCATGGCCTTGTTAATGCTTTGTGCGCCGCGGCTGCCGCCGGATACCAGAATGGTTTGTTTTTCCGGGTCAAGTCCGAAAAATTTTACCGCTTCACTGCGCTTATTAGAAAGAATTTCGCTGCGGATAGGATTGCCGGTATATATTTTACGCGATTTGCCCGTAAAATATTTTTCAGCCTCACGGTAACCCAAAAACACTTTTTTTACAAAGCGTGCCAAAATTTTATTGGTAACGCCCGGCATGGCATTTTGCTCCTGAATTGCGGTCGGAATGCCGCGCAGAGCCGCCAAAAACACTACCGGCCCGCATACATAGCCGCCGGTGCCTATAACAAGGTCCGGCTTTATTTCGCTGATAAGGCTGTTTGCGCCAATCAGCCCTGTAAACAGTTTGCCGAAGGAACGCAGCGTGTCAAAACTCAGGCTGCGTTTAAAACCGGCTATTTCAATATAGCGCAGCGGATAACCGTAGCGCGGAATAATATTTTTTTCAAGCCCCTGCTGCGTGCCTACAAAAATAATCTGCGCATCAGGGCGAAGTTTTTTTATTTGGTCGGCAATGGTAAGCGCCGGGTAAATATGCCCGCCTGTACCGCCGCCGGAAAGTATAACCTTCACTTTATTTTTCCTCCGCAGCCGAAAGTTCCGCAACTATCTGTTTAAAGCAGCGCCCGCGCTCCGGGAAACCTGTAAACATATCAAAGGATGCGCACGCCGGAGATAAAAGCACCGTCTGCGGTTTAACAGCCGTTTTATGCGCCAGCTCCACAGCTTCCTTCATGGAAGTTACCATGCGTATATCGCTGACGCCTGCTTTTTCAGCCGCTTCCTTAAAACGCTCTGCCGCTTCGCCAAGCAAAATCAGCGTATCAACCTTTGTTTTTACAAGCTGCATCATTTCTTCAAGCGGGGTCAGTTTATCACGCCCACCGGCAATTAAAATTAAATGCCCGTCAAACGCTTCCAGCGCTTTAATGGTAGAATCGGTATTGGTTGCTTTGGAATCATTATAATAACGTACGCCGTTAATTGTCGCCGTATATTCAATGCGGTGTTCAACACCCTTAAAGTTTTTCAGCACTTCTGCAATATTACAGGGTTCAACGCCTGCAAAAAACGCCGCACCAATAGCAGCCAGCACGTTTTCTTCGTTATGCCCGCCAAAAATCTGCAAATCTTTCCTGTTGCAGATAACTTCTTTAGTATCGTTCCAGGCAATAACAAAATCGCCGTCCTGCATATAAATGCCCTGCGGCAAAACTTCCCTGCGGCTGAACCAGCACAGTCTGCCCGGCACAAGCCCGCCCCAGCTTTTAACAACAGGGTCATCAAAATTAAGCAGTGTTACGTCTTCCGGATGCTGGTTTTTAAAAATGTTGCATTTGGCTGCACCATAAGCCTCCATTGTATGGTGGCGCGTTAAATGGTCCGGCGTTAAATTTAAAATAACGGCAATTTCCGCGCGGAAATTCTGCACAGTTTCCAGCTGAAAGCTGGAAAGCTCAGCTGCCAGCCACGAATTTTCGGGCATGGTTTCAACTTCTTTGGTAAGCGCCATGCCGATGTTGCCGCCCACCTTGGTTACGCAGGGCAGCGTTGCCAGCATTTCGCCTATTAAAATAGTGGTTGTTGTTTTGCCGTTGGTGCCGGTAATTCCAACAATATGCCCGTTATAATTGCGGTAAGCAAGTTCCGCCTCGCCGGTTACATTAATGCCGCGGTTCAGCGCTTCCTGCACCAAAGGGTTTTCCATGCTGATGCCCGGTGAAAGGATTACTTCTTCCACATCGTCCAGCAGGCCTTCTTTTTTGCCTATTACAATTTGCCCGCCGCTTTTGGCAAGCAGTTCTTTTAAATCTGCATCAACCTCATGCCCGGCATCATTATAAAGCAGCACACGTTTGCCCTGGCGTGCCAGAATATCCGCAGCGCCGCAGCCGCTGATGCCTATGCCATAAACAAGTACAGCCTTACTCAAAATTAAAATCCTCCGTTTCCGTTAAGCCACAGCAAAACACCCGCAATGCACAGCAGGCAGCTTGCGGCAAAAAAACGTTTTACAATTTTGGTTTCTTTCCATCCGCCAAGTTCAAAATGATGATGTATCGGCGTCATGCGGAAAATACGCCTGCCGCCCGTAAGGCGGAAATAAGTAACCTGCATTATTACAGATGTTGCTTCCATAACGTAAATGCCGCCGAGAATTACAAGCAAAAGTTCTGTATGCGTAAGCAGCGCCAGCGCCGCAACGCCGCCGCCTATTGCCAGCGAACCGGTATCGCCCATAAACACTTTGGCCGGATGGTGGTTAAACAGCAAAAAGCCAAGGCAGGCACCGGTAATGGCCAGCGCAAATACGCTTAAATCGGCATGGCCGGTGTTATAGGCAATAAACGCATAAGCAACCGTTACAGGCAGCGTAACGCTTGCTGCAAGCCCGTCAAGCCCGTCGGTAAGGTTTACGGCGTTGGTTGTGCCAACCAAAAGCAAAAATACCAGCACATAATACAGCCAGCCCAGCGGAAGCATATATTCCGTGCCGGGTATAGCTATGCTCAAATCAGACTGCACATGGGTTTCAATATAATAAACATACGCCCCTGCCAGTACAAACTGCATAAAAAACTTCTGTGCAGCGGTAAGGCCAAGGTTGCGTTTCATTACAACTTTAATATAATCGTCAACAAAACCAATCAGCGCATGGCCGAATGTTAAAAGCAGGGCAATGCACAACGCCGGTGTAAAATTGCACCATACGGCAACGGCAACCAGAATTGCCAGCAGCATCATAATGCCGCCCATAGTAGGCGTGCCGCTTTTTTTCATGTGTTCTTTCGGGCCGCATTCGCGGATGCTCTGCCCAAAATTCAGTTTATGCAAAACCGAAATAAAGCTCGGCCCGGTTACAGCACAGATAATAAATGCCGTAGCCAGTGCACCAAGAAGATTAATTGTCATTTATCCAACACTCCGGATTTTATTTTTTCAGAACAAGGTCAATCAAACCATCAACCTGCATGGAATGAGAGCCTTTGAGTAAAATTATATCATCATTGCGTAAAATGCCGCTTAAAATTTTGGCTGCTTCCGCACGGTCATGGCAAATAAAGGTTTTAACGCCTTTTTCCTGTGCTGCGCGTCCAGTATGTACTGCTTCCGTACCGTAGGTAATAAGCACGTCAACGCCTTCGGCAGCGGCCATTTCGCCAACTTCCTTATGTGCCTGCACGGAAAGCGCGCCAAGCTCCAGCATATCTGCCAGCACGGCAACCGCCCTGCCGCCTTTAGCATCTTTTACGGCATGCAGTGTTTTTAAAGCGCTTGCCATAGATGCAGGGCTGGCATTATAGGCATCATTAATAACCGTTACGCTGCCAAACTGCATAAATTCCTGGCGTTTGCCAGTAAGGCGCACATCTTTTAAAGCATTTTTTATCTGCGCCAGCGGAACATTAAACGTAACTGCAACAGCAATGGCTGCCAGTGCGTTATAAATATTATGCTCTCCCAAAAGCGGAAGCACGATATGTTCTTTTTCGCCTGCTGCGGCACAAACACAGTCAAACTCGCTGCCTTCTGCCGTAAGTTTAATGTTCTGCGCATATACGCCGGCTTCTTCCGTACAGCCGTAGCTTATAACTTTGGCTGCGGTTTTGTCTGCCATGCGGCGCACAAAAACATCGTCGTTATTAAGCACCGCAAACTGCTGCGCCGTTAAATTTTCAACAATTTCGCTTTTGGCTCTGGCAATATTTTCCATACTGCCCAAAAGTTCCATATGTGTTTCGCCAACATTTGTTACAACGGCAGCGTCGGGGCTTGCCAGTTTGCACAGGGCGCTTATCTGCCCCAAGCCGCGCATGCCCATTTCCACAACGGCAATTTCCGTATCGTTTTTAATATTCAGCAATGTTTTGGGAAGCCCTATTTCGTTATTAAAATTGGCCTCCGTTTTAACAACATTATACTTGCAGGCTAGGCAGGCTGCAATCAAATCTTTGGTTGATGTTTTGCCGTTGGAACCGGTTACCGCAACAACCTTTAAATTCTTTTGCTTATCACGCCAGGCTTTGGCAATAAGCTGATATGCTTTTAAAGTGTCATCTGTTTTTATAACAACGGCATCCTGCGGCAACCCTTCAACATCATGGCTTACAAGTACGCCCGCCGCCCCAAGTGCCAGTGCTTTGGCACAATAGTTATGGCCGTCAAAATTTTCGCCGCTTAACGCTACAAACAGTTCTCCGCTTTTAATGGTGCGGCTGTCCGTATTAATGCCGGTAAATTCAACTTTCTGCAAACTGCGGCAGCTTCCTCCCGTTGCCGCCAGTATTTCCTGCAAATCAAACATCATATCACCTTTTGTTCTGCCAGTATTCCTGCACTACTTCACGGTCATCAAAATGAATGGTTTCATGACCGATTATCTGATAATTTTCATGCCCTTTGCCGGCAATTAAAACAACATCATCAGCGGCGGCATGTGCAAGGGCATAGTTAATTGCTTCGCGCCTGTCGCTTAAACGCACACTGGTTTTGCCTGCCGGAATTTCCTTAAGAGCAGTTTCAATTTCATCAATAATAAGTTCAGGGTCTTCGGTACGCGGATTATCGGAGGTTACAACAACATTATCGGCAAGCTCCAGGGCAATGCGTCCCATAATCGGGCGTTTTTTGTTGTCGCGGTCACCGCCGCAGCCAAACACAACCCAAAGTTTGCCGCGTGTAATGCCGCGCGCAGTTTTCAGCACGTTTTCCAGGCCGTCCGGGGTATGGGCGTAATCCACAATTACGGTGTAGGGCTGCCCTGCCTCTACCAGCTGAAAACGTCCCGGCACACCGTCAAAGCCGTCAAGCACATCCATAATAATTTTCGGGTCAACCTTTTCGGCAAGCATTGCGCCCACGGCGGACATTACATTATATACATTAAATTCACCAGTAATTTTAAGCACCAAATCCATCTCGCAGGCAGGTGTATGCAGCTTTAATGCCATTTGTTTGGCCTGCACATCAAAGCTGATGGGATAAATATCGTAATCCTTGCTTTCGCCGTAAGTAATTACCGGCACTTTAGTGCGTGCGGCAATAATTTTACTGCTGGGGTCATCCATGTTAAGTACAGCAGTTTTGCCTTCCTTGGTACCGCCTGCCAAATGTTCAAACAAAAGGCTTTTGGCATCACGGTAATTTTCAAAAGTTTTATGAAAATCCAGATGGTCCTGCGTGATATTGGTTAAAACAGCCGTATCATATTCAATACCGGCAACACGTTTTAAGGCCAAAGCATGGCTCGAAACTTCCATTACCACATAATCGCACCCGCACTGCTGCATTTTATACAAAGTTTTCTGCAAATCAACAACATCCGGCGTTGTATTATGCGAAACGGTTTCTTCGTCTTCAATCATAATATTAATGGTGCCAATCATGCCAACCTTATATCCTGCCTTACGCAGAATAAGCCTTATAATATTGGTGGTAGTTGTTTTGCCGTTAGTTCCGGTAACGCCAATCATGCGCATTTTTTTGCCGGGATAGTCAAAAAAATAAGGGGTCACTAACTCCATGGCCCTTCTGGTATCGTTTACCTTAATCAGCGTCATGCCTTCCGGGCATGCAGCAGCCTCTTCAACAATGGCTGCCACAGCGCCCTTTTCATGCGCCTGCTGTAAAAATTTATGCCCGTCAACGGTTGCGCCTTTCAGGCAGATAAATAAACTTCCCGGCACAACAACGCGGGAATCGGCAGTTATATCAGTAATGGTTTTGCCTGCCGCGCCGGTAACTTCTGCGTCCGGCAGCAGCTTCAGCAAATCCTGTAAATTCTTTTCCATCCGGATACCTCCAAAAGTGAAACGGCAGCCTTAATACACTCAGGCTGCCTCCCATAAAATTTTATATTATTATACCATATCTTGCTTAAGAAGGCTATGTTTTTTACTTTGCATAAGCATAACCGTCATAAGCAATTTTACCTTTGTCTGCTTTAACATAAATATTATTGCGCGCCACCTGCATGCCAAGCTGCTTTTCTGCAATAGAGGTAATTCTTTCAGGCCCCTTAAGCTGCTCAACAACAATGCGTTCCTCGCTGTTTTCCAGCATCAAAGCCGCTTCCTGCTGTTTTAAGGCTACAAGTTCATTGCTTTTGGAAATAAGGCATTCGCTGCGTACAACGCATGCAAAATAAGTAGCCAGCAAAATTCCTGCCACCACAGCAATACGGCGGCGCATAAGTTTTAAATTGCGCTGTTTGGGCCTTTTTACATACGCTGTCTGCCGTACAGTATTTTCTTGTTGTTCTTCCAATTCCCATGCATATTCATCATACTTTCTGGCTAACATAGCGTTTTCCTCCATCAATATTTATCAGCATTTCTCGGCAAACCTAAGCCTTGCACTGCGCGCACGCGGATTTTCTTCAACCTCTTCCGCAGGCGGCACAATATTCCCCACTTTTTTCAGCTGCGGTTTTCTTCCGCACACACATACCGGAAACTGCGGCGGGCAAATGCAGCCTTTGGCAAGCGCTGCAAAAGTTTGTTTTACAATTCTGTCTTCCAGCGAATGAAAGGTTATTACGCCAATTCTTCCGCCTGTTTTAAGCCTTGCCACAGCATTTTCCATCGTTTTTTGCAGTATGCCGAGTTCATTGTTAACTTCAATCCTCAGTGCCTGAAAAGTTCTTTTCGCCGGGTGCGGCCCATCCATTCTGGCACCTTTAGGTATAGCTTTTTTTATAATTTCCACCAGTTCAAAAGTGGTGGAAATATGTTTGTTTTTGCGTTCTGCCGCAATAAAAGCAGCTATGCGTTTGCTCCAGCGTTCTTCACCGTACCGGTGAATAATATCGGCAAGCTCGCTTTCAGAATAATTATTTACGATATATTCCGCGCTCAGCTTCGCGCTTTTATCCATGCGCATATCAAGCGGCCCGTCGTGCATATACGAAAAACCGCGTTCCGGCGTATCCAGCTGATAACTTGAAACACCAAGGTCAAAAAAGATACCGTCAATCTGCTCTATATTAAGGCTGTCAAGCACAGCATCAAAATCTTTAAAATTGCTTTTTACAGTGGCTATCCGGCATTTGCACGGAGCCAGGCGTTTTTTTGATGCGGCAATGGCATCTTCGTCCTGGTCAATGCCTATAAGCATTCCGTCTTCGTTAAGCTGCGAGGCAAACCCGAAGGAATGACCGGCGCCGCCCATGGTGCAGTCCACATAAACGCCGTCTTTATTTGTTATAAGCCATTTAACGCTTTCATCAAGTAAAATGCTTTTATGCTTAAATTCGTTTGCTGCCATTTTAAATACCTATATCCATATCAGCAAGCTGCGCTGCCACAGCGTCGGCATCTTCGGCATTAACTGCGTTATATTCCTGCCAACGGGCTGCGTCCCAAATTTCAGCCCTGCTGCCTACGCCAACTATTACCGCGTTTTTTTCAAGTCCGGCAAAAGTACGCAGGCTTGCCGGAAGCAGTACACGCCCCTGCTTGTCACATTCTACTTCGGCTGCGCCGCTGAAGAAAAACCTGCTGAAAGTACGGGCATTTTTATTCGTCATCGGCAAAGCGTTAAGTTTAAGTTCCAGCTTATGCCATTCATCTTTATCATATACAAACAGGCAGCCATCCAGCCCTTTGCTGATGATAAAACTGCCGCCAATGGTTTCACGGAGCTTTGCGGGCATGAAAAGGCGGCCTTTTACGTCAATAGTATGCTGATATTCACCCATTAACATAGCGGCACTCTCCTCCCCTTTTCCCCACTTTACACCATTATACCCCACTTTAGGTTAAAAAACAATATTATTATGCATATTAATGCACTTTTTTGTAAATTAACCAGCCGCCAAAAATATTTTTAAACAAGTTACCCTAAAGCAACTTTTATTTTTGCCAAACTGTGGTATAATAAAAAAGCCGAAAGGCAAAAAGTAAATAATTTAGCATTTATGCTTTAAGGAGGATTATTAAATATGCTTACCAAAGATACCGGCATTATTGATGCCGTTCAAAACCATCCTGAAATTTTAGAAGTTTTTGCAGAATACGGCCTCGGCTGCGTTGGCTGCATGGCATCCCATTTTGAAAGCATCGGCCAGGGCGCTGCTGCCCACGGCATTGATGTTGACGCCTTCATTGCCGACTGCAACAAAGCAATTGAAGCTGCAAAAAAATAAAACCGCAGCCTAAAAGCCGCGGTTTAAAATTTAAAACTGTTTATTTTTTGTAAAAAAGCAATACCGCCCTTACATAAAGTAAAGGCAGTATTGCTTTTGTTTTTTATTATTTTACCAAACGGCAACCATGCCGTCGGCGCGCGGTTCTGTTGCGCCAACAAGCACGCCATCATCATTGCGCCAAATCATCTGGCCGCGGCCAAAATCAATAAAGTCATCGGTTACGATAAGTTCGTGCCCGCGGGCGCGCAAAGCGTTAATTAATTCTTCGCCAACGCCTGCTTCAACCATAACTTTTTTGCCTTCAATCCACTGCCAGCGCGGGCAGTCCAGTGCTTCCTGCGGGTTCATGCCAAAATCAATTACGTTATGGATAACCTGCAAGTGACCCTGCGGCTGCATGTAACCGCCCATTACGCCAAACGGGCCCACGGCCTGGCCGTCTTTTGTTAAAAAGCCCGGTATAATGGTATGATATGGTTTTTTCAGCGGTACAAGGTAATCGTCGTGCTGCGGGTCAAGCGTAAAGCCGGAGGCCCTGTCGTTAAAGGCAATGCCGTAACCGGGCACAACTATGCCGCTGCCAAAGCCCTGAAAATTGCTTTGGATATACGAAACCATGTTGCCTTCGCCGTCTGCCGTACACAGATATACCGTACCGCCGCAGAAGGGATTGCCGGGCCTAGGCATAATTGCCTGTTCGCCAATAAGTGCGCGGCGTTTTGCCGTATATTCATCACTAAGCAGTTCTTTAACCTGCGCTTTCATATAACGCGGGTCGGCAACGTATTTTCTGCCGTCGGCGTAGGCAAGCTTCATGGCTTCAATTTCGTGGTGCAGGTTTTCGGCACAGTCTTTGCTGCCGTGTTCAAAACCTTTTAAAATATTAAGCGCCATTAAAGCCACAATGCCGTGCCCGTTAGGAGGCAGTTCCCATACGCGGTAACCGCGGTAATCGATGCTGATTGGCTCTACCCATTCGGCACGGTAAGCAGCTAAATCGCTTTTGCGAATATAGCCGCCTGTGCTGCGCGAAAATTCATCAATTTTATCTGCAATTTCTCCGCGGTAAAAGGCTTCGCCGTAGCTATCGGCAATAAGGCGCAGCGTTCTGGCCTGTTTGGGCAGTTTGGCAACTGTACCGGCTGCCGGAGTTTCGCCGTTTTCAGTAAAAGTATCAAACCAGCCTTTAAAGACCGTGTTATTTTTATACGGAGCAAAAACGCCAAGGCCTTCATGCCATAAGCGGCTGATAACCGGCGATACCGGATAACCGTTTTCGGCATATTCAATCGCCGGTGCAAACAGTTCGGCAAAAGGCAGCCTGCCAAAGCGTTTGTGCAGTTCTGCCCAGGCAGATACCGCACCCGGAACCGTTACCGATTCCCAGCCGCGCTCGGGAATTGCCGTTTTATCTTTTAATGCCGCACAGTCCGGCGTTAAAAGTTCAGGCGCATAACCGCTGCCGTTTAAGCCGTATAATTTGCCGCCAACCCACACCTGGGCAAAGGCATCGCTGCCAAGCCCGTTGCTGTTAGGCTCTAAAATTGTAAGCGCAATGGCGGTTGCAATGGCGGCATCAACGGCGTTGCCGCCTTTTTTAATCATATCAAGCCCGGCCTGCGCTGCCAGCGGCTGGCTGCTGCAAACCATGCCCTTTGTGCCGTACATTACGCTGCGGCGCGAAGGGTATTTATATTGTAAGGGATTAAAACCAAAATCCATTTTATGCGCCCCTGTTTATTTGCTGATATTGTAGAAAACATCCATTCCTTTATATTTGGCTGCGCTGCCAAGGTCTTCTTCAATGCGCAGAAGCTGGTTGTATTTTGCTACGCGGTCAGTTCTTGCCGGTGCGCCGGTTTTAATCTGGCCTGCGTTAACGGCAACTGCAATATCCGAAAGCGTGGTATCTTCCGTTTCGCCGCTGCGGTGGGAAATAATGCAGGTGTAGCCCGCGCGTTTGGCTGTTTCGATAGCGCGGAAGGTTTCGGTAAGCGTGCCAATCTGGTTTACTTTAATGAGAATTGCGTTGCCGACATGTTTTTCAATGCCTTCTTTAAGGCGTGCTTCGTTGGTTACAAACAGGTCATCGCCAACAAGCTGAACTTTTTTGCCAAGGCGTTTGGTAAGTTTTTTCCAACCGTCCCAGTCGTCTTCAGCAAGGCCGTCTTCAATGGATATAATAGGATATTTTTCGCACAGCATGGCAAGGTAGTCAATCATTTCTTCGCTGGTTTTTACAACGCCTTCGCCAGCCATGTCATACTTGCCGTCTTTATAAAATTCGCTTGAAGCAACGTCAAGAGCCATAACAATATCTTTGCCGGGTTTGTAGCCTGCTTTTTCAACGGCTTCCAAAATAACGGCAATGGCTTCTTCGTTGGATTTTAAATCCGGAGCAAAGCCGCCTTCGTCACCCAAACCGGTGCCAAGGCCTTTTTCCTTTAAAAGTGATTTAAGCGTATGGTAAATTTCAACATTCATACGCAGGCATTCGGTAAAGGATTTTGCACCAACAGGCATAATCATAAATTCCTGAATGTCTACGTTGTTATCGGCATGCTGGCCGCCGTTTAAAATGTTCATCATCGGCACGGGCAGTTCCTGTGCTGCTACGCCGCCAAGGTACAGGTACAGCGGCAAGCCGCAGGAGTTAGCTGCGGCTTTGGCAACTGCCATGGATACGCCAAGTACAGCATTAGCGCCCAGTTTGCCTTTGTTGGGCGTGCCGTCAAGGCGGATGAGCATTTCGTCAATTTCAGTCTGGCGGGTTGCTTCAAGGCCAATCAAAGCCTCTGCAATAACATCGTTAACATTATCAACTGCTTTGCTTACGCCTTTGCCGCCATAGCGTTCTTTATCGCCGTCGCGCAGTTCAACTGCTTCGTGTGCGCCGGTAGATGCACCGGAAGGTACGGCTGCGCGGCCGACAGAGCCGGCTTCCAGCCATACTTCAACTTCAACGGTCGGATTTCCGCGCGAATCGAGTATTTCTCTTGCGTAAACTTCGGTAATCATTGCCATGAGTTTTTCACCTCTGATTATTTTACTTTTCTATCAGGCTGTGCCCTGTCATTTCTGCAGGCTGCGCTATGCCCAAAAGTTCCAGCAGCGTCGGCGCTATATCTGCCAAAATGCCTTCATGCAGTTTCGGCCTGTCTGCCGATACCATTAAAAACGGTACGGGATTAGTGGTATGCGCCGTATACGGCTGGTTAGTTTCTCCGTCATACATTTTTTCAAGGTTGCCGTGGTCGGCAGTTATGCAAACCGCCCCGCCAAGTGCAAGCACTTTTTTTACTATTTTCCCGGCACAGGTATCTACCGCTTCCATTGCCTTAACGGCAGCATCCATTACGCCGGTATGCCCAACCATATCGGGGTTGGCAAAATTTAAAATAACAACATCATATTTATCTTCGTCAAGCAGAGCTAAAAGCTTGTCCGTCACTTCATAGGCGCTCATTTCCGGCTGCAAGTCGTAAGTGGCAACCTGCGGCGAAGGTATAAGCACTCTGTCCTCCAGCACGTTTGGAGTTTCCACGCCGCCGTTAAAAAAGAACGTTACATGCGCATATTTTTCCGTTTCGGCAATGCGCAGCTGGCGCAGATTATTTTTTGCCAGAACCTCGCCCAGGGTATTAACAAGCGTTTCCGGCGGAAAAGCCACCACGGCATCAATAGTTGCATCGTACTGAGTCATGCAGACAAACGCTACATTTAATTTAACGCGTTCAAAACCGGCAAAGTCATTGTCCGTAAAGGCGCGTGTAAGCTGCCTTGCCCTGTCCGGGCGGAAGTTATAAAATATAACGCCGTCGCCGTCTTTTACGCGGCTGTCATTTTCGGAAGCAACAACAAACGGTTCAACAAATTCGTCGGTAACACCGGCAGCATAACTTGCTTCAATGCCTTCAGCGGCAGAAGCAAAAGTTTTTCCGCCGTGCAGCGTTATGGCATCATAAGCCTTTTGCGTGCGCGCCCAGCGTTTGTCGCGGTCCATGGCATAATAACGCCCGCTGACGGTTGCAATTTCGCCGCACCCTGTTTCGTCAATAACTTTTTGCAGGCGTTCAACATAAGTCAGCGCTGTGCTTGGGCCAACATCACGCCCGTCTAAAAACGCATGCACGTAAACTTTTTCAAGGCCGTTGGCTTTCGCCATTTTTAAAAGCGCCCACAAATGACTTTCGTGGCTGTGTACGCCGCCATCGCTTAAAAGCCCCATTAAATGCAGTGCGCCGCCGTTTTGTTTTACCCGCGCCATACATTCAAGCAGCGCTTTGTTTTGCAGCAGCGTGCCTTCTTCACAGGCTTTGGTAATACGCGTCAGCTCCTGGTACACAATGCGCCCGGCGCCAATATTCAAATGCCCTACTTCCGAATTGCCCATCTGCCCTTCCGGAAGCCCTACTGCATTGCCGGAAGCCAAAAGCCTTGTATGCGGGTAAGTTTCAAAAAGGCGGGAAAGCTCCGGCGTTTTTGCAGTTTTGGCCGCATTATAAGGCCCGGCCGGGGCAATGCCCCAGCCGTCCAAAATCATAAGCATTACAGGTTTCATGTTATCCTCACACACTGCGTACAATAGCGCTGAAGCTGTCTGCTTTCAGGCTTGCGCCGCCAACCAGTACGCCGTCAATTTCGCCCTGCACAAAATCGGCAGCATTCTTTTCGGTTACGCTGCCGCCGTACAAAATACGTACTTTGCGCGCAACTTCCTCCGAAAAGATTTTTTCTATCTTGCTGCGGATAAGCACGGCAACTTCCTGTGCATCTGCCGCCGTTGCAGCATTGCCGCTGCCAATGGCCCACAAAGGCTCATAAGCAACAACCATGTTTTCTGCTTCCCGGGAGGTAATGCCTTTTAATGCGCTTTGCAGCTGCATGCTTATTTTGCGGGAAGTTTTGCCTTCCGCGCGTTCTTCGGCATTTTCGCCAACGCAAAGCACAGGTTTCAGGCCGTTTCTGTAGGCAGCGCGCAGTTTTTTGGCAACGGCAACTTCGTTGTCGCCAAACAGCGTACGGCGTTCGGAATGGCCGATAATTACATATTCCGCGCAGATATCGGCAATCATTTTGCCGGAAACAGCGCCGGTGTAAGCGCCTTCATCTTCCCAGAAAATATCCTGCGCGCCGTAGCCGACATGTTTGCCGTCGATAGCATCGGCAACGGTTTCCAATGCGGTAAACGGCGGGAAAATAACAACTTCGTTCAAAGTTCCGTTTGTTTCTTCCACAATGCTTTCGGCAAGCTCTACCGCTTCGCCTACGGTTTTATGGCATTTCCAGTTGCCTGCAACCATTTTGCGGCGCAGGTCATCCAATGCCGCAATGCCGGGCAGCACTTTGCCTTCCAGATACTCAAGGCTTGCACCGCCGCCGGTAGAAATATGGCTTATTTTAGAAGCAAGGCCCGTCTTTTCAATAGCGGCAACACTGTCGCCGCCGCCTACAATACTTACAGCCTTGCTCTTGGCAACTGCTTCGGCAACGGCTTCCGTGCCATGTGCAAAAGCATCCATTTCAAATACACCCATAGGACCGTTCCAAACAATCATTTTTGCGCCCTGCAAAGCAGCTTCATACTGCAAACGGCTTTCCGGGCCAATGTCAAGCGCCATATAGTCCTGGCTCAGGTTTTCAACACGTTCAACCTTTGTATCGGCGTCAGCCGCAAAGGCAGAAGCCATTACAAGGTCAACCGGCAGCAGCATTTTAACGTTGTTTTCTGCTGCTTTTTTAAGCAGGGCACGCGCCAGTTCAAGTTTATCTTCTTCAACAAGGGATTTGCCCATTTTGTGGCCTTGTGCGGCAAGGAAGGTATTAGCCATGCCGCCGCCAATAAGAAGCACATCAACTTTATCAAGCAGGTTTTCTATTACGCCGATTTTATCGGAAACTTTTGCGCCGCCGATAATTGCCGCATAAGGATGCAGCGGATTGGTAACGGCACGCCCGATAAATTTAATTTCTTTTTCGAGCAGGAAGCCTGCGGCAGCCGGCAGAAAATGCGTAACGCCTTCTACCGAAGCATGCGCGCGGTGCGAAACGCCGAAACCATCATTAATATATACATCGGCCAGCGAAGCAAGTTTTTCGGCAAAGCCAAGGTCATTTTTTTCTTCTTCTTTATGGAAACGCAGGTTCTCCAGCATTAAAACTTCGCCCGGTTTTAAAGCCGCAGCCATTTTTTCTGCTTCTTCGCCAATGCAGTCATGCGCAAAAGCAACAGGCATATCAAGCAGCTTGCTTAAATATGCGGCAACCGGCTCCAAAGAATACTTTTTGTTTACTTCGCCTTTCGGGCGGCCAAGGTGCGCCATTAAAATAACGGCAGCGCCATGCTCCAGAAGATAACGCAAAGTATCAAGCGAAGCGGTAATGCGGGTATCGTCAGTAATATTGCCTCCGGCATCCATCGGCACGTTGTAATCAACGCGCACAAGGGCTTTTTTGCCGTTAAGCTCTAAATCGCATAAGGTTTTCTTTTCCATTGCTCCACCTTCTTACAGGCCTTTGGAGGCAATGTAGCAGGCAAGGTCAACAACACGGTTGGAATAACCCCATTCGTTATCATACCAGGCAACAACTTTAGCCATACGCGGGCCAACCATCATGGTGGAAAGGCCGTCAACAATGGAGCTGAGCGGGCAGCCGTTGTAATCGCGGGAAACCAGCGGCAGTTCGTTGTAGCCCATAATGCCTTTCAGTTCGCCTTCTGCTGCTTTTTTAAGAGCTGCGTTAATTTCTTCAGCAGTGGTATCTTTTTCAAGCAGTACGGTCAGGTCGGTAATGGAAACGTTCGGGGTAGGAACGCGCATTGCAAAACCGTTCAGTTTGCCTTTAACTTCCGGCAGAACCAGGGAAACTGCTTTGGCAGCACCGGTAGTGGTCGGAATGATGGACTGCGCAGCTGCACGGGCGCGGCGCAAATCTTTGTGCGGCAGGTCAAGAATTCTCTGGTCATTGGTATAGGAATGAACGGTGGTCATAAGGCCGCTTACAATACCAAAGTTTTCCAGCAAAACTTTGGTGAACGGAGCCAGGCAGTTGGTGGTGCAGGAAGCGTTGGAGATAATATTGTGTTTGTCTGCTTCATATTTATCTTCGTTAACGCCCATAACAATGGTAATATCTTCGCCTTTAGCCGGAGCGGAGATGATAACTTTTTTAGCGCCTGCTTCAAGATGTGCTTTAGCTTTTGCGCCTTCGGTAAAGCGGCCGGTAGATTCAACAACGATTTCTACGCCGAGTTCGCCCCAGGGCAGTTTAGCCGGGTCGGTCTGTGCCAGTACTTTAACTTTTTTGCCGTCAACTACCAGATATTCGCCTTCGGCAGTAACATCATGGTCAAAAGTGCCATGAATGGAATCATATTTTAACAGGTGTGCAAGGGTTGCAGCGTCCGTCAGGTCATTTACAGCCACAACATCAAAATCGGGGTTGCCGAATGCTGCACGGAAAACATTGCGGCCGATACGGCCAAATCCATTAATACCTACTTTTGTCATAATAAAATCCTCCTTTAAAATATATGATGATTTATTTTTGCACAAAAGTGCTTTATAACTTAATCTTCAAGCATTTCTGCAATACAGTGCGCCGCAGCTTCGTCCGTAACAAGAATATCCTGCCGTGAAGCACGTATTACCGATAAAATTGCTTCTGCCTTGCTGCGCCCGCCGGCCACACCGATAACAGTGCCTATTTTAGGCAAATCCTGTAACATCAGCCCGGCATTGTTCGTCATGTAAACCTGCCTGCCATCCAGCGCGCAGTACTGGCCAAAGGCTTCGCCAACAGCGCCGTCGTCCAAAAGTTTTTGAATAAACTCCAGTGCCATGCGGCGGTGGCGCGCCATAACGGCTGCCTGCCCCACGCCATGCACAAGAATATCAGCCTGCTTGATAATATCAACAACGGCTTTAACGCCGGTGTCTTCCGCCAAAATGCTGTTTAAAATTTCTTCACTCACGCTGTCCGGCACATACAGCTGGCGGTAAGATGCGCCCATACGCTGCGCTAGCACCGTTGCAATGGTATTGGCCTGCAATTCCACGTTATCGCCAAGGCCGCCGCGCGCAGGCACAACCACTGTTTGCGGGTGGCTGCCGCTGATATTGGCAGCAAGCGCCGCCATTGTAGTGCCGCCGCTGACAGCGACAATATGCTTTTTGCCGTCGCCCAGCAGCCTGCTTAAAATGCGTGCGGCCGCACGCCCTATTTCGCGCTTAACAACTTCTTCCTGGTCGGAATCGCCGGGAATGATAACAACCCTGCCGATATTCAGCTTGCTGCATAAAAGCTGCTCCAACGAGTTAAGCCCCTGCAATTTGCGCACATAATCGGCAAGCTCGCGTAAAATATCCATGCCTTCCTCCGTTACCGTCATTCCGGACGAAGAAAAAACAAGCAGCCCGCAGCCTTTTAAAAAATCAACTTGGGCGCGCAAAACCCTTTCGCTCAGCCCAAGCCTTGCTGCCAAAGCACGCCTGCCAATAGGATGTTCATGGCTGACCTGGCGCAGAATCTGATAACGCTGCACCAAAAGGTTGGTCAGTTCGGGAACAATTTTCTTTTGTAAATTGATAATACTATCCATAAGCCTTCACCTATCAGGTTTTGTCCCTCGTGGTCCTTTTTAAGTCCCACGATTTCTAAACAAAACAAATAAGAGTACCTTATTTGTAAATATTGTACCACATTAGGCGCAAAAAAAGAAGTAGAAAGATATTAAGGCGCAGTAAAATTTTAGGAGCTTGTTGTTTCAAGCAATAAACAGCCAGGTAACCATTCTGCTAAACGCATCAAAATGCTGCGGCTCCTCCGCTTCCGTCCGGAATAGTAACCGGACTCTCTTACAGAGTGCCCTAAATTCAGCCGCCGCAGTTTTGACAGTGCCTTCAGCATTACGGTTACCGGGCTGTTTATATGTTAAACTCTCACACCTTTTTATAAAAAACCCGGCAACGCAACTTTATTGTAATTAAATTTTACTATTAAACTTTGAAAGCACAAACGCAAAAAGAGCGGTATTACCAAATGAAGTAGCATTCAAAAATTTGGTTAATACCGCTCTTATGAAACTTTAGCTAAAAACTATATATTTTACTTTCTGTAATTTACAATTTCCGGGTTCATATCGTGGAAATGCATGCGCTTTTTGGCAACCTCTTCCCATTCGGTGCCGGGTTTGCCGTAATTTGCGTATGGGTCGATGGAAAGGCCGCCGCGCGGGGTAAATTTGCCCCATACTTCAATATATTTAGGCTCCATCAGCTTAATCAGGTCTTTCATAATAATATTTACGCAGTCCTCATGAAAATCGCCATGGTTACGGAAGCTGAACAAATACAGCTTCAGCGATTTGCTTTCCACAAGCTTCATATCCGGCACATACGAAATATAAATGGTGGCAAAATCAGGCTGTCCTGTCATCGGGCACAGGCTGGTAAATTCCGGGCAGTTAAATTTCACAAAATAATCGTTGCCGGGATGCTTGTTAATGAACGATTCCAAAACCTCCGGCGCATAATCTGTTGGATAGTTGGTTTTATGCCCTAAAAGGCCGACGCCCTGTAATTCTTCTTTGGTTCTTCCAGATGTCATATTTATTTCCTTTCCGCCGCAATATTTACGGCAAACGATTTTTCAAGCGCAGTTACAAGCGCCGCTCCGGCAAGGCCGCATACAAACTGCCCTACCAGCACAGAAGATGCCAGCAGCCAGTACGGCAAATCGAGCAGCACGGAAAGCCAAACCGGCACGCCAAGGCCGGGAATTAAAGTTATGGCAAACAAAATGCACCAGTTGCCGCAGCCGTATTTTTTTGCAAGCACGATAACAGAAGTGGTAACAATGCCTACAATGCCGCCGCCAATCATATCAAGAGGCCCAAGCCCGCCCATAATGGTATTGCTTATAACATTGGCTATGCCAAACGGCACAATTAAAAACGGAAAAATTGCACTTAAGCCATACATGGCCGTTGCAATACGTACCTGATACTGCCCGAAGGCAAAAGTTTGCGTGCACATCATTACCGCAATGTACAAGGCTATGCAAATACCGGCAATAGTTAATTTTTGTGTTTGTGTGTATCTTTTCATATAAATCTCCTTTTAATCTTCGTATTTTAATGGGTCCTGCACCCCGTTTGCCGCAAAGGCCGCTTTTCTGTCGATACAGGTTCCGCAGCTGCCGCACGGTTTTTCGCCGCCGCAGTAGCAGCTCCATGTAAGTTCGTAAGGCACTTTCAGCTGCAGGCCTGTTGCTACAATATCTTTTTTGCTTAAATTTACAAACGGCGCAATAAGCTGAACCTTACGCCCGCTGCCGATATATATGCCTTCATTCATTTTATTGTTAAAATCGCTGCTGCAATCCGGGTAAGCACTGCCTGCCGCATCATCTGCGTGGGAGCCGTAATAAACAACACTGCAATTTTGCGCCAGGGCAATGCTTGCGGCTACGCTTAAAAACACGCCGTTGCGGAAAGGCACATAAGTGGATACCGGTTCACCGTGCTGCTTTTTAATCTGCCCGGCATAAGATTCATGCGGAACTTCTTCGGTTGACTGCTGCAAAAGCGAGCAGTTGCTGTACGCAAAAACAGGCGTTAAATCAAGTTTTATCAGCTGCGTATTATAATATGCTGCTATTTTTTCCGCCGCCGCAAGTTCCTTGCTGTGTTTTTGCCCGTAATACAATGCCAGCGCGATAACCTCGCTGTATTTTTCTTTGGCTACGGCAAGGCAGGTTGTACTGTCTACCCCGCCGCTTAATAATACCAGTGCTTTCAAAATTATGCCTCCGTAAAATAAAAAATCCGTCTGGCTACAGACGGATTGCATAACAATATAAAGGCCGCTTATGCGGCACACGCCCGTAGTTTTGTTTAGGGACTGGATGGTTCCGAACAGTCCTATTAAGTTACTTAAACATTATAACCAAAAAATTTATATTTGACAAGCAAAAAATAAAAGACAGCAGCCAAATTAAACTGCTGTCTTTTAAAATGGAGAATTTCAAAATTACTGCCGTTTTTTAGGCAGAACAAAAGTTATCGTTGTACCAACACCGGGTTCGCTTTCAAGCTCCACCCTGCCTTTATGGAACAGCACGCCGTGCTTGACTATGGAAAGCCCAAGCCCCGTGCCGCCAATTTCTTTGGAATGGCTCTTATCCGCTCTGTAAAAGCGTTCAAAAACGCGCTCCCTGTCGGCTGCGCCAATGCCAATGCCGGTATCGCTTACGCTGACGGTTACTTCTTCGCTGCCGTCCTTCACTTTAACATCAACTTTGCCGTTGTCTTTGTTGTATTTTATCGAATTATCGACAAGGTTATACAAAACTTCGCTTAAAATAGACTGCACGCCGCAAACACATGCGCTGCTGCCATTTACGTTAAGCGTTACGCCTTTGGTCTGTGCTTTATGTTTCAAACGTAAAGTTACCGACTGCGCAAGTTTAAGCAAATCAACATCTTCAAACTCATCCAGCGTTTTGTTTTCGTCCAGGCGGGAAAGCTCCATGATGTTCTGAATAAGCTCTATCATATTGCCCGCTTCGGCGTGAATGCGTTCCAAAAAGCGCTGCTTGTCCTCGTCCTTTACAAGACCGTTTTTCATAATCTCGGCATAGCCCAAAATAGATTGCAGCGGTGTTTTAAGTTCATGCGAAACATTGGCGCTGAACTCGCGGCGCAGTTTTTCGGCTGTCATTTTTTCGGTAACATCATAAATTAAAATAACGCTGCCGCTGCCATTTACGCTGCTGCCCGAAAGCTGGTAAAAATGCCCGTCTTTTTCGTAAAGCCCTTCACCCTTACCTGCCTGCGAAACCTTCTGCAAAAGGTCCTGCACTTCCTGCGCACGGTCAACGGTTAAAATATTTCTGCCAATAACTTCTTTAGCGCTGAAGCCAAAAATTTTAGCCGCACTTTCATTAATAAACAGCACATTCTGCTGCCCGTTTAACAAAACAAGCCCCTCATTCATGTTATTGGTAATAATGGTAAGTTCTTCCTGTTTGCCGCGCAGCTTTTTAAGGTTTTTGCTCAGCTGGCGTTTCTGCTTGGCTATACGCGTTAAAAACGGAGCCAGCTCATCATAGGTTTCGTTGTCCAGCGGCTCGTCAAGGTTAACCTGGTCAAGAGGCTTAATAAGGTTAAACGTAACCCTGCGCGCCACAATGCTTGCCAAAAACGCAACCACAATTACAATGCCGCCCATTATCGGCAGCATTTGCAGCACCGATTTGTAAATGCTGTCAATAGTACGCGCAAGGCGCAGTATTTTACCGTCGTCAAGGCGTACGGCATAATAATACGTTGTTTTGTCAAGCGTATCCGAAAAACGCTCTGCTTCGCCCGCGCCAACGGCAACAGCTTCCATAATTTCCTGCCTCATGGCATGGTTTTCAAGCGTTTTTGCTTCTGCCTGATTGTCAAAAAGCACTATGCCGTCTTTATCTACAAGCGTTATGCGCACATTACTGCCGTTTTCGGCTGCAATTTTATTTAAAAAGTCATTGCCGCCGCTTTCCAAACCCATGCTGATATAGCGTGCTTCCTGTGCAAGTTCCTTTTTTGTTTCGTTAAAATAATCCTGCGAAACAAGGAAAGTTATCAAGCCCGATGCCACAAGCACTGCCATTGCAGCCAGAGCCACCAGCGCGCGGAAGATTTTATTTTTCATGCTCCGCACCTATACGGTAGCCAACGCCGCGCACGGTTTCAATAACCGTACTGGCGCTGCCGAGTTTTTGCCTGAGTGTGCGGATATGCACATCGACGGTTCTGGTTTCGCCTGCAAAATCATAGCCCCAGATATCGGTTAAAAGCTGTTCGCGTGTAAAAACCTGCCCCGGGCGTTCCATAAGTTTATGCAGAACTTCAAATTCTTTATAAGTCAGCACAACTTCTTCACCGTTTACAAAAACCATGTGGCGGGCAATATCCATGGTAATCAGACCGTTGGTAAGCTCGCTCGATTTATCTTCTTTTACATAACGGCGCAGCACCGCTTTAACGCGCGATACCATTTCCATCATTCCGAACGGTTTGGCAATATAATCGTCTGCACCGCTGTCAAGCCCGTGTACTTTGTCGAACTCCGAACCTTTGGCCGTAGCCATGATAACAGGGATGTCCGCAGTGCGCTTATCACGGCGCAGGCGTTTTAATATAGCCATACCGTCCTCGCCCGGCAGCATAATATCAAGAATTATCAGCTGCGGCAATACGGTTTCCAGCGCTTTAAAAAGTTCATCGCCGCTTTCCAGCCCCAACGCCGGAAAACCGGTAGATTTTAAAGTATAAACTTCAAGTTCGCGGATATTAGGATCGTCCTCCACGCAAAATATCATGTATGCTGTCCTCCTCAAGCGTTCCGGTTATCATAAATAATACCCATTGCGAGATATTTACAGCATGATCACCGATTTTTTCAAAATATTTGGCAATCATAAGATAATCAATGGCCTGTTCGCCGCTGTCCTGAGAATTGCGGATAATCTGAATCAGCTCATGTTTGGACTGGGCAAACAATTCGTCAACCTGGTCATCATCGCGTTCAACCTGCTGTGCCGTGCGGATATCGCTTTTTACAAAAGCATCCAGAGTATTGGATACCATCTTTTTGGTAGCGGCAGCCATTTTTTTAAGAATGCTTGTGTCATAGTCCATTCTTAAATTATCCTGGCTTAAAATTTCGGCAATATTGCCTGCTACTTCGCCGATACGGCGCATATCCGTTACCATTTTTAAAGCGGAAGAAATCTGGCGCAGGTCGGAAGCAACCGGCTGCTGTTTTAAGAGCAGGTTAATGCAGATGTTTTCCAGTTCTCTTTCTTTTTCTTCGGTTTTTTTGCTTAAAATAATTATGTCCCTTGATACTTCGTCAGTAGGGTTCTCAAGCGCATTTGCAACTTTTTCCAGAGCGTTTTCGCACAGGGTGCCCATTACGATAAGTTCCGTATTGAGCTGCTCCATCTGTGCCATAAATCTGCTTCTTACCATCAGCCGAACCTCCCTGTAATGTAATCTTCCGTCTTTTTCTCTTTCGGATTGCTGAACAGCGTTTCAGTGTCATTAAACTCAATAACCTCACCCAAAAGGAAGAAGGCTGTTTTATCGGAAATACGCACTGCCTGCTGCATATTGTGCGTTACTATAACAATAGTATAATTCTGTTTTAATTCTACTGCAAGGTCTTCAATTTTTAAAGTTGAAATCGGGTCAAGGGCGGAGGTAGGTTCGTCCATTAAAAGCACTTCAGGCTGTACGGCAAGGGCGCGTGCAATGCACAGACGCTGCTGCTGGCCGCCGGAGAAGCCCAGCGCGCTTTTGTCAAGGCGGTCTTTTACTTCGTCCCAGATGGCTGCTTTGCGCAGAGAATCTTCAACAATGTCATCCAGTTTGCTTTTGGAATGAATACCATGGGTTCTCGGACCGAAAGCAATATTATCATAAACGCTCATCGGAAACGGGTTAGGTTTCTGGAACACCATCCCTACGCGTTTGCGGAGCATGTTAACATCGTCATTCAGGTAAATATCATCGCCGTTAAGCAAAACTTTGCCTGTTACACGGCAGCCTTCAACCAAATCGTTCATACGGTTCAGGCAGCGCAGCAAGGTGGATTTGCCGCAGCCGGAAGGCCCGATGAATGCAGTGATTTCTTTTTCACGGATATGCATGTTGATATCCTTCAATGCGTGAAATTCGCTGTAATATAAATCGAGGTTTTGTATAGTAATTTTATCTTCCATCTCAGTTCCCTTTCATCAATTTACGTGCCAAATAAGAAGATGCCGCGTTAATGGCAATTACAATTACAACAAGTATAACAGCCGTTGCATAAGCCTGTTTCATAAAAAGGCCTTCGCTGGCAAGTACGTACATATGCACCGCCAGAGTACGGCCGGACGAAAATACGTTGTGCGGCAATGCTGCAACGGTACCGGAGGTATACATAAGCGCTGCGGTTTCGCCTACAATACGGCCAATGCCGAGAATTACGCCTGCCAGAATGCCAGGAATGGCAGAAGGCAGAACAATTGCAAATACCGTGCGCAGTTTGCCGGCGCCAAGGCCGTAGCTGCCTTCGCGGTAACTATCGGGAATTGCTTTTAACGCTTCTTCGGTAGTACGCATAATCAGCGGCAAAATCATAATTGCAACCGTGCAGGAACCTGCTAAAAGCGAGTAGCTCCATTTTAAATAGGTTACAAAGAACAGCATGCCGAACAAACCGTAAACAATGGAAGGAATACCGGACAAAGTATCTGCCGTAACCCTTACCACGCCGACAATTTTATTGTCGCGGCTTGCGTATTCAACAAGGTAAATTGCTGCAAAGATGCCCAGCGGCGTGGCTATTGCCAAAGCCAGCAGCACCATGATAACGGTATCTACCAAAGCAGGGAAAAGTGAAACGTTTTCCGTATTATATTCAAAAGCAAATAAATCTAAATTAATGTTCGGAATACCCTGCAAAAGAATGTAGCCCAACAAAAAGGCCAGCGACAGGAATGTAATTACTGCCGAAACTATTACGCATACAAGTAATGTCATGGACACAGGGTCGCGCCCGTACCTGTACAGCGTTTTGCTTAAAGAACTGCTGCTCATTGCTGTACCACCTTACCCTTCAGATACGAGAACGTTAAATTGATAATGAGAATAAATATGAAAAGCACAACCGCCGTTGCAATAAGCGCATCGCGGTGCATATCGGCTGCGTAGCCCATTTCAATAACGATATTGGTCGTCATTGTACGCACGCCTTCAAGCAGACCCTGCGGCATACGTGCCTGGTTGCCCGCAACCATAATTACTGCCATTGTTTCGCCAACCGCACGGCCAAGGCCCAGAATAATAGCCGCCATAATGCCGGATTTGGCAGCCGGCACAATCGTAAAAAATACGCTGCGCACATGCCCTGCACCAAGTGCCAGAGCGCCTTCGTAATAGCTGTTGGGCACTGCCCTGAGTGCAGCTTCGGCAACGCTGATAAGGGTCGGCAGAATCATCATGGCCAAAAGCAGTGAAGCCGTAAGCATGCTGCTGCCGGTGCCGCCAATGTTGTCGCGGATGAAAGGAACCATTACCACCAGGCCGAAGAAGCCATAAACAACGGAAGGAATACCGGCCAGAAGTTCAACTGCCGGTTTTAAAAATCTGTACATGCTGTCCGGGCAGAAACGCGCCATAAAAACAGCGGTTAAAATGCCGATAGGCACGCCGACAACAATAGCGCCCAGAGTAACATAAGCGCTGCCCAGTATCATCGGCAAAATGCCGTACAAATCGTTATTAGGCCGCCATGTTTCGCCAAGGAAAAATTCAGTTACGCCAATTTTGCCTATTGTCGGCAGGCCGTTGCCGAACAAAAATACGCAAATCATTGCAACAAGGGCAATGGAAGCGCATGCCGCCAGCAAAAAGACAAGGCGCATTATTTCTTCTTTACCTGTTTTCATAAACCCTCACAATTTCCATCAATAATAATTTTCTGCATTATTATAATTAACGGTTGCCCGGTGAAAGGCAACCGTTAAAATTTGCTGTATTGTCGATATTAAAGCTGAATGTGAATTACAGTTTGTTCCATTCGGTTGCTTTACCGGTGAAGATATCTGCAACCTGAGCTTTGGTAAGGTTATCAACCTTGTTGGCTTTGTTTACTACAACTGCAATGCCGTCGGTAGCAATAACGGTGTTTTTAACGCCTGCATCAAGTTCGCTCTGTTTCAGTTCGCGGGAAGCCATGCCGATATCGCATACGCCGTTGATTGCGGACTGAACGCCGGTGGTGGAGTCGCTCTGCTGAACTTCGATGTTAACATCCGGATTCAGTTTTACATAAGCTTCTTTCAGTTTTTCCATAACAGGAGTTACGGAAGAAGAACCGGCTACAACAATTTTGCCGCTCTGTTTGCTGCCTTTGTATGCTTCAGCTTTGTCGCTGCCAATGTAACCGTTTTTGGAAACTACTTCCTGGCCTTCTTTGGACATAATGAAGGAAATGAAGTCCTGAGCAACAGCGCTTACGCCGTCTTTAGTTACAATGTTGAACGGACGGGCAACTTTGTAAGTACCGGATTTAATGTTTGCTGCACTTGCTTCTGCGCCGTCAATTTTCAGTGCTTTAACGGTATCGTTTAAAGAACCGAGGGAGATATAGCCGATAGCGTCTTTGTTGCCGGCAACGGTGGTCATCATAACAGCGGTGCTGTTGGTGATGGAAGCATCCTGAGTGGTCATATCAACTTTTTTGCCATCGTCACCTTTCTTTTCAATGCCGAAAAGTTCGATGAATGCGCCGCGGGTGCCGCTGCCGTCTTCACGGGAGATTACAACAATTTTGCCGCCTGCTGCCGGAGCTGCTTCTTCTTTTTTCTCGCCGCCGCAGCCGGTGAATACAGCTGCACTCATAACTGCCAACATAACGCCTGCAATAAGTTTTTTGTTCATTTTCATAATTACATAAGCCTCCAGATTTTTAATTTGCTTTTGATTTGCTTTATTTAATTGCTATGGTTAAATAATACTGACCAAACATTAAATCTGTTAGATGAGAAATGTTAAATCTATGTAAAACGGCTCTGTTTTTGGACAATTTTTTATAAAAAACATTACATTTTTATTCCGTTATATAAAAACGGCCGGTTATATTTTAACCGGCAGCACAAATTTCTTAACATAAATAAATTTATATGCTAAACTGTAAACAAGTAAAGGAAACGGAGTGATAATTATGTCATCAGCAGATACTAAAGCCCATAAAACCGGCCCGGCGCGTCTTTTAACCGATGAAGACGTTTCAGCCCTGGAGGCTTTTGATGAAGGCTATGAAGCCTATTTTGGCAAAATGATTGATTATCTTGATAAATTTGTGGAACGGGGCGTAAAAGAAGGCCGTTTTACAGAGCAGCAGGCTGCGGAGGACCTGGAGCTTTCCCTGTGGTACGGCTTTGCCTACAACAATCTTGATATTTACCCTGCCTATTACCGCTCTCTTGAGATAATGAAGCCCGCAGAAAAAAATGCCAAAGGCTGCGGCGCGTGGTACTACCGCTATTCTATTGCGCTTACGTACTGCGGCAAACCTGCCGAAGCCATGGAATATGCCGAAAAAGCAGTAACGGAGGAACCAGCATATCCGTGGGGCTGGTTACAGGCAGCAAAGCTGCGTTATCACTTCGGCTCTACAGAAGGCGCATTACAGGCCATCAAAGAAGGCTTAAAGCTTGTGCCTGACGATTACGAATTTTTAACGCTGCGTAAGGAAATCGGCCTCGGTTACACTTTGGAACAGCTTGAATACCACTGGATTGGGCCGGAACAGGACAAAAAGCTTCAAGCCGGACTTGATAAGGACGCCGATGAAAAACAGCGCTCCATTGCCGGCATCATAAAAAACGAAGAACAATTCAACAAAATTAAAATGCTGTTTGCACCGCAGGACTGGGAAGCCGACTCTCCCTTCTGCCATGGGCTGATAGAACTGAACAACATTAAATTCCGCGTTATGTTCCGCATGAACGAAGCGGCAATGTCCAAATTAAATTTTGACTGGCTTGCTGCACAAAAGGATATTATAGCCATGCACTATTTGCAGCGCCCCTGCGGCAGCGGCATTTGCCAGCTTGTGCTTGTTGTGTTCAACCTTGATTACAGCATCACCCTTGTTTACTACGACCCTGCCAAAGACAGGCATTATGAAATAAGCACTCCCAAAGAAGGAGCGCTTGATTCGCCGGTAATGCTGAATATGGAATTTCCGGACGAAGAAATTGACAACAACAGTTTGAATTAACAAAAGTTCAGGTTAATAAAAGTTTGGATTAATCATTAACAAAAAAAACCTGCCTGCATACTTTAACGGTATACAGACAGGATTTTTAATTTTATTTTTTCTTTTTGCCAAGGTAAGCGGCTTTGATTTCAGGATTTTCCAAAAGTTCGGCGCCGGTGCCGCTCATGGTAATTTTACCTGTTTCAAGCACGTAAGCGCGGTGGGCAACTTTCAGCGCCATATTGGCGTTCTGTTCAATCAAAAGTATCGTCATGCCTTTGGAATTTATGTACTGAATAATGCTGAAAATATCTTTAATAATCAGCGGCGCAAGGCCCAGCGAAGGTTCGTCCATCATCAAAAGTTCCGGACGCGACAACAGCGCCCTGCCAACCGCCAGCATCTGCTGCTCGCCGCCGGAAAGCGTACCGGCCATCTGCCAGCTGCGCTCCTGCAAACGCGGGAACATTTCATATACCCAGTCGATATCCTTTTGAATACCGTCTTTATCGCTGCGCATGTATGCGCCTATCTGCAAATTCTCCAGCACTGTAAGGTTAGGGAATATGCGGCGCCCTTCCGGCACCAGCGTTAAACCTTTTTTTACAATCTGCTGCGAATTAAGCCCCGTAATATTATCGCCGTTATAAACTATCTGCCCGCTTTTAGGCTTTACAAGGCCGACAATGCTGCGCAGAAGCGTGCTTTTGCCTGCACCATTGGCACCGATAAGCGTAACAATCTGCCCTTTGGGCACTTCAAGCGAAATTCCCTTTAAGGCTTCAATGCCTCCGTAGGATACGACAAGATTTTCTACTTTAAGCATCTTCATCCACCCCCAGGTAAGCATCAATAACCCTCTGGTTATTTTGAATTTCTTCAGGTGTGCCTTCGGCAATGGTCATACCGAATTCCAGCACATAAATGCGGTCGGAAATTTCCATAACCAAATCCATATGATGTTCAATCATAAATACCGTTAAATTGTATTCTTTATGAATCTGGCGGATAAATTCCGTAAGTTCTTCAGTTTCCTTCGGGTTCATACCGGCCGCAGGTTCATCAAGCAATAGCAGGCGCGGCCTGGTAGCCAGTGCGCGCACAATTTCCAGGCGGCGCTGCTGGCCGTAAGGCAGGCTCGAAGCCTTTTCGTTGCGCAAATCCCACAAGCCTACTTCCTGCAAAAGCTTTTCGGTATTGCGGTGCATTTGTTTGGCTTCTTTCATGTACCACGGCAAATGCAGTGTTGCCGAAAGAAAATCCGATTTTAAATGCAGATGGTTTGCAATCAGAACATTTTCATAAACCGTTAAATCTTTAAAAAGCCTTATATTCTGGAAAGTACGGGCAATGCCAAGTTTGGCAATTTCACTCGGGCGCTGGCCGGTAATATCAATATTCTGCCCCTGCGCATCGGTGTAAATAACTTTGCCTTCGGTCGGCGTATAAACGCCGGTAATCATGTTAAAGGCCGTTGTTTTGCCGGCACCGTTAGGGCCAATCAAGGCAATAATTTCATGGTCATTAACTTCTATGTTCAGTTTATAAACAGCGGTTACGCCGCCGAACTGCATGGTAATATCATTGGTTTTTAAAATCATTGCGCAGCCCCTTTCCGCTTAATAAAGCCAAGAGGATTTTTTACAAAATTAATGGCTTTCTGCCAGGAAAATTCCCGCGTGCCCATAATGCCGTGGCGCCAGAACAGTACGCATACCATTAAGAGTACGGAGAAGATAACCATACGGAAGCCCGGGCGGAACAGCGGAATATCCATGCCGAACAGCATCAGCGGTTCATCGAAGAAACGCAGGTATTCCAGCCCTGCCGTTACGATAATGGCGCCAATTGCGCTGCCGGTAATGCTTCCCATGCCGCCAAGCACGATAATCAGCAAGAAGTTATAAGTAAGCGTAAAGAGGAAGTTTTTCGGGTCAACCGTGCCTAAAAGCGCACCGTACAAACCGCCGCCGATACCTGCAAAAAACGCGCTTACCATAAAGGCAAGGTTTTTATGCCAGAACAAATTAATGCCCATTGCTTCGGCAGCAATTTCGTCTTCACGGATAGCTTTAAAAGCCCTGCCGTAAGAGGAATTAACCAAAAGCGTAATAAATACAAAGCTGATAAGCGTTACAAGGAAGATATAGCGCACGTCGTTCAGCGGCGGAATATCCTTAATGCCCAGAGCGCCGTTGGTAATGCTCTGCGCGTTGGTAATCCAGATACGGATTATTTCAGAAAAGCCAAGTGTCGTTACCGCAAGGTAGTCACCGCGCAGACGCAGCACCGGCGTACCAATCATAAACGCAAACAGCGCGGCAAGCACGCCGCCCAAAAGCAGCGCAGCCCACAGCGGCAGCTCTATATCCGCAATAAGCGGATTCATAGGCACAGCATAAAAAACATTTTCCCTGTATTCAACAGGAACGGTAAAAATACCTACGGTATAAGCGCCGATAGCCATAAACCCTGCCTGCCCCAGTGAAAACTGCCCTACAAAACCGTTGGTTAAGTTCATGGAAAGGCCGATAATGGCATATACAAGGCACAAATTAACTATTCTGCGGATATAAGAGTCCATTTCCTCCTGAACGAAAAACGCAAGCCCGAAAAGGACAATTATGCCGGCTATGGTTAACAAAGCATCTCTTTTTCTCGTCATAATTACACCTTCTCCGTTGTTTTTTCGCCCAAAAGGCCAGTAGGTTTATAAAACAGAATAACAATAAGTACAATAAAAGCAAAGGCATCGCGGTAGCCGCTTAAATCCGGGAAGAAAGCTACAATTAAAATTTCGCCGAGGCCCAGAATAAAGCCGCCGAGCACCGCACCCTTAATATTGCCTATGCCGCCGATAACGGCCGCAATAAAGCATTTCAGGCCGGGCATAACGCCCATCATCGGCGTAATGCCGGGATAGCGGATGCCGTACATGATAGCGCCGATTGCTGCCAGCGCCGAACCTATAATAAAGGTAATGGAAATAACATTATCAATATTAATGCCCATTACTCTGGCAATTTCGTAATCTTTGGAAACAGCACGCATGGCCATGCCGGTTTTAGTGTGGTTTACAATGTGCAGCAGCACTACAAGGCTGATAATAGTTACAACAGGAATTACAAGGCATATTGCCTGAATTTCTATGCCGCCGATGCTGATGTTCTGCGACAGAAGCGGCACATCCGGGAAACGCATCGGGCGCCCGCTGAAAAGATAGTTGGCAAGGTTTTCCAGCAAAAACGATGCACCGATAGCGGAAATTAAAATAGAATTTTTAGGCGCTTCACGGAGCGGGCGGTAAGCACTGCGCTCTATTAACACACCAAGCAGCGCCGTCATAATAATTGTTATGATAAAAGTAAAATACCACGGAATATGAAAAGCCGTAATTCCGAAAAAAGCAAAATAACATGCCATCATTACAATGTCACCATGGGCAAAGTTAATCATCAGCAAAATGCCGTATACCATTGTATAGCCTATTGCTATCAATGCGTACAGGCTGCCGAGCGATATTCCGTTAACCATGTGCTGCGCAAAGCTCAGCGCCGACATGTTGGCAATAGCGTCAAAAAACTCCATAAGGGCACCTCATAACCAAAAAACTGCTCCCTTCCCTCAAAGGAAGGGAGCACCTTTTACTTAAATTTTAAATCACTTAGCTTCTACGTAATCTTTAAAGGTAAATTTGCCGTCTTTAACGGTTTTAATAACAACGCCTTTAATCGGGTCGCCGTTTTCATCAAGCGTGGTCATGCCGGTTACACATTCAAGGTCTTTGGTTGCGGCAATCGCATCGCGGATTTTAACGGTATCGGTTGCAGTACCTGCTTTTTCAATGCCGCTTACGGCAATCAGGTAAGCATCGTAAGCCATTGCGGTTAAAGCGGAAGGTTCGCCGTTGTATTCTTTAGTGTAAGCATCAAGGAATTTCTTAGCTTCTTCGGTGCTTGCTTTTTCGCGGTCAAACGCGGTGGAAAGTGCAACGCCTTCAACATCTTTGCCGCCTACATCAATAAATTCCTGAGTTTCCCAGGTATCGCCGCCCATGAACTGTGCGTCAATACCAAGCTGGCGTGCCTGTTTAACCAAAAGTGCAGATTCGGTAAAGTTGCCGGGTGCAAATACTGCGTCCGGGTTCAAAGCTTTGATGTTGGTTAAAATAGCGGTAAAGTCTTTATCGCCGGTTTGATAGTTGGCAACATCAACAATGCTGTTTTCGTCGCCGGTCAGTTTAACAAACTCTTCGCGGAAGAATTTTGCAAGGCCAACAGAGTAGTCATTGGAAACTTCCTGTACAATGGCAACTTTCTTAAAGCCGTTCTGGTGTGCATATTCTGCCATTACCTTGCCCTGGAACGGGTCGATAAAGCAGGCACGGAAGTAATAATCGTTGTTTGCGGTTACCTGCGGGTTGGTGCAGCTTGTACCAACAGCAGGAACTTTGTTTTCTTTAACTATATTGCCGGCAGCCATAGAAAGGGAAGAACCGTAAGAACCAACCAGCACGCTTACTTTATCCTTTTCAATAAGGCGTGCCGCAACGGATGCAGCTTCTGCTTTATCGGATTTGTTGTCTGCTACAACCAGTTCAACTTTTTTGCCCAAAACTTCGGGATGCAGTTGATTTGCAAGTTTAATGCCGCGCAGTTCCAGTTCGCCGCCGGCGGCATTATCGCCTGTCAGCGGTAAAAATACACCAACCTTTACTACATTCTGGTCGGCAGCTTTTTCTTCGCCGCCGCAGCCGGTAAACAGACCCATAGCCAAAGCCGAAACAGCCATAACGGATAATAATTTCTTGAATTTCACTTTGCATCTACCCCTTCTTTACTGCTTTTACAGTTTTGTAACTAACTTGTGTAAAATTATAACACCAAAGTGCACTTGTGACAAGATTGTAAAGTCGCCGTAAATTTTAACAGTATTTTGTTTTTGTTTTAACATTTTTTGTAAATTTGTTGCGGCAGCGCCGTGGATATTTTCTAATTTCTTTTATTTTTGTTTTTATAAGATGTACTTTAAAGAAAAGTCCTTTTGGACACGTCCACTGTTAAAAGACATACAATGAAAGAATTTTCTAAAAAATTTTTATGTATACACGAATACAATCCAAATTAAGTATAATTTTTTACAGTTTCGGATAAAAACATAACTATATATGTTATACTTTAAGAAAAGCAGCAGCAAATATAGCACAAATATACCCAAATTATCGAAAGAGCACA